>Ga0326512_10004512_pt1 | contig 10107 bp, 8 predicted proteins | sample 1_2617_0518_D_FD_203652 | JGI IMG/M metagenome (GOLD analysis project Ga0326512, IMG submission 203652) | Bovine rumen microbial communities from UC Davis, California, United States - 1_2617_0518 | ecosystem: Host-associated > Mammals > Digestive system > Stomach > Rumen | place: USA: California...
TTCGTCCTCCACCAGAAGGCTGTCGTCATCTGTGACCGCTGTCTTTAAGAGATCATACTTGAGGATCAGGCGGTTGGCAATGGGGCCGCCGATCAGGGAGCCGGAGATCAGGCCGTAGGTGGCCGCCGCGGTGCAGACCGTAGTGGCCCCCACAAGGCCGAAGTCCTCCAGGACCGGGCCGAAGGCGCCTGCCGTGCCGTGTCCGCCCACCATGGGGATGGAACCGGTGCACAGGCCCACCAGGGCGTCCAGACTGAGGACTTTTGAAAGGCCCACTGCCAGGATGTTCTGGCCGATGATCAGGATGATGACCAGGACCAGGAAGAGCAGAAGGGACTTTCCGCCGGTCTTCAGGATCTTAAGGTTGGCCTGGAAGCCTACAGAGGTAAAGAAGAAGACCATGCAGACTTCACGCAGAGTATCGGTAAAGGTGACCTCCATGATGCCTGCCACGTAGAGGATGCAGGTCAGGATGGCGAAAAGCAGTCCCCCCACCACGGGAGCGGGAATGCAGAAGCGCTCCAGAAAGGAGACTTTCCTTCGGATGACAGCGCCCAGAAGCAGGGCGATGACGGCCACTGCCAGGGTCTGATACATGTTCAGAGTGATCGAAAGCATTGTTCCACCTCCTACTTACTTTCCGATGCTGACGCCGGCTTCTTCATAATAGGCCGCCGCGCCGGGATGGAAGGGAATGGGGATATCCTGGACCGCGCTTTCCTCCGTCAGAGTAAAATCCACGGGGACTGCCAGCTGGAGCTGGTCCGCATTTTTAAAGAGAGCGGCGGTGATCTTCTTAACGTCCCCTTCCGGGAGCTTGTTGCTGGCCAGGAGGACGGCTCTTACGCCGATGGTCTTCACGTCCTTGTTCATGCCGGTATAGGTGCCGGCGGGGACGGTATAGGTGGTATAGAAATCATAGGTGCCGATCAGGGATTTTCTCTCGTCGCCGGTTATGGGCAAAAGGCGTATGTCCACCTGCTTGGCCAGCTCCTCCACCACGGTGGTCCGAACGCCTGCCGTGCAGAAGAAGGCGTCGATCTCCCCGTTCTGCAGGGCCTTTGCCGCATCGGTATAGTTGAGGTTGACTTCCTCCACCAGCTTTTCGTTGAGGCCGTAGGCCAGAAGGATCTGGACGGCGTTGACTTCGGAGCCGGATTCCGCTTCGCCCACGCTGACTTTCTTTCCCCGCAGGTCCCTGATGGATTTGATGCCGGAATCCTTTCTGGTGATGAACTGGCATACTTCCGTATAAAGTCCCGCCACGGCCCCGTAGCCGGTCAGAGCCTTTTCGCTGAAGGCGTCCGTGCCGTTCCAGGCGGAGCTGATCACGTCGGTCTGGGAAATGGCCAGCTGGATATAATCCTCCGACATAAGACGGAGATTGGCGGCGGAGCCTGCCGTGACCTTGACCTCGATCTCCATGGGATCTTCCTGGGAAGCAAGAAGGCCCGCAAAGGTCTGTCCGAAGGTGTTATAGTTGCCGCCCACGCCTGCCGTGCCGAAGCGGATGGCCTTCCCTGTGCCCCCGCAGCCCGAAAGCAGCAGGCAGAGACAGAGGAGACAGGCAGCGGCTGTGCCATAGCTGATTCTTTTCATCTTTACCCTCCTTGATCATGTGAGAATTTTGTATACGTGTGTATTTTAATGCATTTATATTAAAAAGAAAACAGGAGGACCGGGTTTTTGTCAGCTGTTTTGCCATCCCGGGCCGGAAAATGATGCATTTTTATTCCCTGCCTCCCGGAGGAAATGTATAATACCGGAAGGAAAGCCTTTTAAGGAGGAGAGTCTTCATGTATGTGATCAGCAGATGCCTGGCAGGATATCCCTGCCGCTACGACGGAAAAAGCAAGGGAGTCCCGGAGATCATGGAGCTTGCGAAGAGGGAGGAGGTCCTCCTGGTCTGTCCCGAGGTCCTGGGAGGGCTTCCCACCCCCCGCATTCCCAGCGAGATCCGGGAGGGAAGGGTCCTGAACCGGGAAGGAGAGGACGTGACGGAGGCCTTTTTGCGGGGAGCGGAAAAGGCCATGGCCCTCTGCAGGGAAAAGGGCTGCAGCGCTGCCATCCTGAAGGCGGATTCCCCCTCCTGCGGCATCGGAAGGATCCACAACGGCCTCTTTGACGGGGGATATGTTTCTGCAGACGGGATCTTTGCGGATATGGTCAGAAAGGCGGGGATTCCTGCCGTTACGGAAAAGGAATATCTGGAAAGCATAGGGAAAGCGGCCGGGGCAGAAGAAAAGACAGGGCTTAATGTCATCCGGGCAGAGTCTCTTGCCCACAGGGCCGGGGCCTTCTATGTCCGGATCCAGGGCATGGGCCGGGCCCATCATATCTCCCTGGAAGCGGAGTTCGACGACCACGACGGGGAGGGCACAGACTATATCCTTATAACGGATGACAGCTTTCCCATAGCCACCTGCCGCTTCTATGAACTGGGGCAGGGAGAAGCCATGATCGGCAGGGTGGTGGTCCTGCCGGAATACCGTGGGCAGGGTCTTGGAAGAAAGGTGGTCCTGGAGGCAGAAAAATGGCTCTCCGACCTGGGCTTTGAAAAAGCCGTGGTGGAGAGCCGGGACGTGGCTGTGGATTTTTATAAAAAGCTGGGCTACCATGTCACGGACGGGACCCTTCTGCACGGGCCCACCTTTGACTGCATCCGGATGGAAAAAGACCTTTCCAGGTCCTGAGGGGATCAGAGCATGCCCCTGGGGCGCCGTGGCGCCTCCTGCCTTGGCTGCATCAGGGCCGTATGGAAATCCGGGGAGAAGACATAGGCGGCGCCCAGCATGATCAGGATCTGGGGGAAGGTGAACATGGCGGCAAAGCAGAGGATGCCGGTCATAAGGCCGTTCCGGATGCCCAGGTATTTGCGGATGACCAGGGTCAGGGCCAGGACGCCGAAGGCTGCCAGGAAAAGATAGCCGCAGACCCAGAGGGTCTGGGATATGTTGTGCTGCAGCTCGGGCATGGCATCATTCCGGAGGTTGGCGGCTCCGTAGCCGTAGGCGGCCACTGCTATGAGGGCAAAATACCTGGGAGGATAATAGGTGGTCAGGGGCTCAGCCTTGGGAACCTTGAACCGCATGCGGCGCAGGACCGCCAGGCTCAGGTAGTAGACCACCACGCCCTGGATCAGGCCGAAGAAGACCATGGAGATAACGAACATCTGGCGCAGGAACTGGTCATTGTAGATGGACATGACCTGTTCCATGATCTGCTGCCCCTTCTCTCCGGCGGAGGCCGTATAGGTGGTCATGACCTGGGTCAGCATGGCCTGCATTTCCGTGATGGTGGCGTTTATGTCGTAGCCGAAGACGGACGCCAGGGCTACGGTATCCAGTACGTTGAAGAAGGCGGACAGGCCCATGACCAGCAGCATGGTCTTGGCCATGCTGACCTTTTTGTAAATGCAGGTGCCCAGCACCAGGCCCGTGAAGGCGGAGGTGACGGCGTAGAACATGGAGGTCAGGGTGCCAAAGATAAAGGAGAAAAAGCACATGCCGGCAAAGACCATGAGGCCGCTCTTAAAGCTGTACTTTGAGGTATAGGCTACCATGGGGATGGGCATGAGGTAGACGAAGATCTCCTCGAAAAATCCTCCCGTCTGACGGTTGAGCAGAAGGAGGATGGTAAAAATGGCCAGGATCATTGCCCCTGTAGTGATCTGCAGGGTCATGGTATTTCTTTCTCGCATAGATTTCTCCTCCGGCAGCAGGCGCTGCCGGTTTTTTTACTGTTTCAGAGTTTTTCCAGTCTGTAAAGCTGGACAGCGTGCCAGGCCAGCTGGACAGGAGCGGGCATGACGGCGTCGAAGGCGGCCTCCGTCAGAAACTGCATGCGCATCTTCCGCTTGACATGGGGCGCAAGGCCTCTTTTTCTGATCTCCTCCGCATCCAGGAAGGGGCTTTCGGGATCGGTACGGGGATAGGCCGCATCTCCAAGGCAGGAGGGGTCCAGACTTTTAAGTACCTTTATAAGGGATTCTTCGCTGCCCTCATAATAAATGCCCAGGCCGCCCGTATTCCTGAAGATTCTGACGTCCTTAGTCTGGGGAAGGGCCAGAATGGCTAGGCGGAGCTTTCTGGATTCTTCCAGGGAGATCTTTCCGGACGAGAGCCGGATCCTGATAAAACCGGCGGATCTGTGCTTTACCGAAAACTGCATGATGGTTCCTTTCTCAGAGCATGGGCTCTGCCTGGGCGTGTCTTTCACAGCAAGCATTATAGCACAGGGAGTAGAGGAATTCACAGCTTTAAAAATGTCGCCTGCCGCGCGACCTTTTTGATTCCTCTATGGGATATGGTAAGTATAACCAATCAGTTCTGTACAATTTCATAATTGTTTTCCACAGGAGGAATGTATCATGAGAAAGAACCTTACGGAGATCGTATTTATCCTGGACAGAAGCGGTTCCATGCGGGGACTGGAAAAGGATACCATCGGCGGCTATAACGGCATGCTGGAAAAGCAGAAGAAGGAAGAGGGAGAGGCTCTCGTTACCACCGTTCTTTTCGACGACAGGATCGAGGTCCCCTTTGACAGAGTTCCCATCGGGGACCTTCCCGAAATGACGGAGAAGGAATACTTCGTCAGGGGCTGCACCGCCCTGCTGGACGCGGTGGGCACCACGGCGGAGCGCATCGCCACCATCCACAAATATGCCAGGGAGGAGGACAGACCGGAGCATACCATCTTTATCATCACAACGGACGGACTGGAGAACGCCTCCCGCAGATTTACCGGAGACCAGGTAAAGCGCCTGATCAGCAGACAGCAGGAGGAATACGGCTGGGAGTTCATCTTCCTGGGAGCCAACATCGACGCGGTCAAGGCTGCGGGAGACATAGGCATCCGGAAAGAAAGAGCCGTCAACTACCACTGCGACCCCAAGGGGACAAAACTCAACTATGAGGCAATGGACAGGGCCGTCCACTCTGTCCGCATGGGGGAGGAACTGGACGACTCCTGGAGAGAGGAGCTGGACGAGGACTTCCTTCTCCGCCAGTAAGATATGCCGGATCGAAGCCGCTTCCCGGACCTGAAAGGGCCCGGGAAGCGGCTTTGCTGCTTTAAAGTAAAAAATACTTGCCCGATGCCCGATTCTGCGGTATAAATGTAGCTGAATCTTATATACTTTTACGCATTAAATCCGTAAACTATTAATATTGAACAAGGAGAGCACGTTTTTATGATCAGAATCGGTATTTTGGGCTACGGAAACCTGGGACGCGGCGTGGAAAGCGCCATCCGTCAGAATCCGGATATGGAACTCGTGGCAGTTTTTACGAGAAGAGACCCCGCGTCTCTGAAGATCCGCACGGAAGGCGTCGGCGTCTACAGCGTAGACGACGTACTTTCTTTTAAGGATAAGATCGATGTCATGATCCTCTGCGGCGGCAGCGCCACGGATCTGCCCGTGCAGACCCCTCTGTACGCGAAGGACTTCAATGTCATCAACAGCTTCGATACCCACGCACGCATCAGCGAGCACTTCGCGGACGTGGACAGGGCCGCGAAAGAAGGCGGAAAAGTGGGCGTCATCTCCATCGGCTGGGATCCGGGCATGTTCTCATTAAACAGAATGATCGCCACAGCCTGCCTGCCTGAAGGTCAGAACTATACCTTCTGGGGCAGAGGCGTCAGCCAGGGCCATTCCGATGCCTGCCGCAGGATCGAGGGCGTAAAGGACGCAAGGCAGTATACGGTCCCTGTGGAGGACTCTGTAAACAGGGTAAGGAATGGTGAAAATCCGGATCTGACCACCAGGCAGATGCATACCAGGGAAGTCTTCGTGGTAGCAGAGGAAGGCGCGGACAAAGAGAAGATCGATGAAGAGATCAGGACCATGCCCAACTACTTTGCCGACTATGACACCACCGTTACCTTTATCTCCGAAGAGGAGATGAAGAAGAACCACGCGGCCCTTCCTCACGGCGGCTTCGTGATCAGAAGCGGCGTCACCGGCTTTGACAGAGAGCACAAGCAGATCATCGAATACAATCTGAAGCTGGATTCCAATCCGGAATTTACCGGCAGCATCCTGGTGGCCTATGCCAGAGCCGCCTTAAGGCTCTTCTCGGAAGGCCAGACAGGCTGCAAGACCATCTTTGACATCGCACCGGCTTACCTGAGCCCCTTAAGCGGCGAAGAGCTGAGAGCCCACATTCTGTAAAGCAGAGAAAGCAGGCACACCGGAGAATGCAGGACTTTTGAGTCCCCCTTTCCCCGGTGTGCTTTTTGTCTTTTTGCTGTTTTCGGCCTGCTTTTTTGTGTTTTTACCTGCAGGCTGATTCTGAGAAGTTTTGACCCTTATGGGGACCCATGATATAATCTATGGCGGATCTAAAACAAGGAGGTATTTCTTATGGGACGCAAAAGCGGCATTCTTCTTCCCATTTCTTCGCTTTCTTCGGACTACGGCATCGGAAGCTTTTCCAGGGAAGCATATGCATTTGTGGATTTCCTGGAAAAGGCAGGCCAGTCCTACTGGCAGATCCTGCCCCTGGGCCAGACAGGCTACGGCGATTCTCCCTATCAGTCCTTTTCGACCTTCGCGGGGAATCCCTACTTTATAGACCTGGACGCTCTGATCCGGGAGGGCTATATCAGCGGGGAGGATGTATCCTGCATTTATTTCGGATCCAGCCCCTCCTACGTGGATTATCAGGAGATATACAATAACCGCTATGCCATCCTGAGAAAGGCCTATGACAACAGCCCCTACAGTCTTTCCATGGCCAACCGCCAGGAGAGCCCGGAGGGCCGGGAAAAGCAGGAAGCCTTCGAGGAATTTGTCCGGGACAATAAGGACTGGCTTGCGGACTACGCTCTCTACAGGGCCGTAAAAAGGGAACTGGGCAACACCTCCTATATTGAGTGGGAAGACCCCATCCGCCTCAGGGACCCCGAGGCCATGCGGACCTACAGGGAAAAGCTGGCCGATGAGATCCGCTTCGTGGAATTCCAGCAGTATCTTTTCTATACCCAGTGGATGGCTCTGAAAGAGTACGCCAACGGAAAGGGCATAGAGATCATAGGAGACCTTCCCATCTATGTGGCCTTCGACAGCGCCGATACCTGGTCCCATCCGGAGCTCTTCGAGTTTGACGAAAAGGGCTTTCCCACGGTGGTAGCCGGCGTTCCCCCGGATGCCTTTTCGGCTACCGGCCAGCTCTGGGGCAATCCCATCTACAAATGGGACTATCATAAGAAGACAGGCTACGGCTGGTGGATGGACCGCCTTTCCTACGTCTTTAAGCTCTATGACGTGGTCCGCATCGACCATTTCCGGGGCTTCGACGAGTACTATGCCATTCCCTACGGGGCCGAAACGGCCATGGAGGGCGAGTGGCGTCCGGGACCGGGCGCGGAGCTCTTTAAGGTCATGGAGGAGAAGTTCGGAAGAAAGAACATCATCGCGGAAGACCTGGGCATCCTGACCCCCGGCGTCTATAAGCTTTTAGAGGATACAGGCTATCCGGGCATGAAGGTCCTGCAGTTCGCCTTTGACGGGGAAAGCAGCAACGAATACCTGCCCCACAGCCATGTAAAGAATACCTTCGTCTATACAGGGACCCACGACAACGATACCACCCTGGGATGGTTCAGGAGCCAGGACGACTGGCACAGGGCCTATATCTGCCGCTATCTGGGCGTCAGAGACGGCAGCTTCAGGTCCCTGGACATGGTCCGGGCCGCCATGATGAGCGTTGCGGATACAGTCATCATTCCCATGCAGGATTATCTGGAGAAGGGAAGCGAAGCCAGGATCAATACGCCTTCCACCCTGGGAGACAACTGGAAATGGAGACTTGACCGGGGAGATCTGCAGGACGCCCTGGCATATGAGATCAGAGACCTGACCGGACTCTACGGCAGGCTCAGGTAAGAAAGAGGGAGAGACAGATACGTGTCCAATAAATTAAAGAGAAAAAAGGGACGGGCCGGAAGGCCGGAGGAACTGAAGAAAGCCCTGATGTTTGACAGAGATGTATATGACGACAATGCGGGCCTGATCTACAGCCGCCTTATGTCCGTGACCATCTGGGGCCTGATCCTGAGCGCTCTGGTGCTGGGCCTTATCAACAGCGGCATTGCGGACATCAGCAAATGGGATACCTTCGGAAAGGTCCTTTTCTACGCGGTGGTGGTCCTGTTCGGCATTCCCAGCATCTTTATCTTCCCCACGGCCTTTTTCCTCAAGCAGGGAAAGATCCGTCTCTATAAGGAATCCTTCATCGAGATCTACGGGGACAGGATCATTTATCAGAAGGTCCCCAGGATCACCGGCAACAACATTACCTACGAGCCCATGGTGGTCACCGGCATAAAGTCCGTGGAAGCAGGCCGCTACAGCTACCTGGTCACAGGGGAGGTCTTAAACGGCAATACCGGAAAGACATCCGGCAGCGTAAAGATCCCCAACGCCTTTGAGGATATGGATTCTCTGAAAGGGTTTGTTAGATAAGGCGGCGCCTGCGGGATCCGGTTTCCATCCGTTTCAATTCAATAATTAAGCTGACCGATCAGAGGCGGCTGTACTGAAAGATTTTTCAGTGCAGCCGCCTCTTTTTCTTTCTTTCCGGGCCGCCTTAGGCCGCCTTTTTTCCATGCCCCGGAAATTTCCTGTACCAACGGATTTCCGCGGGGGTGGAACCTGTCGGAATTAAGCCAGGGCCTCCTTTTTACTAAGATAAGGTCAGCAAAGGAAAACAAGCAAAAAACAAAACAGAAGGAACAGACAAAAAGCACACAAAAGAAAAGGATTTCAAAAAGGAGGAAATCAAAAATGGCAGACTGGTTAAAACTTGAAGGCAAGGTAGTAGCGGTAACGGGCGGCGCATCCGGCATCGGAAAACACATCGCATCCACCCTGGTGGCGGCCGGAGCACAGACAGTAGTCATCGACATGAACACAAAGACCGGCGAAGTGGTGGACGGTGCCTACCAGATCCAGTGCAACGTCACGGATCCTGAGAGCGTAAAGGCCATGATGGCAGAGATCATCGCAAAGTACGGCCGCATCGACGCTTTCGTCAACAACGCAGGCATCAACCTTCCCCGCCTCCTGGTGGACGTAAAGGGAGAAAAGCCCCAGTACGAACTGAATGTTGATTCCTTTGACAAGATGTTCGCAGTCAACGTAAAGGGCCTTTTCCTCTGCGCACAGGCAGCGGCCAGGGAAATGGTGAAGCAGGGATGCGGCGTCATCGTGAACATGTCTTCCGAATCCGGCAAGGAAGGATCCCAGGGACAGAGCGCATACTCCGCCACAAAGGGAGCCTGCGATTCCTTCACCCGCAGCTGGGCCAAGGAGCTGGGCAAGTACAACATCCGCGTCGTGGCAGTAGCCCCCGGCATCATGGAAGCCACAGGCCTTCGCACACCGGCCTATAACGAGGCCCTGGCCTACACCAGAGGCGTGAAGCCCGAAGAGCTCTCCACCGACTATACCAAGGTCATCCCTATCGGCCGCGACGGAAAGCTGGACGAGGTGGGCGATTTCGTAGCCTACCTGGTATCCGACAGGGCAAGCTATATCACAGGCACCACACTGAATATTTCCGGCGGCAAGTCCAGAGGCTGATCCCCGGAAAGAACAGAAGACTGAAAACAGAACTGTAAAAAAAATATTTCATTTACGGAGGCTGGAAATGCTGGGAGTACTGATCATGGTCGGAGGAGCCTTCCTCCTGCAGGGCTTTATGAGTTTTCTGCAGATGAGGCATCTGACAAATGAGTTCTTAAAGCTCAGAAGAAAAGGAAAGGTCGCTTTCGGAAGAAAATCGGGCGGATTCAGGGCAGGCGCCGTGGTGATGTTCGGCATTGACGGCGACGGGATCATCTTTGAAGCGAAAAAGCTGGAAGGTACGACGGCATTTGCCAGGGTAAAGCCTCTCCCCGGATTCGAAGGAAGATACATCGGAGACCTGAAAGAAGAGGACGGACCGGAGGGCCACAAGAACCTTAGAAGGGCGATCGAAGACGCGGCCCTCACCTACCGTAAGTACACGGCCGGCGAACTGGTGGAGGATACAAGGCCCCAGGGCCCTGTAGACCAGGCGCTTGATACGGTTAAAGGCCTGCTCGGGAGAGCGGGAA
>Ga0326512_10004514_pt1 | contig 10106 bp, 12 predicted proteins | sample 1_2617_0518_D_FD_203652 | JGI IMG/M metagenome (GOLD analysis project Ga0326512, IMG submission 203652) | Bovine rumen microbial communities from UC Davis, California, United States - 1_2617_0518 | ecosystem: Host-associated > Mammals > Digestive system > Stomach > Rumen | place: USA...
ATATAAGGTCCTACTTTAATATAGTCAAAAAACCACCCAAATTCAAACATATTCAATTCCTTCTCTCCACTATACCACGCCACCTTATATCCTTTCACAGCAAGATGACTGGCAAGTTCTTTCAATCTTTCCTTGTCACCATCTCCACCCATAAAAAGAACACAGGTTATACCATCATTCTTATCAAGGAGCAGGTCGAGTGTCTCTTCGTCGAGTTCCACACCATAATCCTTCTGGAGATATGGACTATGACATCCAGGACAATGATGTGGACACCCGCTAATGTTGATAGCGAGACAGGTCTCATCAGGGATCTCTGCAAATACTACGGAAGTGTCTTGTGGTACGAACTTAATCATCCTACGTATAATCTACAAATACAAATTCCTTTTTCTCTATAGTCTTTACATGGACAGATAGTATCCTTTCCATAGAACCTTGGAGGAACACAAGGACAGTACTCTTCACCGAAGAGTTCTCTCTTTCTCTCCTTCGCTGCTTCTACGTGCTCTACGATCTGATGATCTGGATTTAATATGTATTTAGGTTCAAACATTATTTTGCTTTATATTTGTTGTATCCGATGTATCCACCACCATTTATATTATCATCACACCCACCATCAATATGTGCGAATACTCGGTCTTCAAATTCAACTTTTCTAGGGTTAGCCCAGTTAGCTACTGCTGTTAGGTAACCAATGATTCTTGTATAGAATTTAAGTCTCTTACTACCACAGTGAGGACATTCGTCTACAGGAGCATTAACAATATGTCCACAATCCTTACATTCTGTCATAGGAATGTTAAATGTGATATATGAACAACCTACTCGTGCTGCATAAGTAAGAAGATGTTTATATTGTTCTGTACTTAAATGACTATCGAGATTGATATGACAAGCACTACCACCATCAAGATAATCTCCTATATAATCTCTACCATGCATCCTGATCTTCTCGAGAACTGTAGTGGAAGGATCATTAGGTTTAAAGATATATGAAGCATACAGGTTTGTATCATCAGGAACCCAATATCCATCTTCTTTATCCCAGTTGTAGTTCTTTGCAGCAAGACTCTCTGCTGGTATCTGTTCGGTATTGAATGTCAACTTATGATCGTTGAACTTACCACTGTGTGCTGTGTTGAGGTCTTTGATAGTGGAGAATATAAACTGACAGAACTTCGAATATTCTTCATTATCATTACAAGTCATCCCAAGATACTCTGCTGCCTGGTTCAATCCGTTAAGACCAATGGTGAGATACTGTTTATTCAAGTCAATGAATCCAGCTTTGTATACAGGGAGTAAGTCTGCTTCATACATATCCCAAAGGAGTTCATTGTATGCTGTATGATACTTATATACCCTTTCGAGAATCTCCGTAATGTAACTCTTTAAGAAGCTTGTATTTTCTCTCCAGCCACCATTTCTCTTTAAACCATAGGATCTATCACAGTTCTGAATGATACGAGAAAGATTAAGTGTAATAACCGACTTTGATCCGGTCTGTACACCAATGTTGCCATTTGTAAAGTTGAATTCCTTTACTTGAATCTTATTCTTCAAACGGCAGCAACTACTGAGACTATCTACAGTATCACTAATATATGTAAAGAAGGAGTGTCCACGAGCGTACTCATCACAAACAAACTGGAACATCTCCTGATCGAGGAACTGACCATCCTTATAAAGAAGTGTAAATGATTCAACAGGGAATGTAAGAACAGTCCTGAGTCTCTCATTATTAAACCATTTCATAAACTCCATCTGTACATACTTAAGGGATTCCCAATCGGGTTGTGTTCCATCAGGAAAATAGAAATCACCAAACATACCTTCAAAGAAGTACTTATCGAAGTAACTGAAGTTTACAAACGCACTCTGAAACCCACGAGCAGCTGCAGGTTGATTAATGGTATAGATAATCTGTTGCCAATACTGATGAATCTCACTGAGGATGGTTTTTTCTTTACCATCATAACTCCTACCAACAACCTCATCCCATCTCTCATAGAAGTCAGGACCCCATTCCTTCTTACAGAAGTATGTAAAGTACATAAGAGCTTCACTGACAGCAACTGCGCCGGCAAACTGACTAGACATAGCAAAGATCATATTACAGAATATACCACAGAACGACTTGAGGTTCTTTGGACTTGCACTTAATCCACCAAGTCCTTTGATACCACCAGTTAAGAATGGATACATTGTTGCGCTCACACAGTAAGGACTGATTGCACCTGCAAAACTACTTTCATCATTCTTATATAGGATATGATCTTCGAGGTCGCGTACATACTGTTTTGAGTTAAAGTCTGGATACAAGGTTTTTAACTTATCCATTATCATCGCGCGAGATATCTGGATATTATCAGGTTTGTGTATCTCTGAATTAAGAATTGCGATGTTCTTATTAGCTACATTACTATTATCATCAACAGTACTGTTAGCTGTGTTAGATGATTTCTTATATCTATTAATGAACTCAATCTTATTCTCTACAAACTTATCCCTAGCGTCTTTCTCATTCTTCCAAGACTTATACTCCGCGAGCATGTCTGGGTCTATCTCTTCAAATAAGTGTTCGAGTTGACGACGGATACTACTACAAAGTATTCCATCATAAACATATAGTTTATCAACAAGCTCTTTTGCGAACTCATTTGAACACTCTTGTCCAACTCTCTTACATACTTTCTTTACTATATTTATAAGTTTTCGTTCACTATACGGTTCACTCGAACCATCACTCTTTCTAACATTAATTTGTGTACTCATATGTAGTAAAATATCTAATTTTTCGTGAAAAAATAGAGGCACCTGTAAAAACAACTGCCTCTTGTAGTTATTTGATTATTAATTATTTACGGATAAATACTAGTCCCAAGTCCGGACCTAATCCTATATGAACCTGATTAAATCTATGATCGAATAACGTATAATCCCTACTCAAACAAATACTTCCATTATTAAAGAACCCTACGTATAGGGACTTCATAGTAAGACTATATTGAAATAAATCATTAACAGTTTTCCTGAGTTTATCTTCCATCCATTTCTTATCAATATCCTCTGGGTCTCCGGCAAGTTTTATGTCTTGGATGATCTTGACAAGTCCTTTATATATAGTTTCATTCTTGTCCGACCCAGACACACCAGAAGCCTTTTTAACCCTCAATGAACTGAATGACTTGGAAAGGTCCTGATACTCACCCCTCGCATGTATATTTTTGACAATGTTGTAAGACTCGAACCTAAACAAGTCTCCAAAGGTTATGTCTTTGGATACATTATCATCAAATAGACTTTCACTTAAACTCTTCATGTTACTTTCTTTCAAATGTTAATTCAATATTACTAAAATGCACCTTTACTTTCTTTACATCACTATCCAGTAATTTCCAGTTATTAATAATATTGTTGTATCTATCGAAATTACCGTCATACGGAGTTCCGTCTGGGTATTTATTTTTCTCGTTATGTACATATATCCCTGGCCACGACGCTGCTTTTAATCTACGTGTATTATTAACCAAACTCTTATAATACTTTGTAAAAGTCTTTAATATATTTGTAAACTCACTATTATGCATATTTCCAGTTACTGGAATATTACAAATGAGTTTCTCAAGAGCCTTAACTATAGTATCTTCCGCATCACTCCCTTTAACTCCAGAGTCCCTAGACAACATGTTAATATTATATAGTTTATCAACGGTCCAGCCATGACCGATTTTTGCTGATGTATTGGGATGATAAACATCTACATCAACTAACTTATATATGTTGCCAAATGTAAACTTTTTATTTACATTATCATCAAATAAACTCTCTGCCAAACTCTTCATATTACTTACGTGTTAATACAATATATGTACGAAATGTATCGTAGTTTTTATCCCAATCCTCAATACTCAAAGATATCATGTTTACATCATCAATCAAATCAGCAGATTCAATTTGTTTAGAATTCAATGAACGTTTTCGATCATCATAAACCTGATAACTATATCCACCACCATTCCAATCCTTAACATATTCTTTTGTCAATCCTGCTAAAATCTTTACCACTCCAATACAATCAGTATGTTTTAAATTCATTGAACTAATAGTCTTTGTGAGTTCTTTCATAGCTTTCTCGTCATCTTTAGATCTCGGGTCGCTATTTCTATGTCGCTCAACGGATACTTCGAAACATTGACCGATTGTAACGTCTTTGGAGACAATATCTTTATCAAATAGACTTTCTACTAAACTCTTCATAATTACTTAACTGAATATCCATGTCCATCTGTGATTGGACGAGCAAGATCATTAATAACACACTGTTCGTGATTGGTTGTATACTTGATACATTCTTTCATTATGTCTTCATCGGACATCCATCCGCGGTAGTATTTGATATTTGACATAGAAAGCGGCCAACCATGAATACAACAAGGTCCTTCAATGGTTAGATTGTCATTGTATAGTTGTGTGGGTTCTTTAACTAATTGAGTCTCGAAATCCCAGTAATACATTTCTGGTTTAAGAAGGTATTGTGGACGATCAGTAGGATATACATATGGATATACAAGTAAATCCTCTGTTCTATTCTTTGCATTCCATTTGAAGATAACCATATATGTATATATAGGATTATCATCTACTTTATAATCGAGTGAAACAGTTTTACCATCACATTCAATAAAGAAGTGATCTCCATCCGCTCCAACATTCACAGTAATCTCACCGAAATCTAAAATAGACTTGGGACCAGCAAATGTCGGATCTACTCCTACAGGAGTCTCAACAATGAATGAAATCCATCCAGAATCACCACAAAGGGGTTTCTGATAAGTCACACATCCGTTCCCATTTCTAAATCTGTATATGTTTCGAGCAGTTATATTGCTACGATGACAGTACATCTTATCCTGTATTGTTATATCTGTTTTTGTATATTCTTTTCTTATAGCGTCTTCCATAAAAATATCGTATAGGTTTGTTGCTGCAAATCGTGGTGTACTTAATTGATTAGTACCACTCTCACGAGCTTGTTCCTCACGTTCCTTCTCACCAAATGTATCTTCGTACTTATTCACAAGCCAACCATCAATCAAGTCACTGAAATCACCCTTGTCTACATTAGTCTTTTCATTGTATTTAACAAGAGCAAGTTTCCATGTGGTTGGTCTCCAGAGAAGACCTTCATTCTTTTCATCATAAGCACTGTTCACTTCCCATAGGCGTTTCATAAGAGGAACATAGACAAGATCGCGCTGTTTTGGAAATGCTGTATCACCGAATGCCTTTGCAAACTGACTCTTACTGAGTTCCGTCTCCCAATCCACTTCCCAATCAAAATCAAAGTCCGTGAGTTTTGGATTAGACGAAGGCATGGTGCCATCAGGAATCATAAGCTTCATCTGTTTGATATCAGTCACATTATGAAGTGTCCATTCCTTAAATGTATAGTCAACCGATTCTGGATTAGGAGTTACGCGTAAGTAATAGATAGGAATACCAAACATACATACAACACTATCAGAAAGTTGTTGCTGTAGTTCAAGTGCACAATCAAGACCTGTGTATGGTTGGAGAAGGTTACTTCCTTCGCAGAAATCCTTCAAGAACACATTACTCTGGTCGAAGCAGATGCTATAACAATCAGTAAGCATACCATTATAGTATACCTTACTCAATCCACCAAATATAAGTATTCTCAAGAAGTAATCACTTTCAAGATTTTTTGCAATGGTATTATACTGTAACCAATTCACCCAACTAGTCCAGCAAGCCCCGTCAGTACTCCAACTGAACATGCACTCGGATGTAACATCCACATCGAGATTATCTATGATCTTCACAGGACCATAAACCACTGCTTCTTTGAAGGTTATTATGCGTTTTATAGGACATCCAGTCATGTATAAATAATAAAGGAGACCCTTGTGGATCTCCCGTATCTTTTTTATATCACCTCGCTTGCTAACTTTTGAGGATCACTTATCTTAAAGACATATTCAGATGGTCTTGATATTCTTTCTACTTCTTTAATTTCAGTCCACCATTCTCCTGTTTGCTTTGGAATAAACAGTGCAATGCTTATTTGTTTCTTGACAGCAATTGCTTTACCAATATTTAGCATTTTACCACTACCAAAATGTCCACCAGCATCCAAAAACACAACCCAGTCTCCAGGTTCAACCTTCCTACCAAGACAATCACAACCAGTTCCTCCGATGGTAACTCCACTATTTCCAACAAGCCAATCAATTAATTGTTTTTGCCAGTCGGGTCCACTTTCAATGTTCTTATCAAGATCAAAGACGCTCTCGTCAACAGTAGCATCTGATATATATTCTTTAATGTCTTTCATATTATCTTCCTTGTCCTCTGTAAGGCTTCACATAATTTTTAGAATTCTTGTTATTAGATGTCTTGGTCTTTGCATGAACACCAGGTCTCTTAACTTTTGGATTCTCGTGATAGGTAGCAACCTTTTGTATATTTGTCTTTGCCATAACGCGTTTAATTATTCATTTGTCTCGTTGTTGTCAACTGTACGATCAATAACTTTACATCTCTTTAATGGACCGTGATCGCTGTTACATGCGGCCTGCGCGGATTCCATATCATTCTTGAAAGAGAAGAATCTACCATACGTTCTAGGATCTTCCTTTGAATCAATCCAAAGTTTTAACAAATCATCATAAGATTCAGTCTTGTAGAGATAAACTTCGTTTTTAGGAGCGTTTCTAAATATAGTGATAACTTCCTTTGCAGGATCGATTGTTTCTTTAATATGTTCATTCTCGAGAATCATATCGAGTTCTCTTTTGTACATATTGGTTCTAGCATTATTCTCTTTTGAACGTGCCTGTATCATAATTATACAAATATATTTTCAATTACATTTCCACCCATATCATATACTATTCCACCGCAGAGCTCAGGGTGTTTGTTAACCATCTTCTTGATGATTGGTTCAGCCTCACGAATCGCCTTCTTGTCTTCACTAGCTTTAAGAGTTACTCTGTCATAGTCCGCCTCTGTAGCACTATCATGAAGCTCGTCTTCATCAACATCACCATTCTCATAGTCTGCCTGGACATCAGGATCGTACTGAATGAATGCTACCTCGAATCCGTCTTGAGCTTCTTCAATCTCAACAGACTCCTTAACGAGTTTAATCTGATGTTTTTCAATAACATCATCATCAAGACATGTGAATGAAGTAACGAACATCTTCTTCAGTCCAACATAGACTGCCCAGTTGTTCTTGGTAGTTCTCTTCACCCATACTTCCTTCATGTTGATGTTGGGATCATATGAACGACACATATTGACAAATTCACGATACTTACGTTCGCATCTATCAATGTCGCCTTCTACTATCATTTGTACTAAATGTTTCATATTCAATTAATTATATTTTCTATTTCTTATCTTCATAAATAAAAAGAGTTACATGAATACTATATTTTTCTTCATTATAACTAGCTTTATCTGCAATTACATCCCAAAGAGCTACTTTCCACCCTTCCGTCTCTATAGTTGGTCTTGTGGATAGTTGATTCAAATCCCTACCAGACAATACAATTTCTTGTTCATCCTCTACAAACGGCACATTTGAAAAGTCTTTCGTATTGAAGAAATTCACGAGTGCTAAATACATCTTATTGATATATTCATACTCCGGCATTTTCTTGTCTATGTTGTTATCAAACACACTTTCTTTGATAGTTGTATTAAATAATTGTTCTATTGCTCGTGAAAGTGTAGGCTCATTTATATTATTAGAGCCAAGATCAAGAGTAGTCATCAATACTATTTTATATCCAGCATACTTGGTATTCTCACTTTTATATCTCACAATATCTCCAGTATTCCACCACCATTTTCCAGCATCTGTTTTTTCCCAACTTGATAAATTATTATCTTTATGATTAGGCCATTTTGGTAAGGATTTCATTAGTTCGTTGCATACTCGGGTTGCCACTTCCCGATAGTTGTCACTAATCTTCCAAGTTCGCATGGCTTCGGATATGTAATTCACTAAATGCTTCATGCATAAATAATAAAGGATAAAAAAAGGAACTCATAGAGTTCCTTTAATCTTTATTCTTCTTCTCCTTCTTTCTTTCCCTTCTTTTTCTTTTTAGGTTTCTGATCGTCATCCTCAGTAGGTTTGTTTGCTTCTTTCTTTTCTTTCTCCTTCTCCTGTTCGTCCTTTACAAGGCCTTCGAAGATGGCTTTCATAGAATCATTAGCAAGGAGTTGCTCTACAACAAGATTTGCGAACTTCTTAACAGCACTTTCAAATCCCTTGTCTCCAGCATCACCCATTGCAGCAAGGGCTTCAGCATCACTTGCTTCACCACCAGCAAGGTGCAAGTCTTCAATTTCTTTCTGTTTGAGTTTCTCATTAAGTTTGAGATCCTGATCGGATAGTTTCAAGTATTTCTTTACAAGGAACTCAGATGAGAAGAACTTAATCTCGTTTCCTTCAACATCCATATCAACCATACTATCTTTCATCTCCTGGATGTGTTGTACACGTTTCTGCATTAACTCAAGTTCCATCATCTCCTCAAAGAGATTATAACTCTTATATTGAAGACTAACTGCTTCAAGAATCTGTTTGTTATCCTGAAGTTCCGGAATATCAAGAGCAAGTTGGATCTTAAGGGGTTTGAGCATGATCTGCGCAAACTGGTTACGAAGACGATTTACGAATCTCGCAAAGTCAATCTCGATTCTTGCTACACTTGTTGCATCGGTACCAAACCAAGTCTCACCACTCTCTTGATCAAAACGAGATAGAGGAATCTTGGAAATCTTATAGAGTTGGTTTTTAAAGTACTTTAACTGATCGTTATCGTTAAGATCAGGACCATCTCCACCAATACTCTCAACCTGCGGACTACCACTATCTCCTTCAGGCATCCAATATTCCTTATTGAATGGCATAGTTGCTTGACCATTGATTGTCAACTCACCAGTATCACCAACAAACTTAATATCCTCACGATATCTGTTCATTGCACTAACAACAGTCTGTTGTCCAGTTGCTTTGTTCATACCCTTAATAGGAATAGTGAACTTCATCTTATATGAGGAGTTGGTAATAGTCCAAATCAATTGTGCTTGCTCAACAATACGATAGATATTAAATGGACGAATGAGTCTCTCGAGGTAACTCACACGTGAGATAGCGTTAGTCTCCTGATATGCTATATAGATAACTTGACTATCAAGAAGGGTTTTCTCACGACCTTGAATACCTTTATACTGAACCCAGTACCACTTACCATTCTCATACTTTCTTGTAAGTGTAGCTGCATCAAGAGGAACAATACCAACAATTCTTGTAGGTTTCTCAAGACTATCATATACAATCTCCCAAGCAAGATTACCCTCAACTAACCATCTCTTAAAGTCATCCCATGCATTATACTTCCAGTTCAACATCTTATAGAAACGACGGAAGTGAGTATTCATAGAATCTTCTACTTTCTTTGCCGCATCCTTGGAAAGATCCTGAATTTCGAGAGGTTCAATGAATGGTTCTGCAAAGTATGTCAAGTCTCCATCATATACAATGGATTCATTGGACATAGTATCAAGAATATCCTCGAGCTCGGGTTGGACAGCGAGTTTACGAAGTGCTTCTCTCTTCTGCGCATAGTCCTTTTCAAAGAAGTTCTTATCAGCATTACTCTTCACCTTCCAGGAATTAATCATTTGATTAAAGAGATCCTGGTTCTCGAGTTGTGTTTCTTTTGGAAGGAGGTTTTTATCTGCTGGAATAGCACGCATGTTCTTAACCACATCTTCATCGTAGTCCATACCCCAACGAGACATGTTTGAGAAGAACTTCGAAATGAGTCTTTTCTTTTTCTTCTCTGTTTCCTGAGTATATTTTGGACGGAAGTTAGTAGTTACATTAAATCCGGGAATGTTCTTTGGATCAAGAGGTTCACCAAGTTCGTAACCCTCACCAACAAAGACACTACTACCATCTCCCTTATTGATTCTTTCTATTTGAGTAGATTCATTCATAGTTAAATAATAACGGTATAGTTAACATAAAAAAAGAACTTTCAGAGAAAGTTCTT
>Ga0326512_10004515_pt1 | contig 10103 bp, 10 predicted proteins | sample 1_2617_0518_D_FD_203652 | JGI IMG/M metagenome (GOLD analysis project Ga0326512, IMG submission 203652) | Bovine rumen microbial communities from UC Davis, California, United States - 1_2617_0518 | ecosystem: Host-associated > Mammals > Digestive system > Stomach > Rumen | place: USA...
ATTTTCTCATAACCTTTTTCTATGCTTCTTTTATCATACTTTCTTCATGGTCGCGCGGCGCGGACCTTCATGGGCGCGCGGCGCGCAGATACTCATAACCGATACGGCAGCGCAGACAGTCTCGGCGGTCGCAGTATTCCCGTTTCAGCTGGATAAGGGCTTGCGAGTCGCCTGCCGAGCGTACCTCGAGTCCCGTGTCCTGCCACATGCGGATGATGTGGTTGTTCTCTGCCTTCAGCTGCTCCAGCACGTCAAAGGCCCGGTCGCACAGCTCTTCTCTCATCGTGTGGCGCCCGTAGGCGAACAGTACCGGCACGCAGGTGTTGATCATGAGCAGGTTGACTGACGAGGCCGACAACTGTTTCTTGTTGCGCACGCTCTCTGAGCCGAAGGTGTAGTGGGTTTCCCAATAGGGGGTCACCTGGGTCTGCAGCATCTCTGCCATAGCGGCTCTGTCTCGGCACTCTGTCAGCGCCGACAGCGAGGCACGCCGCTCATAATAGAGGTGGGCCAGCTGGACGATGCGGATGTGCGGGAAGTTCTGGGGGCGCAGCCGCAGGAACCGCCACAGCTGGGCGTTCATCGGCTGCAGCGAGAACTTATGGGCCAGGTATTGGTACTCGTTGCGGAGCTTGGCGAAATAGCCTTCGTTCAGCGCGTCTTTCTGGTAGCGCGCAGGGATGGTGTCCAGCTCCAGCAGTCCAGCTTGTCCAAGGAAAATGGCTTCTATCTGAAACAGGTCGTCACGGTGCTTTCCTACTGCCTGCAGCGGGATGTGGCGTGCCCACTCCTCGAAGGCGTCCCCGTTGATGCCGAAGCCGTAGTTACGTGCCAGCGTCATGAAGAACGCGTCTTCCCAGGAGCCGTTGGCCTGTCTCACCCGGTCGGCTATGCCTGCTGTCTTCTGCTCCAGCCGCTCTGTCTGCAGGGCCGCCAGCCACGAGTGGACCATCAGCCTTGTCAGGTTGGGGATGATTTTGTAGCAGGGGGGATAGGTGTCGGTGCGCAACAGTTCCTCATAGTTTTCGTGTACGAAGTCTGGTACTTTTAGTATGACCTGCGGCACGTAGTTGCCCTCTTGTGTCCGCACGTCTCTGTCCGCGACGCCCACCACATGCAGTACCACATTATTGTAATGTGCATCCTTGTCGTGTCCGTGCAGATACCAGTCGCCTGACTTGTCGTGTATCTCTATGTTGCCGACCCACAGTGTCCCTCCTATCTTCACTTTCGCGTTGAAGAAGTCTGGACCCGCGTGGCGGTTGTGCAGCCCCGGGTCTATCACCTCCACTTGTCGTGAGTCGGTTGTCTCAAGTCCCTCCAGTGGCCACATCTTATGTTTCCAACAGTAATGCAACAATTGTTCCATAGCGTGCAAAAGTACGAATATTTACGCAAAATAGCAAATATATCCGGATTTTTTCATAACTTTGCTCCGTAACTCAAAGACAATCGGAACATGAAACGTATCTTTTCTCTTATAGTAACTCTATTGCCATTGGTATTAGCGGGCTTTGCCCAGACTACTGACGACTCACTGCAGTTAGTACTGATAGACAGTCTGCGGCAACAGCTGCAGGACATGAAGATGAACGAGATTGTGCTGCAAAGTGAACTGGCCAGAAGGGGCGAGTCTGAACGGGCTGACTCCATCGTTCAAATAAGAAAACGACAGCGCATCGACTCGCTGAGAAAGGTGACGCCGGGCGTCCCGCTGGTCTTCGACGGCGACACCTTATTATATATATATGCCAGCCTGGGCGGACAAAGCCCTGAGTACAGGGTGAAAACACTGAAGAGCAAGATAGAGCGGATAGGCAAGAGCCTGAAGATGACCGTAGACTCCATTTATGTTTACGAGAGCGAGCACACCAGCGACATCATGTGCGGCGAAATGGAACTGATGCGCATCAGCGACCTGGACGGCCTGTGGAACGGCACGAGCCGACAGGCGCTGGCCAAGCGGAACGAACGGATTCTGGAACAGCAGATCAGTGTGCTGCAAGATGAATACGGACTGACGGCCAAACTGAAAGGCTTGGCGTGGGCAGCCCTGCTGATAGTCATACAGGTGTTGCTCTTCATGCTGACAAGCCGGCTGGTACGGCACATTCGCGGCAAAGTAGTGGGCGGTTTCAACGGCAAACTAAAGCCAGTGAAGATACGCGGCTACGAGATGCTGAACATACACCAGTCGAAACGCATATTGCTCGTCCTGACACAGGTACTGAAAATCGCCCTTATCATCCTGCAGCTGATGGTGTCGCTGCCCCTGCTCTTCTACATCTTCCCTGAGACGGAGAAGTTCACATGGAACATGATCAACTATGTCTGGAACCCGCTGCAGGACATATTCCTCTCGTTCGTCCACTATTTCCCCAACCTGGTCAAGATAGGGATCATCCTCTTCCTCGTCAACAGGTTCCTGAGAGTAGTGCGCCATTTTGCCGATGAGATCAGCAACGAGAACATCAAGATGGAGGGATTTTATGCCGACTGGGCACAACCTACCTACCATATTATCCGCATCTTCGTCATTGCCTTCTCGCTCATAGTCATCTGGCCACTGTTGCCAGGCAGCGACTCAGGCATCTTCAAGGGAGTCAGCATCTTCGTGGCAGCCCTGTTCAGCTTAGGCTCCACCACCACCATCGGCAACCTCATCAGCGGACTCATCATCACCTATATGCGGCCCTTCCTGGTGGGCGACTTCGTCAGGATAGGCGACAGCGAGGGCATTGTGGTGGAGAAGAATGCCTTCATCACCCGTCTGCGCGACATCAAGGACAACATCATCACCGTGCCCAACAACTCCATCCTCTCCATGCAGACCATCAACTACACCGCCGCCGCGCGCCATCTGCAGGGCACCATCGTACATACTGACTTCACGTTTACCTACAAAGTGCCTCGCCAGACCATTGAACAGTATCTGCTGGAGTCAGCCTCACGCTGCACTTTACTGCTCAAGGAGCCGAAGCCCTACGTACTGGTCACAGCGCTGGAGGACTTCTATACCCGCTATGAGCTGAATGCCTACACCAAGGACACCCACCAGCTCTTTGCCGTCTACTCCGAGTTGCACAAAAACATCCTCGACGTGTTCCGCGAGCACGACTTGGAGCCTACGTCCTCGCACTTCGTGGCTGTCAAGGAAACAAAGTAAAAACACAATTATACATCAATGTATATGAACTCAATGTATAATTCATCTACACATCTTTGCAAAAAAACATTAAATCACTCCACTTTATTTAAGGTTTATTTGGAAAATATCTGGGATTTGGATATATTTGCAAGGATTTTTGGAAAATTACTAATTTAAAACAGTTTAATAATAAAAGTTTATGAAAAAATTTCTATTACTAGCATTATGTTGCATTGGTGTAGGCAACATAAGTGCCCAGTCTAATTTCAAGAAATTGCTGGAATCAGAAAAGAAGTCTGCCACTTATTCCAGAAAAGAGGTGAAGAAGGCCGCTAAGGAGTACGCTGACATGATTTACGAGGATGCCAAGGAGGTGTTTAAAGAGAGAGAGGATTTTGCCAAGAAAAGCATGAAAAAGAAAGAAAAACTCATTATGGAAGAGTGTACTCGCCGATACCTTGAATACCGAGACCAGAGATATAAGGTGAATGACAACCTTCCCAGTCTGGAAGAACAAGTGGAGAAAGATGTACGTTTCGATTGGTCGTACGATCAGGATTTATACCCCACTAACGTTCCTGGTCAGGCCAAGTGTGTGGCAAAAACCTATGAGCTGGCTACTAACAAAGCTTACGAGATGGCCAGAGAAAATCTGGCTAACGAGGTTGTCCATGAAATCACACTACAGTTTGCTAAAAAAGACTTTGTAAAGCGTTTTGGACTTGTCAAGGCTCAGGAGATGGTACAGGCCATCCTCGACACCAAGACCGGCATTCAGGAGCGTATTACTGACATACAAAAGGCGGTGGAGATTTTCAACAGTAAAAATCTGGTAAGCTCTGAGGTGACAGTTAAAATATACTACAACGGCATCCAAAGCAAGGAAGATTTCAAAATGGCTCTTAAGGACGTGCTTAAGAACGAGACTTCGTTGTATAACGAGATGACCTATTTTTTAGATTCAGCAGGTAAAGGTAAATAACAATTAATAGATAGAGAGATTATGAAAAAGATTAAGATGATGCTTATGATGGCTGCTGTAATGCTGGCCATCAGTGCTCAGGCTCAGAGACAGGCTCTGCTTGTGGGCTACTCACAGACTGACAATGTATATGAGGATGAAAACATCAGGGCAGAACTGGTGCGTTTGTCACTGAAAATCACAAACAAAACCAACAAGCCCATTTTCATCGATCGAGGAAGTTCATTCTATTATGTCAACGATGACGCCATCTGTCTCGACGAAAAAAGCGACAACAACAGATATTCGTCCTATCAGCCCTTAGCACCCAAAAGCGACACCTGGGTCTCGACACTAATTAACCCCCTCAGAGGTAAATACGACGCAGGCGGTGGCAATAACAAACGTGGTGCTGAAGCCAAAAACCAGAGCGACTTACGGCTCCAGGTGATGAACTTTATGGAAACCCTGCGTTATGAGCTGGCCAACAACCAGAAAAAATCATGTGCCACCCTTCACCTGACAGGTGATGAATCGTATATGAAGGTGAAAGTATATATCAAATACGATTTAAAGAAATATGACAGTGACGAGAAGAATCGTGAAGACCACTCCTTCACTATTTCCACATGGGTGTCAGACATGATATTAGCAAAATACTATATTCAGGAGCAAGACAAGGTAAAACGAACCAATGCTGTCAACATCCAGGGCCGTATGACAGACATCATGCACGTATTTGCCAATCGTCCTTTTGAATATGACGAGGATAATTCGCCTATCGATATTTACGTCACCCAATTCGAGAAAGGTCAGTTTATCATCTATCGCTTGGGAGCAACAGATGCGGAGAAACAAGGAAAGAGTGATGAGGACAATCAGAAAGGCGGACAGAAAGGCAGAGACAAAGAGAAAGATCAGGAGATGAAGTCAAACTTCGAAGAGCGCTCTAAAGTCCGCCAAATACTCATCTGGGAAGGCGAAAGCAACAACTGGGTACAGGCTATGCAGGACTCTTATGAGAAATACTTGGTAGAAGACGGCATGAAGCCCAAGAAAGCTCGAGAAGACGCCAAAGACTTTGCCAAAAAAGAGAAAAACCAACAGACGCTCAAACCATAATAGACCTGTATGAGGAAAGTTGTTTTTATCATCCTTTGGTGCTTCATCAGCATAATGCCTGTAGCGGGTCAAACCGTCGATCAGGAAGTGGTTGACGGATGTGAGTACTTGCGCATGGGACGTTTCGACAATGCATATACCTCGTTCTCAAAAGGAGCTCGTTTCGGCAGTGTCACCGCCCAGTACTATCTGGCCTATTGTCAGGCAGAAGGCTATGGGGTGGCAAAGGATGATAAAAAGGCTTTCATGCTATATCGCAGGGTGGCCGAACGCGGCTTACCCATAGCACAGGCCCGACTGGCCTATATCCTATTCAAAGGCATCGGCACCAACAAGGACGCCAGCAAAGCCCGCTATTGGATGGATAAAGCCACTAACTACAAGCGAATTGACTCATACACCACCTTTGTACTGGGGCTATGCTACGAAGAGGGATTAGGACGCGAGAAGAATATGACGAAGGCCATGGAATGCTTTCAACAGTCGTGCTCAAAGAATATTGACGAGGCTTTGATTCACACCGCTATGCTCTTTGCCGAAGGACGAATGCTGAAGCAGGATTTTCCACAGGCACTGCGTGTTATCAACAGTGCCATAGAAAGCATTGGGTCAGGTTTCGACTATGCCTGTAAGGGTAAAATCCTGACGCTCATGGGAAATAAGAAGGAGGCAGGAGCCGTATGGCAAACCATGATTAACCACTACCCTTATTATGCCGTTCAAAGCACTGACGATTTCAGCATGTACATGCGTGGCACAAGCCCTATACCCAACAACGTCATCCAAAACCTGTACGCCAAGGCTGACCAGGCATCAAAATCGACGAAATACAGGTATAACTCGCTGGAAGAGGATGACAACCATACTGACAATAACATCCACATTACCTATACAACAATAGCTCCCAGCGTACAACAGCAAGATAATACAGTGACTCCTGCCTTCGCTCAAGGCAACAAGCCGCAAATGGCATCAAAAGCAGAAGGAGCAAAAGCTGACGTGGATGTCAACTTACCCGCCTCCACCATCAGCAACGATCATAGCTTCGCCGTGATTATAGCCAACGAGCACTATCAGGATGTAGCCGCTGTGCCTTATGCTAACAACGACGGAACCATATTTGCCGAATACTGCAAACAAAGCCTTGGTCTGCCCGCCTCTAATGTGCATTTAGTCAAGGACGCGACACTCAACAATATAAAACGCGAGATCAACTGGTTAAAACAGGTGTCAGATGCCTACAAGGGCACTGCAAGAATCATCGTCTATTTCGCAGGTCACGGCATACCCGACGAAGCCACCAGAGATGCCTACTTACTGCCTGTAGACGGATTTGCCACTGACATCACGACAGGCTATAGCCTACAGGAGTTGTATGCCACACTGGGGAACCTGCGAGCAAAATCGGTAACGGTTTTTCTGGACGCATGTTTCAGCGGCTCCATGCGCGACGGCAATATGCTGGCTTCAGCTCGAGGAGTAGCCATCAAGGCAAAGAACACTGCACCCAAAGGCAACATGGTGGTTTTCTCTGCCGCAACAGGTGAAGAAACGGCTTATCCTTACAAAGAGAAACAACACGGTTTGTTTACTTATTATCTACTCAAGAAACTGCAATTGAGCAAGGGTAGCATATCGTTGGGCGAACTGCAAAGCTATATAGCTGACGAGGTAGCTAAGAGGTCAATTGTAGTGAACGGAAAATCGCAAACTCCTACAGTCTCCTCTTCAGCCAACATCGGGGAAGGATGGAGAACGTGGACGTTGAAATAAACATCTGTTAATAAATATTCCTGTAAAAACAGTTGATTCTTTCACCTTCTTACTCTGTCGGTGAAGTATTCTCCCTCCACCAAAGTGCCGAATTTAAAAGGATTCTCCATATTACGACTTTTTTCGTAGTCGGTGCAAAGGTTAACATTTTCCTGAATATTACCAAGTGACAGTCAACCCAAATGGTTCTTCTGCAATTTAGTTGAAGTTGTAATTGTCATGTGGCTGGAGGCACACGACAAAATGGCTGGAGGCGCACGGCAAAATGCCCCGGGGCACACGGCAAAACGCCCCGAGCCACATTCCCTCATGAGTTATGTGAATGCTCCCAATATATTAACTGAAGAGTCCCTTTTTTATTAGCGATTCATCTTCAGCTACACTTTTTACGTTCAACTAAATTGCAGAAGAGCCACCCAAATCAGGAAACGTCAGAAAAACCATAAAAATTCAAGAACAGAAAGAAAAATGATGATAAAAAATCAAGCGCTGTTTATCCGTCAGGCCCGAAGTGGCTATACCGTCTGTTACGCGGCAGACTGTCCGTTGCGACAGCAGTGCCTCAGGTGGAAGGTGGGTCAACAGATGCCCCCCAGCGTCAGCACTTACCATTGCGTCAATCCGAAACACGCAAGTGTGGCTACCGATAAATGTCCACTATACCGTAATGACCAGAAAGTACGCTTCGCCAAAGGGATGCTCCACACCTTCACCAACAACATGCCAAGGAAAGTGGAGCCTACCGTGCGCAACGGTATGATTAGCCGCAGCTGCAGCACCAATTATTTTGAGTACCGCAACAGCACGCGACTGATACCGCCAGCCCTGCAGGACGCAATCCGCCAACTGTTCCGAGCCAACGGATGGACACAGGATATCAGCTTCGACGGTTACGTTGAGGATTATGACTGGTAGTGCAGGCAACGACTTATCACAACCACTTAATACTACTAAGCTGCTGAAAAGAGAATGCACAATGTGCATTTCAGCAGATTTCGATTCCGAAACTTGCTCAAATGGATTGTTTTTACTACCTTATGCAGCAGGTTTGAACGATAATACAAGCAAATAAGATGGAAACAGCACTCATCATCACACGGACAGACCCCGTGTAATACTGATCAACATAATGTCATATTGAGTTTCTTGACACTGATAGAGATAACTAAGGATGACAAATAACATAAAAATCGTGAAAGAACAATAGTTTTCTTCTTGCTTATGCTCATATCCTGATTAAATTATATAACTTTGCGTCCAAATTAAATATATTCAAGAACTATGGCTAAGATAAATCGCTTAAAAGTAGTACTCGTTGAACAAGAGAAAGTTGGTAAATGGTTGGTTGACCAATTAGGGATGTTAACATGTACTGTCAGTAAGTTGTGTAGCAATACCACACAACCAGACCTTTATACCTTGGAGAAAATTGCAAATCTACTCCAGTGTAGACAAAAGAGATCTTTTAACTGCATCAGATAATCAACATAAATAACTGTATAAATCATGGTTGATATTATCGATAAAGAAAGAGCCATTCGTAGCATTGTAAGCAGTGCAGTAAAGTCTTATGCAAATGGCTTTTAACTCGTAACCTCGCTGAAGTTAAGGGCGAGAACGATGTAATTAACATGAAGATCCACAATGTCTTTATTGCGGCGTTGGGACTTGAAATACAGATTAGAACATGAGTAAAATAACTAAAGTAGATGCTATTGAGCAATTAATGAGAGACAATGGTGGAACGGCAAGTTGGAGTATCATCTACGATAATATTACACGGTATTATCCTACGGCAAAGAATTCTGCTGATTGGCAAGAAGGTTTGAGAGGCGTTTTATATCGCGATATGAAAAAGAGCAATCGCTTCAAGAAAATTGGTCTGGGCATTTTTGCACTAGGTGAATATAAAGAAGAAACGAAACCGAAAGATAAAGTTCGAATGCATTCTTTTATAGAGGGCATATGTATTGAACTTGGGAATTTCAATAAGTACCTAACATATACAGCTGATCCGTCGGCAATATATCGAGACAACCTGCATTTGAGTGATTTTGCCTCACTACAAAACCTACCAGATTTTTCATACAATGAGATAGTACACGAAGTAAAACGAATTGATGTGATTTGGTTGAACAGCAAAGGATTAATGTTTCCCAAGAAAGTCTTTGAAGTTGTTGACAGTATCAGCACTTTGAATGGAGCTTTTAATCGCAGTCTACAGTTAAAGAATTTTATGACAGAGTTCTATATCGTTGCGCCAGAGAAGCATCGAGACAAATATCTCCAGACATTAGAATTGGAGGCATACCAAGAACAAAAGAAACGATTTTCCTTTGTCAATTATGATGATATTATGGAATGGTACGACAGCGAATGGCGCAAGGATAATATAAAAAGAAAACTTTTTGTAAATGAGAGAAGTTTTGCCTAAATATTTATATCACAAATCATCTCCTCATAATCGAAATTCAATTTTACGTAACGGACTCTATCCCCAAACGGGACCATCATATATCTGCCATTGGGAAGGTAAAAAGATCTTAAAACCACTGATATTCCTATATGACAGAAACGTGTTGGAATATGACACAACATACGATGATGATATTTACAAAATAGAGATTTCTAAACTTGACAAGAGAAAGATTTCAAGAGACCCTGATAAAAGTATGCAAGGATGTTATTGTTATAGCAGTAATATTTGCCCTGACAGAATAGAACTAATATACAATGGTTCTGGGGCATCATATTAAAAACAAGGTAATACATATTTTATCGGCTAAGCATCGGCTAATTGTTTGCCAATACTACATACCTGGTAGCAGGTCCAGAACCATCTTTCCTAACAGAGACGAGCATTCACCAACTGTTGCAAGTCGTTTTTTGGCTGTCTTCAACTTCTTGCAGACAGACCAATAGTTCTCGGACAAGCCAAGCGACCAGAGTTCTTTACGGTCATTCTGCGTTAATTCTTCAAAATTGCTTTCCTAAGTCAGCCTTTTTCCGTTATGCGAAGGTTCGCATAACAAAAATTATGCGAACAAAACAAAAATGCGAACCTAATTCTGCTGATATGAGCCTATAAAAGCCCTTTAT
>Ga0326512_10004516_pt1 | contig 10103 bp, 14 predicted proteins | sample 1_2617_0518_D_FD_203652 | JGI IMG/M metagenome (GOLD analysis project Ga0326512, IMG submission 203652) | Bovine rumen microbial communities from UC Davis, California, United States - 1_2617_0518 | ecosystem: Host-associated > Mammals > Digestive system > Stomach > Rumen | place: USA...
CCGTTGTCGTCTGTTCATTCAATGCACAGGACGCCGACCACAAATCGAAGAAGCCGCCGATGCCGACCGTGAAGGGGTCGCCGGTGTTCATCTTCGCACCGTCGAGGGTGCTGGTGACCGTCACCTGTCCGTTGTATCTCTGCCCCACTGTGATCTGGTGCGCGATCATCGCCCGGCCGAGCGGCACGTTCTCGATCGTGACCGCATCCCCGCCTCCTCCGAGGTTGATGGTGCCGTACCCGTCAACCAGCAGGAGCGGAGACGCATCGAAGAGCGTCGGGTTCGTGATGGTGCCGCCGCTGGTGACCGTGACCGCCGTCTCGCCGCTCGTGAGGTATCTCTGCGGGCGGCAGTCAAACACAACATCAAACTCGCCTGTCTTGACGCCGATGTTCGACACGTCGAGCCCGCTCTTGTAGACCGCCATGCGATACTCGCCCGCGTTAAAATCGTCCGTAAGACGCTGATAGCCCTTCTTGGAAAGAAGGGCATTTCTCAGGTCGCTTATGGCTGTGCTCCAGTTCGCCTCTGAAGAGGAACCGAGCACGCAGTGATATGTGATTTCAATATTTTCAAACCGTCCCCGGTCGAGGGCATAGGAGCCGTTGCGCCCGGGGATCTCGATCATCTCGACATCGCGGGCGGGCGCATTGAAGACGGTGACGTCCTGCACATAGACGTCGAAATCCCGGCTGTCGTTGCCGGCGAAGGTGAAGCCTTTGTATACCGAATCTAACGCCATGCGTTCATCCTCCTCTTCTGTGCGTTGATCAGACGGCGCTCGACCTCGGCAGCGAGGTCATTCACGTTCTGCCCCTCGCTCGCGTATACGTTGATCGTCACGCCGCTTCCAGACATGGCATCCGCCATCCTGTTCATCTCTTTCCAGAACGGGTCGAGCGGCAGGATCGCCTCGGAGCCTGCCTCGCCGCCGCCGAAGATCGTGGGCTTTGTCATGATACCGCCTTGACGGTACCACTCGACATCGACCGATGGCGGCGTTCCTTTATTACCCACGCCCCAGGGAATTTTTCCCCCGCTGATCTTGAAGTGGGGGAGCTTTATTCCCTCGAAAATCTTGCCGAGATGCAGCGGGAACAGGTTCTTGATCTTGTCAATAAAACCGACGACCTTGTCATGGGCCTTCTCGAACGGGCTGACGATCTTGTCCCTAATCGCCTCCAGCGTGCTCGCTATGGAGTTCTTCAGCGTGTCGAACTTGCTTTTGACGTTGTCCTTGATCGCCTGGACTTTCTCTGTGACGTTCGTCTTGATCTTCCCCCAGATCTCCGTCGCCTTCTCCTTGATCTTGTCCCAATTCTTCCAGAGCAGCACGCCCACCGCTACCAGGGCAGTGATGACGCCGATCACGATGCCCACAGGCCCGGAGAGAGCCGTGAATACCGGGATCAGAGCGCCGATGCCGGACGCGATCGCGCCGATGACGATAAGCAGCGGGCCGAGCACCGCAAGTAAGGCCGTCACAGCGACGACCACCTTCGCGATGGTGGGATGCTGCTGCATCCACTCAATCATCTTCTGCAGAGCCGGCACGACCTTCTCGGAGACCATCTGCGCGAGCTGGGAAACTGCCGGAGCGAGAGCCGCGCCGATCTCTTCCTTCAGGTCGCCCATCGAGTTCTTCATCTGCTGGATCTTGCCGAGGGGCGTTTTCGCCATCTCCTCGTTCATGTGGCCGACGTTCTGGGTGATGACCTCGGACAGGACCGCCGCCCTCTCCTCTTCAGTACCATACTTCAGGATCTTCTCCTGACTCTCGTCGAACGTGATACCGACACGGCGAAGAGCGCCGGCATTGCCGTTCATGGCCTTGCCCATCAGGTTGGCCACGCTGACTGCGTCCGCCGTGGAAGCATTGAGGCCGTGCTGCTGAACGAGCAAGTCGTCCATCGCAGGCAGCAGGGTCTCGACCGTACTTGGGTATTTCGCGAACGTCGCTAACTGCTGGGCGCCGGACAGGGTGACCTCGTCACCGACGACACCGATCGCCTGCAGGGCGCTCGCGTAGTCCATTGTCGCCTGCGCAGCATCCTCGGACGCGCCCATTCTGGTCTTGTAGATCTCCGTCAGTTTCGTCTCTGATTCGAGCTGCACCTGGTACGCATCGAGCGCCTTATTGATGCCCGCAATCAGCGGAACGGAGATCGCCGAGATCAGCGCGCCGCTCTTGGCCAAAGACGCGCCGACGGTCTTCAGTCGGTTGCTTAAAGATCCGGAGATATTGGTGCCTGCCGCTACGCCTGCGCGGGAGGCTTCCGGGCTGACAGCGTTCTGTATGCTGCCCTTGATGCCTTTTGCGGATGGTATGATCTGCACATAGGCTTGTGCGATTGTATTATCTGCCATTTAATCACCTCTCACCCTGCGGTTCCACTCCGCAAGGAATGCGTCGCCGGTTTCAAATCCGGCGAGCTTCGTTCTTTCAGGTGTTCTGTTCGTATCCATAAGCTCGGTGATCAGCTTCGGCGTTTCCTTCGTGTCCGCGAAGCTGTACCTAAACAGGGTGATCTCGTCTGCCATACGTGCGATGACGTACTGCATCGGCAGCCGCTCGAACCCTGCCATTTTCATCTTGATCCTTGAATCTTCCCCTAAGCCGGAGGCGAGCGTTGCCAGCAAGGGAACCGGCAACGCCCAAAAATCCAGCACATGATATGTCTCTGCGAAGTCGCAGATGACAGCATCCTCATCGAGGGCCAGCATTCCGGCAAGGGCCATCAGTTTTTTGTTTCTGCCGCCTCCGTAAGCACGTTGAAGATCTCGACAAACTCTTCCGACAGGCGGTCGATGTCGTCGAACCCTTCGTCGTCCGTGATGAAGTCGATCAGCGCGTCCGCCTGCTCTTTGCCCAGGATGAGCTCGAGGATGTCAAAGATCACAAGACCGTTGTCATCCCGCTGGACGTCCCTGAACATGCGCAGGAAGCGCGCGCTCTTCATCATCTTCTCGTTGGCTTCAAACTCGAAACCGGATGGAGTTTTTCCCTTAACCATTGTGCTGTTCCTCCTTTATCCTCTGCTAAGCTCTGAGGATGTACTTCTTGCTCGTGTCGTAACCGAACGCAGAGTCGCCCTTCATCGCGGTCAGGGTGATCTCGTAGCTGACGGGGGCGTTCCCCACGTACTGCACATCGCCGATCTCGCTGACAGCGGCGTTCGGGATGACGTGACGAACGACAGCGCCGTCCGTCTCGATCGTGTCGATGACCCAGGCGTGAGCCGTGAGGTCCGCCGCGTTCGATCTGACAGTGATGCCGGTCGCCAGCGTGCCGCTGACATTGTCGTCGCCATAGACGACCTTAAGGACGTCCGCGTTGAGTGCTTCGAGCATCGTGAACTGATAGGTTTCTTCCTTGGACGTCTGAACGACCAGGACGTTCTCGCCGCCCCAGTCCTTGATGGTCTCGGACTCAATGGAGATCGAGTTCGTGAAGCCGTCCTCGGAGATATAGCCCACGTTCTTGAACGCCGCATCGAGCGCCGTCGTCGCATCTGTAGGCAGCGTGGAGCCGATGGGCGCATAGTAAATCGCGCCGCCGACCTTGGGCTTGCCGACAGTGACATTAGACGTAGTATTTGCCATGTTATTCTCCTGTCTCTACAAAAGTTACATCGAATGTGCTCTGGTATCTGTATTTGCCGGTGCGGGTGTCCGTGTGGTTGTAGCAGGACGAAAGACTGACCGCCCCGATGTTCTCCACCGTGACGAAGCCCTCCATCGCCGCCCGCACCTCTTCATCGAGGGTGGCGGCTTCCAGCAGGCTCTTCCCGTAGGACTGGATCGCGAAGGACCCGGTCTGGATCAGATTCTGCTTGTTGCCGCCGACCCGCTCGATCAGGACGAGCTGATCCGGAAACTCCGGGAAGTCCGCAGAAGGGACCTCCGGAGCTTCCATAAGAACAGGCACACCGTTTAATGCAGCCACCAGATAAGATCTCAAGGTTTTCTCAATCAAACAGACCGCCTCACTTTCTCAAGGGTGTTGTTGGTCAGGTTGTCGTAGAAGGCGTCGGCGTCTCCGGTGAAAACGGCTGCACCGGATCTCTCCGGGTAGGTGCGTTCTTCCACCTCGTAACCGGGGCCCGCCTGGGCTTGCATCTTCATCGCAATATCCATGCAGGCACCCTTGACCTCGTCGCTCTTCAAGAGCGACTTGACGCCGTTCTTCACGAGTTTGACTTTCAGAGTGCTACTCATAGACGACCACCTTGACCTTCTTGTTCCAGTCAAGCGGGATGTTCGCCTCGATGCCCTGCGTGGGCTCGCCGACCGTCCGGAACCTCTTTCCGAACACGATGACCTCCTTGTCGATCCAGTCGTTCTCGTCGCCCTTCGGGAGAGCGATGACGTAAGCGAGCTGCTTACCGTGTAACTGGAGGACGTCGTTGATCTCGTCGCTTGTCGGTTCGCCGACCAGGACGCCGCTGATCTCCTGCTCGGTCGTCGTGTAGACGGGACGACCGAAGTCGTCCTCGCCCGTCTTCATCTCGCCGATCAGGATGATGCTCGTGGTCTTAATCCTCGCCATAGAAATCAATCACCCCGTACTTCTGGGACCACAACCCCAGGCGCTTTAAGTCATTGCGCATGATCGCATTCGCAATGCCGCCGCCCGGGACTGCGTACGTCCCGCTCCAAGAATAGCCCAGCGCAGACTGACTCTCCTGCGACAGGGGCTCGCCGTCTGTTGATTGCCGAAGGACACGAACGACGATGTCAACCGTTACAAGCTTGGCGACACTGTCCAGCGCTTCGCTCTTGCCGATCATATCGTCGAGGTCCTTTCCGACCTTGGCTGCTTCGTACCTAAGCGCATCGCACACGAGCGGGATCAGGGCCTCGATGCGGGCCTGCTGATCCGCTGTGTAAGAGGCACCGGAAAGGTCGAGCACGTCTTGTAATGTTGCATACGTCATTTCTCTGCCTTCTTCTCCTTCTTCGGCGCTTTCTTCGCCGACTTGTCAGTTTCAGGAGCGGCGACCGGTTTCCAGACGCCGCCCATTTCAGACTCTACGTCGATGATCGCGCCGGTTAATTCGTTGCGATACTTCATGACGCTACGCCTTGACGATAGCGAAGGCGGCGGGGTTCAGGATGCCCCAGCCGATGTAAGCTTCGGCGCGGAGAACGACTTCGTTCGTTCTCTTCAGGTCGCCCTGGCCGTCGGGATCGCCGTACTGGATGACTTCCATCGGGATGTTCTTGGCATAGCCCCAACGGAAGGAGTTGGCGAAGTCGCCGACGATGACGTGGTCAGTCTGAGAACCGGAAGCGGTGCCGGTGGTGTTGACGGTCTTGTTGACGTCAGACGCCATGCCGTAGAACGCATCGGGGTTCTGGCCGAATCTGAACTCGGGGAACTGCGGAACGCCGCTGGCCTTCAGAGCGCCCAGAGCAGCGCCGGCAACGGGAGACATCGCGATACCGGTGATCTCGCCGCCATTCGCCTGGACAGCCTGGATGGCCGCGTCGATGTTGCTGTCGATGTTGGCAGCGGCATAGGTGACGGTGCTGGAGACCAGACCGTCGAAGCTGTTCGTCGCCTTGAAGGAAGCGTTGGACAGATCAGCCGGGTTCAGGCCGTGCATCGCGGCAACGTCCATACCCTGAGCAATGATATTGCCGAAGGCTCCAGCAAAGCCGCGCAGGTAGTCCATGCGGCTCTCAGCATTGTAGACGAACTCGTCGGAAACTCTGTACTGGAACACGAACTTGTAAGGACGGATCACAGTGGGAGCGACGGTGCCAACGCCGGCGGGCTTGTTGTCGCCTTCGCCAACGATGGAAGCAGCGCCGGCCTGGGAGAACGTGAACACGGTCTCACCGGCGAAGGGGATGGGTCTCTGTCCGCTCAGCTTAGCCAGGGCGGAACGACCGCCGACGGCGTTGAACATTTCAGAAACGAGAGCGGTGGGGAAACTGGTCCCCGCGGTAGCCTTAGTAGCCATTCTTATACCTCCTATTTGGTATTAAGTTCCTGGGCCATCCGACGGAAGGATTCCTCGAGCGCGTCCCCTACGGGGCGCTCGGGGTCTGCCATCGGTGTCCCTGCAGATACGTTTGCGGTGTACTTGGCCAAGGTCTTCGCGTCCTCGCGGATGCTGTCCTCGTCCACACCGGAGAGCCGCTGCGCAAGTTCGACGGGAATCCCCATCTCGGAGGCGATCCTCATGCGGGTCACTTCCAACGTGGCAGCCTCGGCGCCGGCGGTCGCCTGGCGGAGTTTCTCCTCCAGATCTGCCTTCGTCGTGTCTGCCTTGCCCTGCAGCTCTTTGAGCTGTGCCTCGAATCCTTTGGTGAGCTCGCCGACCTCGTCCGGGGACTTGTAGCCCTCGTAGTCTTTCCTGATGACCCTTTCCTGTTGCTCCAGGCGCTCCCGGATGACGTTGTTGAGTTCTTCCTGTGTTTCGATAGGTTTAAATTCGCTCATGATGTTCCTCCCATTTAACCGTTGGTAACGTAAAAATGGCGGCGTCGCCGGAACCGCGATGCCGTCAATAATAGACTTGTTGTTTCTTGGTTTCCTTATGCTCCGAGCATGCCCAATGGGCGAGGATCACGCTGTCAAGAAGCGCGATCTCGATGTCTTCCCTCTGGGACCGGTAACCGAATCCGCCATTGGATCCGATCGCCCGCTTGTCGCAGTTGGAAGCAGCCTGCGTCAGGGATGGCTGGTTCATGTGTACCAGTTCCTGCTGCGAGAGTGCCTGCTCGAAGACCGCATTGGCCTTGATGATCTCCTTGACAGTAGGAAGCAGCGGAGGCTTGAGCCCGTACTCGTGCATGGCGTCCTTCAGGACTGCCTGCCCGTTTGCGCCGTCCACAACGACCTTCGCCACGTCGGCCTTGTCCAGGAAGTCCAGGATCCAGGCGACGCCGGCACGGATCGGCTGACAGTCGATGCTCTCGACAAAGGTCTTGCCGTCCACCGTCTTCGCCGCGATCGACATAGCGACATTATTGTTGTCGTGGCCGAACTTGACTCCGACAAACAGTTTGCCGGAAAGCTCCGGCAGGGTTTCAGCCGTGAGCGCTTCCCATTCTGTCTTGCTGATCGCCGACTTCTGGTTGTAGCGCAGCCACAGCCCCAAGCGCTGGATGTTGAAGTCGATCTCGTCGTCCCCGATCTCCGACCGGATCACGCGCTCCTTCAGGACATACCCGAGGGACGGGTTCGTCTTGTACCAGGCTTCGACGTCGTTCGGATCAGTCATCTGATCCACCGACCACTCCGCCCAGCCGCTCTCGAAGCCGTCGCCCTGCAGCACTTTATCCCTATACTTGGAAAAGACCGTGCCGGCTGACACCGCCGTTGGCGGCGTGCCGAGCATGATCGTCTGCGGATTCTCGCTGTCCGACACGACGTACTTCAAAGTCGTCTCCTGGTCGTCGGTGTACTCCTGCGCCTCGTCGATGATGAGAAGGTCGTACCCTTCGCCCAGACCGCCCGAGGATGTCCTGGTGCGGAACTCAATGGCTCCGCCGTTCTCGGTATAGATATGCTCCTTGCCGAAGGCCTTGAACGAGGATATGACTGTAAGGCCGGCAGCCGGTACAAGGCGGTCCATCCTCTCCCAGATCGCATGCGACGTGGTCGCGCGGTGGGCGGTGTAAATCACCCTTGTTCCTTCTGCCAGCGCGTAGATGCACCGGACAATAACGTCCTCGCTCTTTCCATTTCGGCGCGGAACTGCATACCCAAACTTTTGATGGACCCATTGGCCATCGTCGTCGACGGCCATGATGTCCCTGATGAGCTGCTCCTGCCAGGGGTACGCGCTGCGCCCTGCCTTCAGGTAAAGGCTGACCGCGTCGTCCCCTTTGCTCTTTGCATAAGGAATAACAACGGCATGGGTTGGAACCTGAGATCCTACTCTTGGCTCCATAGTCCCCTCCGTTATTTGTTGTTATTGTAGTAGCTTCGGATGGCAGACTTCACAGTCATGCCCTTGTTGACCTGTTCCCGGATGTACAGTTCACGCGCCTGCACCCTTGACGGTCTGTTCAGGACGGCCTGCCGCCGTTCCTCTCTGACCGCCTCGATCGCCTTGGCGCGCTCCTCTGTCTTCCCGGTCTCCCAAGTCGCTTTTGACCAGGGGTCGACGCTCGTGCCGCCCTCGTAGATGACCTCGACCGTGCAGCCGCATCCGTCGTGCCGCTCGAAGGCACCTGCATCCGCCGCTTCGCCGTAGCCCTCATACACTCCGGCGCGTTCCATGCACCAGGTGCAGGGCTGTTTGCCGTCGTGTAGACCGACACCGTCGTAGTCCCGGCGGACGACGACCTTGACACCCAGCGACTGCATCTGCCGGACCGAATCCTCCTGGAAGCCATCGTAAGCGGCTCGCGCCATCGTGATGACGGGCTCACCGAGCACGGCATCCAGGTTCGCGTTCTCAGCCGTCGCCAGGTTCATGATGCCGCGCACGCGCTGCTGGTTGATGGATGTCTTCGGCGGCGTGATGTTCATGCCGGCCTTCCTGGTCATATCCTTCTCTGCCGATCTCGCGGCGACCTGTACCAGAGCGTGCTGGCGCTCCAGTTGCGGCAGGATCGTCCGCTCGGCTATGTTCCAGTAGAGTTTGCCCTCCGGCAGGTTGTCCGTTAAGAGCACCGACCTCAGGGCGTTACTCCCGGCGATGCCGACACGGCCCGCATACACGCTGACCTCTGCCTGCGTGACGGTTCCGTCTCGTACATGCCTCAAAATGCGCTGGACCGTTCTGTCGCTTGCGAGCTGCTTCTCGAAAGCCCGCTCGATCGCGTCAGCCAGCTCCGGCGCTACATCTTTCGCCATCCACTCACCTCCGTTATTTTATGATGCCCGTCAGGTTCTCCATGACTTCCTCGTCGAGGAAACCGGGCAGCGCCTGGTTGATCTTCAGGAGGCCGTCACCGAGGCCCGAGAGGGCTGCAGCGTCAGGCTCGAACAGCGGCATCCATCTCGCGCGTGTGTCCACGAGCAGATCCCGGGTGTAGGAGCGTTTGTCCCTAACGCAGGCAGCGACGAATCCGGCATTGAGGAAGCCGACCCCGAAGTCGCGCTGCGCCTTTCTTGCTATCAACCGAAGCGTCTCATGCGACGCCTTGATCGCTTCTGAAGAGGACGGGTTGTCCGTCACGAAACCGAGATCGTCCAGCGTCAGACCGGTCTCACCCGCGAACAGGGCCGCGAACTGGCGGATCTGATCCAGGTGCGGCGTCATGCTCTGCTGCTGGAACTGACCGACGACCGGATGCTCTCCCTCGTCGTCCTTCGTGAAGGCGAGCATGGAGGACATCGTCGCCCTCCACTTGTCCATGCGTTCCGCGTCGTTCGACAGACCCGTGACATACTTCTGCGGGTAGCTGAAGAACTCGGCGGCGATCTCGGACCTCTTCACCGTCCTGAGTGCGGAGTTCGTGATGGACATGCACGCCCGGCTGATCCGGCTGTGGCCGAAGGGCCGGACATTGTCCGGGCGGTAGATCACCGGCACGAGAAGTGTGTACCCGGCAGGATTCTTCATGTCCTGCACGAGCTTGCTGCCCTCGTAGATCTGTACGCGGTCCGGAGTGAGGTAGGCTTCCTTGACGACGAAGCCGTCCGAGTCACGCTCCAGAACGGCGTAGCCCTCTTTGAGCAGGTAGGTGATCGGATCCAGTATGCCGGTTGCGTTGCCTCCGTCGATCGCCTGCAGACGGGGGTAGCCGTCCTTGTCGATACTGATGTAAATGAAATCGCACGAGCTGATCAGCGCGCCGGTCATCGCCGCGTCGAACAGGATGTCCTGGTTGTTGTTCCTGTAGATCTCGTTGATCTCGTAGATGTCGTTGGTGAACTCCCTGAAGACCAGGCGGTCCGCCAGCGTGTCGACGGCTTTCGCGCACCAGCCGAGCGCGCCCATAAAGTAGCGCATATCCGGCGGCGTGCTGATCCCGAAGTCCTCTACCACGTTCTTCATTTCGTAGTAGGAGTACCTGTCCAGGACCCTCTGGCGCTTCAGTTCGAGCTTGTTCTTGAGATAGTGCATTCCCTTAATTTCAGACATTTCCTAATTGTCCTCCGTTTCATGGGTAAGGTTTCTGCGTTTTTTTGTGCA
>Ga0326512_10004519_pt1 | contig 10098 bp, 6 predicted proteins | sample 1_2617_0518_D_FD_203652 | JGI IMG/M metagenome (GOLD analysis project Ga0326512, IMG submission 203652) | Bovine rumen microbial communities from UC Davis, California, United States - 1_2617_0518 | ecosystem: Host-associated > Mammals > Digestive system > Stomach > Rumen | place: USA: California...
TAAAGTCCTTACAAAAAAAGGCTATAAATCTTTTAAAAAGATTAAAATTGGTGACGAAGTAGCTTCTGCTAGTTTTTGCGGCAAACTTGAATATAAACCAGTAAGCGCAATTATTAACGATCCATACAAAGGCAACGTTTATAATATTACTGGAGAAGGCATTGATGCAACAGTAACTCCTAATCATAAATTGTTTTTGAAGAATTCTTCAAAAATTCTTGTAATTAGTGCAGAAGATTTGTATAATGATATTCAGAATTATGCAGATTGTTACTTTATGAAACTCGACGGTGAGCAGATAAAAGAAAGTATTAGCGTAAAAAATATTTCTATTGCTCGTAAATGGTATGAAGGTAATATTTATTGTATTACCGTAAGCGAAAATCATAACTTTTTCATTAAAGATAATGGCACAGAGTATCTTACTGGAAACTCAAATTCGCATATTAATCTTGAAAGAATTGCTGTTACATTCCCTGAATTTACATGGAACGAAGAAAAAGGTATAATTGAAGGTAAGGCTGTTCCAACTCTTACAAAAGCTGGGGAAACTGTTAGAGGCCTTGCTAAATCAGGTTTTCCAATTTGTTTTAGCACACGTATGTCAGGAAAGGTGAAACCACTTACTGAAGAACGCAAGAAGCAATTTAATATAACTGAAGATTATGCTAATTGTGTCGAAGTTTTGCCAGGAGCAAAGCTTATCTCTGTAGACGTTGTAGGCGATCCTTCGGACAGAAGTGCGATTGGTAAAGTCGTGATGGAACAAAAAGAAGAAGAAAAAGAAGATACGCGTCCTACCTTTAAGCAAGTATTTGACGCGATGTTCTAATATTTGACAAAAAAGTTTTAGACATGGTATAATATAATTAGAGGTAAATACCATGTCTAAAACTACTGAAGAATTTATAAAACAAGCAAAAGAGAAACACGGAAACAACTTTGATTACTCAAAAACAGTTTATAATGGATGGGACAAAGACTTAACGGTTATATGTCTAGTTCATGGAGAATTTGAAGTAAAACCTTATAATCATCTTAGAAATAAATATGGTGGCTGTGAATGCTGTAATCCTTTAAAGAAATTAACTCTTGAAATATTTATAGAAAGAGCCAAAAAAGCTTATGGTGATAAATATATTTACTCAGAAACTATTATTAAAAATACGTTTACAAAAATAACTATAATATGTAAAGAACACGGACCATTTGATATATATCCATTAAATTTCTTAAGTGGACAAGAATGCACTGTTTGCCTTAATAAAAAAGAAAGAAAAGTGAGTGATGAAACGATTTTAAAAAGATTTCTCACAAAGGCTAGTAAAGTTCATAATAATAAGTATATTTATTCTTCAATTAATTTAAAAAAAGAAAAAATAGCTATAGAATGCAAAGAGCATGGGACTTTCTTTCAAAAGCCAGAGTATCATTTGAGAGGTAATGGATGTCCCAATTGCGGTAAAGAACAAAGAGCGCAAACACAATCGAAAGGAGTAGGAGATTTTATCAAAGAATCTAAAGAAATACATGGAGATAAATATGATTATTCGCAAGTTGAATATAAAAACAACAAAACTAAAGTAAAACTTATTTGTCCAGAGCATAAAGAATTTTGGATAAAGCCAATAAAGCATCTTGCTGGGCATGGATGTGAAAAATGTGCTGGAAGGAATAGGACTACAGAAGAGGCCATAGAAGAAATAGAAAGAAGACATCCAGGCTGGTATGATTTATCCAATTTTGTATATGTAAATTATAATACAGAAAGTGAAGTTGTATGTAAAAAACACAATCATAAATTCAAAGCTAGTTTTGGCCGTTTGATGGATACAAAAAGGAAATGCTGTTCAAAAGAATGGCAATCAAATCCAAATCTATATATTAAGAATTTTTTAGATAGTGAGGGAATAGGTAATGTTCCAGAACACACATTTCTAGATTGCAAATACAAAAAAGAACTTTTATTTGATTTTTGGTTGCCAGAATATAATACGGTCATAGAATATCAAGGCGAATGGCATTTCTTTGATTTTACTGGGGGTTTAGAGGCTCAGCAAATGCGAGACCAGATAAAGCGAGATTATTGCAAAAATAAAGGAATAAGAGAACTCGAAATTCCTTATTGGGAGCAAGAAAATATAGATAGTATTATTTATGAATTTCTTGAAATAAAATAATTGGTAAAGTCGTTATGGAACAGAAAGAGGAAGTAGTTGATACACGTCCTACTTTCAAACAAGTATTTGACTCAATGTTCTAATACTTGACAAAAAGTCCTAGGCATGGTTTAATATAATAAAAGGAGAAAATCATGCCTAGAGCAATTTCTTTAGAAGAGTTTGAAATAAGAAAAAATAAAAAATTCCCACAATTTAAAACAATAAAATATAAGAATATGGAATCTCCGTATTCATTTACTTGTCCAATACATAAAGAACAAACTATATGTTCGGCAAGAACTTTTCTTAATTCTAAGTATGGTTGCTCTCAGTGTTTTAGAGAGACTAGACAAGTAAACCAAAGAAAAGTAAAATGGACGAAGCACTCTAATAAAGAATTGGAAAAGAAACTGCTTTCTATACACGAAAATTATATCTTCTATTTCCCAAATTTTAATATAGGCACTCACGGTGTGCTAGAAGTTCTCTGTCAAAAGCATAATTTTACTTTTACCAATTCAGTAAGTAATTTACTTAATGGAGAAGGATGCAGGCTGTGTGCAAATGAGAGACATAACGAGACTCTCACTAAATCTAAAGAAGCTTTTCTTTCTGATTGCATTTCCAAATTTGGTGATATGTATGATTACGATTTAACTGATTATATTAACGGTCTTTCTTATATTACCATTACTTGTAAGAAGTGCAGCACCAGTAGAACGATAATTGCGAAATCTTTTCTTGGCGGAAAAGGAATTTGTCCAGTTTGTGATGAAAGCGAAGGGGAGTTTCTCACTAGAAGAATATTACAAGAAAGAAACATAAAGTTTATTCAGCACTACACTGGTTTTAAAGATTGTAGATATAAAAGCACTTTAGAGTTTGATTTCTATCTTCCAGAACTAAATACTGTTATTGAATATCAAGGTTCCCAGCATTATATAGACAATGGTTGGAAAGAAGGAACAGAGTTTGAAGAGCAACAGGTACGAGATCAAATAAAAAGAGAATATTGCAAAGTTAATAATATCAAAGAAATTGAAATTCCCTTTTGGGAAAAGAGTAATATTTCTAAGCTAATATAGGAGAAAATTATGACACTGCAAAACATATTTGATAATGTTCAGTATGGAGAAGAATACTCTAAAAGAAAGGCAATTAAAGAATCTATAGAAAAGAATTATGACAAAGATGTCGATATTTTTTATGCTTCAAAAAAGATAAGAGAACTTTCAGGTAAAACAGTTCTTTCAGAGAGCGAAGAGCAGAAAGTAAATAGACTTATTTCAAAGCTTACTGTTATGGAAGACAGAATTGAAGCAAATAAGCCAATGTCTCTTTCTTATAAAAAGATGCAATCAGCAGCAATAGCTTCAGATTGTGAATTGCTTTTTACAGAAGCAACTAAAACTAAGAGGATTGATAATAATAAAGCAGATATTTTTGGCAAGATGGCAGCAGATGCAGAGTTCTTTATTAAGACTTATATAGATGATTCTATCTGCATGAAGGAAAGTGCTAATTATATAATTAATAAATCTGCAAAAGAAGAAATGTCGGTTCTTGAAGAAACAATAAATAATTAAAGGAGTTTATAAATATGGCTAACAAAGAACAGATGGAAGAAATTTATGGCAAAGCCCCGGAGTTGGATTTATCTAAGATAAAAAATCTAAAGGCTGCCAAAAGTGAATTAAGTGAAGAATTTTCTGAAAAAGTAGTTTCAGAAACAAAGAAGGCAAAAAAGAATAAGTTTTGTTTTACTGAAGAACATGAAATTCAGTTGCCAACAAATGGCGTTCTTTATAGAGATGCTGAAGACGCAGGAATTAGAGTTGGACTTGTAAAGATTCAGCCAATGTCCTTGGTTGACGAAGAGAATCTTTCAAATCAGTCTTATATTAAAAATGGAACTGTTTTCACAAAGCTGCTTGAGAATTGCGTTCTTAGCAATTTTGATGTAAGAAAATTTGCTCCGTATGATGTTTATTATTTAATTTATGCGTTGAGAAGAATCACTTATGGCGATGATTACGAGTTTGATATTCCTTGTCCAGAATGCGGAAAGAAGCACAGATATTCACTTGATGTTTCTAAAGTTGATTTTGGAGAGATTGATAAGAACTCAACATTAAAGCCAATTGCAGAAAATATAAAGCTCCCAGTGAGTAAATACACTGTATCTATAAGATACAGTCAGGTTGGGGATGAGGAAGAGGTATATAGACTTAGTAAGATTCCTCAGAACGAAGATAAAGGAGATACAGTTCTTAACTATGCAGCGAGAACCATTGAAATCTTAGATGATGAGGGAGAACCACTTCTTCCTAAAGATTATCCGGACTTCTATGAAGCTTTGCCAGGCAAAGACAGAGTGGAGATTTCTAAACATTTTAAAGAAATAGATGAACTTGAGATCCCATCTGTATCTACAGTATGTCCGAAGTGCGGAAATGAATTCAAGTTCCAGATCCCGTTTAATAAAGAGTTTTTTCGTTATTAAGCCAGATGATTGTGAACGATATATTTACACCGTAAGAACTAAAGTACTCGATTTGGTTCATTATGGATTCACAAGAGAGGAAATTTATTTTATGCCTTTAAGTGAATTAATTGATTATATAGAAATCTTAAATGACAGGCATAAAGATAATATAGTACCTCAAGTCGAAGATAAAGGAGACGATTTAAATAATTTAAAAATGATGGCCGATGTTGTACCAATGGCATATTGATGTTTGTACCTAAATGGGCAGAGAAATCTGCCCATTTTTTTTACTAAGTTAATATTAATTATGAAAGGAGATATTTATTCTGGATTAAGTTTAGAAAACGGAAGAGGAATTCGTTTTTCTGCGAGTGATGTTGCATTTATTACAGAAAATGTAAAAAGAATACTTTCCACAAGAAGAGGAGAGCGCGTTAATGAACCACAATTTGGCTCTGACGTGAAGAAGTTTCTTTTTATGCCTCAAATTAGAATAGATGACTTAATCGCAGAAATAAAAAGATCTATAGAAACTCAGGAACCGAGAGTAAAAGTCAATAGCTGCACTCTTACATCGGCTGATGCTAATGATGTAGTTAATATAAAGCTCGTTTTGACCATTTTAGATGGTACAACTGTAGAAACTATAATAGGAATATAATATGGCAAGTACACAAAAATTAACAGAATTACCAGCTATACAGTATACTGGAATGGATTATGTATCTGTTCTTGATCAGATACAAGAAATAGTTCAGTCTCATCCGAATTGGAAAAAGAATTGGACTGAATTCTATAACTCAGAGGCCGGAGTTATGCTTACTCAGCTTATGGCATGGATTTGCGATAACCTTGGGGTAAGGCAGGATTTAATTTATAATGAAAATTTCTTGGCTACAGCAACAAGCGTAAAGGCAAAAACTAGGCTTCTTAATCAAATCGAATATTTGCAGAAATCAGCTTCTGCTTCTATAGTTCCTATTTCTATAGAATACGATAACGAACTTGAGCAAGATACTTATTTAAGCTGCTATCAGGAAAATGGTATCACTATTTCTAAAATAGTTGAAAGCATTCATTCATTCTCTGGGATGGATATAAATGGAGCTCAGGTAAATTATGAAATACTTCCGATAAACGTAGATGGGAAGATAGATTACTTAAAACCAATAAAATTAACTGCTGGCTCTCTTAATTACTCCGAAGATAGTGAAGGCAATCAGCTTGTTGCTCTTCAGGGAAAAACCATTTACAGAGAATTTTATTCTGAAGTTAGTGATGGCCCTGTTTTTGAACTTCCTGAGGATGGAATAGATCTTTCTTCTCTTGTAGTATTTGATATTACAAATTCGAATCTTTTACACAAAAGAGTAGATTCGTTTGTTGATTATTCAGTACTTAACGATACTAGTACGATTAAATATATTGTTGAAAAGAACGATAATGGTAAGTGGCAGATTCGTTACCCTAGTCAAAGTTTTGTTACTTTTAATAACTCTGCGTTAAAAGACAGAATGTTTATTGCTGGAAATACCATCGGAGTAATATATAGAACTTGTAATGGTTCTGATGGGAATATTGCAGCAAATTATTTAAGTATTTCTGATAATGTTAACGGAGATAGTGTTACTATAACAAACATTCTCTCCGGATATAACGGAAGAGATGAAGAAACTCTTGACGAGGCAGTAAGCTCTGGGCCACTTGCTATTTCAACAATGAACAGAGCTGTTACCATTTCTGACTTTAACAGAATATTAAAGAGTTCTCCGCTTATTAAAAACTGTATTAGTTTTTCTCCAGATAATGAGCCAGAGAATTTCAAAAGCTATTATGGCAGAAGAATTAATCCACAGGAAATTTTTTCTTTCGCAGTTCTTAATAAAAATATAAATAGATGCCCAGCTAATAAACTTAATTATTTTCCATGGGTAGAGCTTAACAAAGAATCTATCCTTAACGAAAAATATTCTTTCGGCGATGGTGAGTTTAATAAGCAATTTAAGAGTGATAAGGATATTTATAAAAATCTTTATATAAATGATGAGCGAGAAGAATTCAAAGAGGCTTCTTACTTTAATTATAAAAATTATACAAATGATGATGGAGGACAATGGTACTTCCCGCATTATAATTATAAAAAATATTCCGACAATGGGAAACTTGAAAAAGATTTAAATGGACGCTTGATAAGAAATGCAAAGATTCTTAGAACTAGCTCTATAATTCAAGACGCAATTTCTACAGATCTCAGTAATGAAACTGATAATTTTGAATGTAAACTTCATTATTATCAAATAGGAGACAGATACTTAAAGAACGTAAAAATTGATTTTATAGATAATGATAATTTTAGTTTTACAACTGCAAATAACGTTCTTACGGATGATAAAGTTCACGCGAAATATGTATCTATATTTACGCTTGGTGTTAATGAAGTGATAGATTGTATGAAATATAAGTATATCAAACTTGTTATCGACGACAACCTTGAAATAACCGTAGATATTCAAAGAGAAGTGAATGTATTGTCTGATGCAATAGCCGCTGCTGGTGGAGCAAAAGTTACTCCATATTCACATTATCTCTATATAGATAACGAGGCTCCAACGAATATAAATGAAAAAGTTGAGGCGTTTTTAGCAAGCATATCTGATTTAAACGATTCGGATAAAGCTTCTAGAATTTCTGATTATATAAATTCAAACACTTCTGCAATGTTTAAGATGGGTATTAAACAGCTCATTAATAAAGCAGTAAATGAAGAAGCTGCTTATGTTAATGAAGTTGCAGTCGAAGAAGATATAGAAGAACAAGCTAGAATGTATAAAGGCGCCGAAATGAGTGGCGCCATGACGTTCATCGATCTTGGCAGACAAGAAGAAAACCCTGATAAAATTAAATATTGCAAGATAGATTATAAGCACTCAGAAACGAATAATGTTTCAAATTTTTACGCACCTGAACAGTTCGGTAAGTTTTATAGAATAAAAATCAATGGAGAAATTTATGCTATAAGACTAGATAGATACACGTACGAAGCTGCCTATGATGATTTTTACAATAATCCAATTCTTAAAGAAATTGCTGCGATAAGCGAAGCAAGTATTTATTATGATTATTATTCTTATATAGGAAGAGGTGTAAAAAGAGATTTAGGAAGTGATGAATATATTTCAAAAGCACTCGAACTTGATGGCGGGGAAGAAGGAGCTTATTCTCAAGAATTAAATAATATTTGTACTCAAAATAGATATTTTAACAGAGAGTTAGTTTCTAGTTTTATAATTGATCCGGCTCTTAACTTTACAAGTGAAGAAAATGGTGGAAAAGCTATTTACAGAAGAATAAACGACGAAAATGAAGAAGATAATATTTCTTGTGAATTTTCTCTTAATCAGCTTTCAGCAACACTAGAATATCTTTTCTCAATATTTAACAATAGAGAAAAAACTATTTATAAATATGTTGACGGTACTTGGTACGACATTAAAAACGAAGATGATAAAGCAAAACTTGGTTTCGTGTCAAAGTCTGACGAATATATTCTTAATGGAAATATAAGAACAAAAGTAATAAAAAGAGCAAACTATAATTATAATAGCTCAATTCCTCTTGAAAAAGAAGAATCTTCAAATACTTTTGATAGGTACGAGTACGACCTTAGAATTGAAAGAATTAATAAATTTGATAATACTTTTAGTATTTCATCAGTATCAGAAAATGAGATAACAAAAGAAACAGAGCCAGCAAAAATAGAATTTGAGGAAAATTTCTATTTGGATACATACGACTTTATTCAAGAATTTCTCGGATATAGAAAAACTTATATCGGTCAAAATGTTGATTATTCAGACGAGAATAATCCCGTTGCTTCTATTGTAGGTTCGGCTGAATATAATCTTGTAATTAATTCTTTAAAAACTGGAGAACAAAGCACTCTTTATTTTGTTCAAACTGTTTATGATACGGACGAAGAATTAATTTCTTTCTTTGGTTTGAAAGATGGATTCCCGCATAGTTTACTCACTGAAGATGAAATTATAGACGAAGAAGATACAAAAAATGGCATCTTTGACAGAGCTATAAGCGAAAAATCATTCGGAATAAAAAGAATAGAAATGTATGTAAATGGGCCATCAAATGATATAGAGGCTTTTATAAACCCGTATGACGAAGATATAAAAGAAGTCGATAAAGATTATCAGTTTGACCCAGGAATGCAGCAAAAAGTATTAATCAATGTTGGAGACTTTATTTTTACAGATAACGATATTAATTACTCAACTCTTGACAGATGTTTCTTGTCTTATATAAAAAATAGAAATAATATTAAGCTTGCTCTTAATAAGTATGATAATTTTTTCTATAGTAAAGATGAGAAGGCAAATGAACTTGCAAAACCTGCAATTGTTGGCATAGAGGGTGAAGCGGTTAAAGAGGTTGATGGAATTTATTATATAGATAAAAATAAATCAAATTACGGCGTAAAAATATCTGGAGATGTGGTAGATACTAACAATTACTATGCAATCCCTGATACTGAATACGATGATTTGGGGATTTTAAAAAATGGAAGAGTGGTGCTTAATTGTAAGAATATGGATGGCTATAATATACTTAGTGATGGTATTGATGGCCTATTTTACGGATACGGAGGGTTAACGGATAGAACTAAAACTTTAATGAAAGAAGCTGCTGGTTTACAACTTCCTATAATGGTATCTATTGACAACGAAGTAGAACTTCCAATCGATACTCGCTTAAAAGACACAGGAATGGAAGATATAATTAATGAAATAATTATAAACAATCCAGTTAAAACAGTTGCACAAACAACTGGCGCAGCATTATACACTGGTCTTATAAGAAGTATGAAAACTTCTGGTCTTGAGAAATTCGAAAATAGCGAAAATGTTGTTTTAAGGAAGAGTATAGGTGGTGACAATAAGCTTATTTTCTCTAGCTTAGATAGGAACAATGGAAAAATTGTTTTCTATTACCCAGAACAATTTATTTCAGAAGTTAGCGGAAGCGATGATGATACAGTAATTTCTCTAGGTGTAAATCTTATGTATAAGAGTATGTTTGGTACAAATATTACTAATCCAGATTTTTATGAGCTTTATCCTAAAGAAGCGATGGCTGATGGAATAATAAATTCACCAAACGTAGTCCATACGATAAATGAAGAAACTGGAGAATATTTCTATGCACCAACTCAGACAAACAGACTGAAGTTTATATTTAGAGGCTTCGTAGAAACTCCTAACGGAAGAGAATCTAAATTTGGTGATTATTATATAGAAGCAGTTTCTGACAATGGATTTGAGAGTGGATATACTTTCTACTTAATTAAAACAGCTTCATCTGTATTCCCAGACATTCCGTTTTATGTTCACTTTGTAAATGATAGAACGTTTGAATACAAAAGAACTAGTGGAGAAT
>Ga0326512_10004521_pt1 | contig 10096 bp, 8 predicted proteins | sample 1_2617_0518_D_FD_203652 | JGI IMG/M metagenome (GOLD analysis project Ga0326512, IMG submission 203652) | Bovine rumen microbial communities from UC Davis, California, United States - 1_2617_0518 | ecosystem: Host-associated > Mammals > Digestive system > Stomach > Rumen | place: USA: California...
ACATTGATCATTGAACATTGAACATTCCAAATCCCCATCAACAGCAACTTCCGTCGCGTACATTTTCTTCTGCTCCTCTGTGAGGGGCTCGAAGACAATGGGATCCAGCAACTTCACATACTGCTCACTGACCATGAAACAGCAGCGGGCCAGATCCGTGACATGCGAGTCATAGCTGACACCCAGGCGACTCGCCAGCCTTTGGATGTCCTCCTCGATAGTAGAACCAGGTGTGCGCCAAGCCCAGATGTGGGTACCACCTCCAGCACTCTCGGCAAAGTACACGATACGGAACTCCTCGATGAGGTTCTCGTCCTGTACTTTCTGCCAAAGCTGCTCCGTCAGACCCTTCTCGTCGATGTCGAGGAAGAAGAGTCCAGAGGGCACCGCATCTTCAGCCTTGCGCGTACCATTGTTAAAACACTCTGCAAGGGGAAGCCAAACTGGCAGTTCCTTCTTTCGATCCAAATTGTTGTTCTGCTTCACATCCTGAAGGATATCCTCCACGTGATTCTCCGCCAGCAGTTGACGGTAAGCAGCCATGCTCGCCTGGCGAGGCTTGCCGCTAAAGGATAAAGCTAAATTTATCATATCGGCGGCAAATTTCGCAAGGGGAATTGCACCTAAAAAGTGGGATTATTTTCGCAAAGAGTGCAACTACTTGTTCAGGTGTGCTAAGTCGTTGTATTTCTGATAGATAGTATTAAAAACTCTTTGCAGGTCTTTTGTTTCATCGCCCATGCCTTCCTGGATGTTCTTGCGGAAAGTGCCCACAGAACGCTTGTCAGTAAGTTTTTCAGCCAGATCGTTGTCAGAATGACCGCCAAAGACTGCACGTTTTTTCATTTCTCCCACCAAATGGCAGAAGAAACGGGCAGTGAACAGGTTGTTATGCGGACTCTGGCGCGTCACTTTCAGACGGGCAAAGATCTCTTCGTTCTGAATCAACTCCTGCCACATCGGTTCGTATTGGGGGAACCACGCTTTATCTGTCAAGTCTTGCAGTTTGAGGGCTGCCTCCAGGACGGCATCGCCCACCTTCTGTGTTTCGTCTTTTACCAACCGCTCGTTACCAAACTTCGTCGTGGGATTCAGTTCACGGGCAATCTCAGCCAAGGTAGCCAGATGGAAGATGAAACTGCGCAAGTCATCGTCGCTGAGGTGAGCATCAAGAAAGTCCTCGTCGAAAGCCTTGCGGTCAGTAGTCCACTTGGCAAACAAGCCTCCTGGCACCTTGCCAAGTTCTGCACGCTCCTTGCTCTGCTCCGCCTTCATAATCTCCTTCCACGACAGACCATCGTTAACCACTTTGAGCGTCTCACGGTCTTCTCTCCAGTACTCCCACCAGACATTGCTCTCGCGCACGCGCAGCAACACTTTATTAAACAAGTCGCCCATTGCTTTGCTATTGCTGCGGCTTTGTCGCATCAGACCCACCAACAGTTCAGGCAGCAGCATTAGTAGCAACAGCAATATCAGCATCTTCTGCTGGTTTTCAGCCATCTTAACAGAAAGGCTGTCCATCGCTTGGCGCATCTTCTGCAGATGGCCCGTGATTTCTTCCTGACTTAAAGTCTCACCTTCAGTGTTGATGCTCTTAATCACTTGCGCCACCATCATCAGGTCGTCTGGCTTCAGGTGTTGTGCGCAGACAGCAAAGATGTGCTGTATGGGCGAACATTTCTGCTCGATGGCTTCCTGCTTTTCTTTAGGTAATGCTCTATGCTGAGCCAAAATTTGGGTGACAAGGTCGAAGAATAAGGCCCGTTGCCTGGCAGGTTGATGGTTCAACAAGCGTTGTACCAACGTCATCACCGACCGTCGCATGCCAGCATTGGAAACGGTCTTGCTGATGCGGTCGAGATACTCTGAGAACAGATAGGCACTGGGGATCTTGTTCAGTTCCATGATGGCCATAACGGCACTCTGCATCCTCATCACGGCAGCATAGACCTCAGCCTCAACGCAGGTGTCCATACCGTCTGCCAAGTCCTGTACTAATTCCTCCAAACGTCGGGTAGCCACTTCCCAATGACGGCACAGCTGGGCAGTCAGCTGCTCAGCCCGCTCATCGTCGACGATTTTCTTGATTTCCTTTGCAGTCATATCAAGACCACTTTTATCACAACAACAATGCTAATAAAAACAGAATGATTAAAACAATATAAATAATGGTCCTCAGACAAGAGCCCCATCCTTCAAGCAATAGCTCAAAGATAGAGCCAAGACCTTTCAACATCCATCCAAAGAGTCCTCCACCCGTGAAGATGATAAGGCCAACAACTATTATCCCTATGATGGCAAGTATTTCCATTATTCTTGTTTTTTATTTAGGTGCTTATAATTCTTTATCTCCTCTTACTTTGTTCCCTAAGTGCTTCCATACGCTTTTCAATGTCACTGAGTTGGCGCACCAATGGCTCCACAGCCTGTACGTACTCTTTCCACTTTCGAATCATCTCACCTACACATCCTTTTTCAAAATTCTGAGACATCTGGTCCTGCCATGAATTAAAGAGCACTTGATTCATCTTGCCCAATGTCTGCATGTCTTCTTGCATCATCTGCAAATCTCTTTTCAACTGTACCATTCTTAGACAGTATTAGTATTATTGTTGTACGTTAAGTTCGCTCTCCTTATACTGATCGATGTATTGCTCCACTTTATCAAGATAGAGTCGTCCTTGTTGCACATAGTTCTGATACTCAGTTTCGAGTTTCTTGGAACGGGAGTTCAATTCATTATACATCTGGACGGCTCGTAACAGGTGGTGGTGCCCCTCCTCTGCACACTGCTGTACGACATGACGTACATGTCCTTCCAAATGTTCCTTCTCTTCACGGCAGCGACGTATATATTCATAGTCTGGTTTGAAATGAGATGAGGTTGAGCCATCAGGATGACGCACGGTTTCGTAAGTTCCGTGGTTATAAGCATCTTCGTACTGCTCACAAGCTCCCCGTATCTCATCCTCCACCTTTTCTTTTTCTTCCTTGATATCCTGAACCACCTGTTGCAGCTCCTCCTGCTTTTCTTGCAGACGTTGTTGCAACAAGTGGATATGCTCAGTAATCGCGACCAGAAAATCCCCAAACTTCTGATTATAAAGTCTGATGACGTCTATTTCCTGAACCTTAACATCTTGACTAGACATAATCAATACTTATCAGATATTCAGACGATTACCTTTATATGCGTCAAGAATGTCGCAAGTGCGCTTGAGGTATTCGTTGTATTGCTTGAATTCCTCTGACATTTTTTGAATGGAGCGCACACTTTCGTCAAAGCGAGTCTTGAATTTGTCATTCATATCGTCATGCCAGCCTTCACACACATAGTTCATACGGCGCTGAGCCTGAATCATCACATTCGACATCTGTTCTCCCATCTGTTGTATCTGCCGACCAAACTCTCTCAGGTCATTGACACTTCTTACACCAGCATCTGTAGCCATAATATAATCCTTTCTTTAAAAATATAATATTTATTGATTTATCATATAGGGTGTGAACATCTGATAAGAATCACGATCAGAAGCATAATAGACGGCACGTAGCCTCTCCGGGTCTGAAGGTAACTGTTCCAAATGTACATCATCACTCAAGCTAAGCGATGCCGCAGCATTCTGCTCAGAACGGAGCATCACCAGGTGATTGAAGCGAGCAAAGACTGTCTTCGCACTGACATAGTCTTCGTAAAGCAGCTTTGATGGAGCATCTATCTGCAGCAGCGTGTGCACCCCCGCCTGAGGTCCGTTGTCAAGTATATAGGAAAGAGCTTTACGATAACTGGACAAGTCGGCACTCTTCTTCCCGCCTGAACCCGAGTCACCGTCAAATGAGAAGTTCATCATTGAGCCCAAATCGATGTTGGCAGGAGAAGCCTCTTCCTCTTGAGGCTCATCATCGACCTCAATGTCGTCGTTAAGTCTGAGTCCGCGTATGCGCTCCTGACCGAGTATAACAAGCAAGGAAGGGTCTGCATTCTTTTCTTGGATACCAGTGCCCAAACGAAGCAGTTCACGGCCAATGTCGCTTTTCTTCACCATGGTGACAAATCCTTTGCCTTCTAATTGGTCAAGCTGGTCAAGATAGTCACCGTCATCAAGCCCCAGAGAGTCTATCACACTGACATGCAGTTTGCGATTGGCATTTTGAGCTGTATAGATAAGAGTCGTCAGGGCATTCATCACCGTGCGGGTCACCTGTTCCTCGTCATTGATGCCGAAGAAGAGGATGTTCTCACCATCATCGTCTTTCAGAGCAATGTTCACAGGGTCGCGCTTCAGGCTCACCGAACAGCCAAGAGCCGCTACGTTGGAACGTTTCGAAGGCAGGCCGTCTATCAGTTGCTTGTCAATACAGAACAGCTGGGAACCATTAAAATAGAATTGTCCGTTACTTTGACTCTTGTCTGCCTTACGGCTGATGTAGTCGGTAACCGTAGGAACCTCTTTGTTTTCTGTGAAATATGCCTGGAAGAGAGCCTCATGCTGGTCTTTAAAGCGATAGTATACCTGTCCTGTTGCCAGGTTTGCAGTCTTTTCCGATGAATCCTTAATCATCTTCTCTGCATCGGCAGCAGCGCACTTCAGCAGATAGTGATCAGAGATGTTGTTCAGAATGTCGCTCGAAATATCTGTCTGAGCCAATGTCTGCGTGGCAAGAATGAGGTGAACACCCTGCGAACGGCCTTCCTTGGCTATGCGAGCAATAATCTCCGACATCTCGCGGAAGAGCTTCTGGTTATTGCTCAGGCTGGCATTGAACATGGCGTGACACTCATCAGCTACAAGCATAATCTGAGGCATGTGACTATCAGGGTTGGCACGGTTGTAGTCGGTGATGTTCGATACGCCTGCTTTCTGCAGCATCTTGCCTCGTTCCTTCATCTGCTCGTTCAGGTCACGCAGAATCTCGAGCGTAATCTGAACGTCACTGTTATCCACCAGAAGTGCCTTTACATGCTTGGAGTTCTTATAGCGATTGAACTCGACACCGCCCAGCTTGAAGTCGAGCAGGTAGAATTGCAGGTCCTCTGGCCGATATTTGAGCATTGCACCGGCGATGATGTTGTGCAGGAAAACGGACTTACCGGAACCTGACTGTCCAAGGATGAAGCAATGGATGTGGTCAACAGCATTCATCATGAAATTGATCTTCTTGCCTGTACCCTCTTCACCGATAGGCACCTCAATGATGCTGTCAGTACTGGAGTAAGGCTGTTTGTACATCTCGTCATAGCCGGCCTTAACCACCCTTGCCTTTGGCTTTCGGGTAGCCTCTTCGTTGATGTAAGAAAAGACTGCCTTGGACGTGGCGGGATTCTCCAACAAACAATCCAAATTAAGGGCTGCTTTTTTCTGATCAAACTCATAGTAATGATCCTTCATCTCTATGAGCGACTTGCCGCTACTTGACTGTAGGGTACAGTCAGTATTATTCATCACTACAAAATAGATGCCGCCCTTATGTCCATTTTCGAACAACGGAACCAGTTGCTGGCTGGCATAGTCATACATATTCGGATAGTCGAGTAATACCACAACTTCATAAGGATAACGGAACGTCTGGTGCTCTTTATTGTATTTTGCAAGATCACCACATTCCTGCAACACGGTCACCATACGTTGCTGCATTTCCTTGCAGAAATCGCCCAATTGCTGCGTGTCGACAATGAGGTCACGGAATAATGACTTGTCCAAGTTCTGGGTAAACAGCTGTGCTCCTCCTGTAAAGTTCAGGTCAACAAAATTCAGATGTACCCCTTTGACAGGCAAAGAGAGGAGCATGCTGCTGACCAAGCTGTTCATGGTTTTTATGGCCTTGCCTGCAGTCAGCTTGTTATAGCTAATAACGAAGTTGGCCTCGCGGCTTGTCAAGCCTTGCCAACCAATAAAGGCAGGAGTATTGAAGGTAACACCGTATATCGTGTCACTCAGCATTTCGCCAGAAGGGAGCAAATCGGCCATATATTTCCCCTCAATACGCCGTTTCAAGTTATCAATGAGCGTCGATGTCTCACTAGTACTCATATTACTACCATATCCCGATAGCATGTCAGGAAACAGAATGCCTAACTTCTTCAATTTTGTCATCGTTTCCTCTTTAGCCATTTCTACCTGTTGCTTATAGTCTGCCTCGGTAGTGGCTACGATGCGCTCAACTTGTTGCTTAAACCCGGTAAGCAGCGTCTCAAATGCTTTTATCGTTCTCATAAGTCAAATTCTATTATTATGTTATTCTAAGGGCTGAACTAACTTGCCCTCCTTATTTATATAACCAGTTTTACCATCTTTTTCAACCTTGGCGAGGCCACCGCTGAAACTATAAATGTAATCGTAAATGGGAGGTACGATTTCCTTGATGCTATTGCCCTTCTTGGCAATGAAACCCTTTTTGCCGTCCTTCTCAACTTTTGCCCATCCGTCACTATTCCAACTTGAAACATAATCGTAAATGGGTGCAACAACAACTTTGCCTTTGCCGTCAATGAAGCCCTTTTTGCCGTCCTTCTCAACTTTTGCCAAGCCGTCACTACTCCAACTTGAAATATAATCGTAAATAGGTGCAACAACGACTTTGCCTTCGCCATCAATGAAACCTTTTTTACCGTCCTTCTCAACTTTCATCAATCCATTTTTGTCAGCACTATAGACATAGTCATATATTTTCTTTGCCTTGTCTCTAACTGACAGGTCGGATTCGACATCATTCAGTTGATCTTTAATAGCATTTGCTTCTCTTTCTATTTCTTTTTTTATTTCATCAGCCGTATTCTCAATGTCTGCTGCATAGCTTTGGATTTCACCCTCTTCGGTTTCTGAAGAGGAAGTCCATTCCTGAGATTCTTCTTCGGTCTCTTTTTCTCCTTGACAGCTACCTACGCATGAGAATATCAGCATGATACATATAATCAGAGTCGCTAATGCACCAAGAGCCGCTTTGCCAAAGCGTTTCCAATCCATGTCAACCGACAATGTAGTGCTGGTGTCTTTAAGTTCTTCCAGAATTAAATTCAAATCCCTGGAAGCCCCATTTATATCATTACATAGCGTATTGAGTTTTTTGTCTAAATTCTTTTTTTCATCTTTCTGCTTGTCTGATATTTCTTTCACTTTAAGCAGTGTTTCGTAAGACTCCTTCAGAGTTTGCAATTCTTTGGGCGCATCGTGCAAAGTTTTCTTCACTGAAGAGGCCAGTTTTTTTGATTTGTCGAGCCGCTTTGAAAAAACACCTACAGGATCGCCTATGACGAATGGACGTTTCCATAAAGGCACACCAGCTGTTTTTATAGAATTTTTCATTTCACTGACCCGTTTGACAACCTGTTCATACAAGTCATCAACAGCGTCTGTCGAATGGTCCTTTAGTCTCTCTTCAATTATTTCAATCTTTTCTTTACAAGCCTGTAAGAATTTGAAGTATTCTACGCTTGCATCAAGCATTTCGTTCCATTTGGCTTCCACCTTCTTGTCATCAGAACTTTCTTGCTGCATCACCTTATAGAATGGTGTGGATTCCTGATTCTTCTTTAAGTCCAAAACAGATTTCTCCTTATTGGATCCAATACCTGCACTACTCAAACGTCGTAAGGAGTTCGTTTCTCCACGTAAAGCACATTCTATATGCCAACTGATTGCTGCCTGTGGATTTTTCATGCTGCGCACTGCCAGTCTATGACACTCTTCAGAAGAGCCAAACTTCACGTCATCAAGAACACGATATGCAACTCCGTTTTTCAGGCGTTCCAACCCCTTAACTGCCGGATCTAACTTGCTTTGAATCAGACTGTACCAATAGGCTGCAGTCTTAGGTTCCAAACTATTGTCACAATATTCATACCACAAGGCAGTACGGTATTGCCACACGGGGGATTTGTCGTGACCGGACATCATCAGAAGTCCGCCAATGATGAAATCGTTGTCATAAGCATCATCGTCGTCAATCAGGCAACGCCCAATTGCTTCGTTGAAATAACGATCTTGAGGCAGACAGGCATAATCAAACTCGAGGAGCTTCTGTTCTAGATAATCACGCGCTGCCACAGCTTTCATAACCTCAAGTGGCATGAGCAAAGTATCCTGATAGCGATAAGCCCATATTCCCTGATCATCAGCAGTCAGGTCGGTTATAGCAGCTTTATACAATAACCCAAATTCAGCAACAGCCTTGCTGAGTTGAGGAAGTTTCTTTGCCACTTCAGAACGTGTCTCGCCAACCCAAGGGAACACGAATTCCCCTTTCTTGAATGTACAGAAATTCTTTATTTCAAGGATACTATTCACTTGCTCAACCAATTTCGGATACTGCCGCGACATTTCCGTCATGGCCTTTTCTTGGCTGACCTTTGTATCAGATGCTGATTCCTTGTTAAGCAGTGAGTATGCTTTGGCATAACAATTGACCGCATCGGTATAATTCTTTGTAACACCAAGAGCATGTTCATACTGAAAACCCATTAAGAGTAAAGGAACAGCGTCGCCACTCGCTGCAGCTTTTTCCAAATAGGTCATACTCGACTGCGGATCGTACTGTCCCTGTTGTCCATAGAGCAGGCACAACGCCATCTTCAATTGGGCATCGCTGTCGCCTCCGTCTGCTTTTTTCTTCAAGGCCTTGAGCTCGTCTTTGCCCAACGCCCTAATTTCATTCATACTAAAAAAACTCATATCGTATTATCATTTATAGTTTAGAAATCTGGCATTTTCTTTATTTTCCAGTTGCCTGGTGAACAATAACTCAAAGTTGCCGTGTCTGTAAATCCTAAAGAAATCAAAGTCCTTTTTATCTCTTCAGCAGAAGGCTCGTTATGGTATTGTGAAGGTACCATAAATGTGTAGCCTTCAATCATCTAACCTCTGGTAGTTGGATTTTGCACTAAAAATGTCCGCATAGGTTTACATATTAAAATATTAACTCAAAATTCGTGAAATCTCTGAGGCATCACTACGTGTAAAGCCTTTGGCCTGAATGGTCATACCTCCCTTGGTCTCTATGATGATATCAGCAAAGAGTAAGCCTGCCTTTACTGAAACACATCCAAGAGAGGCAATACTGATTCTGGTCTCATTATATCCCACAATCTGCCCTTTACGATAAGTCACACTGTCATCGTCGATGATGATTTCGTCTGGAAAAACAGTGTTTCCAGCTCCTGTGATTCTGCATGCAGTGAAATGATATGCCATATGTTCCGTAGTTATTGATGGTTTGTATCTTTTTGAAAGTTTCTGCAAAGATAGTCAATTAATTTGTATTATTCATCTAATTAACGTTTTTTTACCCTTTCGCCTTTTTAAAAGCGATCCATTTGGGCAGAAAAGGTTACGTGGTTACAGCTGTGACCATGTGACCAACAAGCGTTTACGCGAAAAGAAATGTCTACTTAATCATCTGACAATCAATATATTATAATGCTATTTTGCCATTTTGTTTACTTCTGCGGTCACATGGTCACAACTGTGACCGGTGACCGTTTTCGTACGAAGCCACGAAGGGGGAAGGATGAGGGCTTGCAGGGGGAAAGACGTAGGAGGAAAGGGAGAGAAACGGCACTTCTCCATCGTGCACCTATACCCAAACGATTATTCGCGTATACGCAAACAACTGTGTGCCTATACGCGAATTGAATCGTCTTAATTTGTAGTTATACTCTATAAACCCGCTGCCTATGCCCTCATACTTCAGTATAGATATGCTCCTTGCCGCGAGGTGTCTTCAGCAGTTTGGGATTGTCGCCCTTGATCCACTCGTTCAGCTGTTTGCGGGCGGAATAGAGCGTCAGTCCCGTATAGCGGGCAAACATGCCGGCGGTAATATAACCATGATATTTCTGGATACACTCACGCATCATCTGCTCCAGCTTATCCTTGTCGGCCAGAATCGCCGTCGTATCTGGATTCTGGTAGCGACGGAATCCGTCAAGCCATTTCCCTATTTCTTTGTCCCACAGCTTGCCCGGATTGTATTCCACGCCTTCGAGCTTCACATCGCGGTCTTTCACCTGGTCAGGATCAGTCACTTGTTTAGTCAGTGACAACTTGGGCGCAAACGTGCCGATGGGCGTCTCAATGCGATAGCCCTCTGCCAGATA
>Ga0326512_10004522_pt1 | contig 10094 bp, 24 predicted proteins | sample 1_2617_0518_D_FD_203652 | JGI IMG/M metagenome (GOLD analysis project Ga0326512, IMG submission 203652) | Bovine rumen microbial communities from UC Davis, California, United States - 1_2617_0518 | ecosystem: Host-associated > Mammals > Digestive system > Stomach > Rumen | place: USA...
ACCAAGTTGAAGATGGCGAACCAATGGACAAAGGCGGGGCAAAGTTAGGGCAAACTCAGGGCAAAGACAGGGCAACACTTAAAGAAATAAAAGAAATAAAGAATAAGAAGAATATATATATTAGACCATCACTTGATGAGGTCAAAGCATACTGTCTGGAGCGAGGAAACATCGTTGATGCACAGAGATGGTTCGACTACTACACATCAAATGGTTGGAAAGTTGGGAAGAATCCTATGAAAGACTGGAAAGCCTGTGTCCGTACATGGGAGAGAAACACCAATGCCCGTAAAACAGAAGATGTTCTTCCTACCTACTCAACAACCAACAACAAGAATTTGACGGCAGATGAAGAAGAAGAACTGCTTAGGTTAATAGGGGAAAAGTTATGAGATACAAAGTTAAAATCGTTTCATATGTCTATGTTAACGCTGACGACATCTTTGATGCCGAAGACAAGGCTACCGAGATGTTAGATAAAGACTTTGAGGTTGATTCGGTAATGGCCGATCTTAGCGAAGAAGACAACGACGATATGGAGTTTGAAAGATGGCGGGAAAATCAATACTTGTAATTGATACACCATCAAACTGTGAAAGGTGCCCTTTGCGTTATTGGGGGATTGCAGGATGGTCTTGCATCTGTACTAGGCGTTTGCTTGAAGGCCCGATAACAGAGCGAGAGGAATGGTGTCCGTTAAGACTTTTGCCCGAACCCAAAGACATCGGTTATCCCAACGATGACTACGATGTTGGCTTCGGTGATGGTTGGGATGCTTGCTTGAAGGAGTTAGAGAAATGAAAGCAGTATTTGTGATTGATGTTCCAAACGAATTGGATGCTAATAACTTGCTGATAGACTACTGTGTCCATACAAAAGGCGAATACAAAACGATAAGGAAAGGCGGAAATCATCCTCTTAAACCATTGCCCGAAAGATGGAATGGTGAACTGGAAAACACCCATCCATTGTCAGTTTATTCCCAAGGCATGAGGGATGGCTTCAATATGTGCCTAGAGGAGATAACAGAATGAACGTGGTCATAGTTGCTGACTTGGACATGGCCGAAGGTGTCGATACTTGTGTCCTTGGATATTGTTCGGAATATGGATGGGAAGAATTAGATGTAGTACCAAAACCATTGCCACAAAAGAAAAATGCTTATAAGTTCAAGGACTTTAATAGGCTGATTGAAAATGCTCAAGCCGAAGGTTGGAATGCTTGTATTGATGAAATTATGGGGGAAACAAAATGAAGAAATACTATTGCGACAAGTGTGGGAAAGAGATGACCCAAGAACAATATGAAAGACCTTATTTCTACATCACTAAATATGACATCATTGAAGGCAACCATTATCAAAAGTATGTGGTTCTGTGCGAGGAATGCGAAAGCAAACTGATTAAGTGGCTAGGAGAAACAGAATGATATTCAAGAAGAAAGAAAGCCCGGTCGAAAGATACTGGGAAAACGAAGACTATATGAAGATTCGTTTATTGGATCAGAGACATGAACTAAATGAGTCTCAGAAAAGGCTGAAACTGGTGGATGGTGGTGAGTATGAATCGACCCGTCAGGATATCGCAAAACACATCCAGCAGTTGGAAAGCAAATATGCCTTTGACGAGATGATGGGGCATCCGCTTGATGATGACTTATTTAGATAGAAAATACATAGACATCAAATGGCTGCAGAAAAAGCTGGTGGATAAGCTATATGACGGGGAGATTACCCACAACACAATGCAGATCTTCATAGATCTAATTGCAGACTGGAGAACAGAAAATGAGAGAAATGCTACAAGCGATAGTGTGGGTGATTCTGCTGACGATAATGCAGATAATTGAGGTCGGCTGCCTGTGGCTACTTAGGGTAGTGATAGACTGGTGGCTCGACATCGACTACGTGAAGAAGATAAAGGAGTGGATCGGGAAATGAGATTCGCAAAGAAGAGACTGTACCGCCTGAACCTTGACGGCAAAAGCGATGTAGACACAGTGGAGAATCTGTCTGAAAGGTATGGTCTGCTAAAGACAACAATCATGACCTATGCACAGGGAACTAAATACAAGCACCCTAACATAACGGTTGAAAGAACAGACAAATATGTCCACATTGCCTACATGGGTGAGGATGACATCATCCCCTACAAACCGCCAAAGGTGAAAATCAAAAAGGAAAAAAAGGAATCATACTTTGATGTGATGATGGAACACCTAAGGGTCTATGGCAATGTCGCACTTCCTGTTGGAGAGAAAAACCCCGCAAGGTGGCTGCCAGAACTATATGACCAAGGTCTGAATTGCAAAATCAATACTTATGCCGAGAACGGCAAAGAATACTACACCATTTGGGTGGTGTGAGGTGAGATATGATTGAAGAATTCGATTTGTTCTCATACGCAACACCGAGATACAGAATAACTAAGCCGATTAGATTGATAGAGATGTTCGCCGGGGTGGGATGCCAGGCCAAGGCATTAAAAAATCTTGGAGTAGAGTTTGAACATTGGAGAGTTATAGAGATCGACCAAAATCCAGTCAACTCGTACAATGCTATATTCAATACAAACTTCGTCCCCCAAGACATCTCTAAGATCCATGCCCAAGATTTAGGAATCGAAGACACGGAGAGATACTGTTATATTACCACTTATTCATTTCCGTGTCAGGACTTGTCCAATGCCGGGTTGCAGAAAGGAATGGAAAAGGGGTCAGGAACTCGTTCCGGGCTGTTGTGGGAAGTTGAAAGGATTTTGGATGAATGTGTCGAATACAATGGCAATCTCCCCGAAATCCTCATCATGGAAAACGTCCCAGCCGTTATCGGGAAGAAGAACATAAAATCTTTCCAAGCATGGCGGAGAAAACTTGAATCCCTTGGCTACTCCAATTTTGTAAAAATCCTGAATGCCAAGGAAATCGGTTGGCCTGAACCTATACCGCAGAACCGTGCAAGATGTTTCATGGTTTCGATATTGGGTGACTGGCACTATGAATTCCCAAAGAAACAGAAACTGAGACTCCGTCTCAAGGATATGCTGGAAGACTGTGTCGATGAGAAATACTACCTTTCAGACCGTGCTTTAAATGGGATAATCAAAACAACATTTCAATCGGCAAAACTTGAGAGCAGAACGGCTAAAAACGGAATACAGCCTACATTAAAAGCTAGGGATTATAAAGACCCAGGCCTTACCTGCGAGATACAGATGCCCCACGGAGAATTCAAGGGATCGGTAAGGGATGTCGATACCATCTGCACCATCAAGGCAGGAATAGATTGTGGAGTTATGGAACTGAAAAAAGAGCTATGCAATAAACTGGTCGAGGAAAACCTTGTGGAAGAGGGGGATATGATATACCACTCATATGCCAACAACCGACTTTCCGGGGAAAGACCGATAAACACAACACAGAACAAAGACAGAAACGTAAGTGCTGCCATTACTACCAGGCCTGACACCTTGGGCATCGTGGTGAAAGAACCCGAGGCCAAAAGGATCGGTGGTCTGTTTGATACCGAAGAACAGAAACATCAGGCGGGATCGATATGGGATAAGGAAGGCTTAAGCCCCAACATCGACACCATGCAGGGTGGCTACAGACAACCACTAATCACAGAACCGAAACTTGTCGGTGGGGTTGGTGAAAAGAAATCCAATGATGGAAGACAGTACTACCAGCAGGACAGAATATACGATGCAGAAAATGTCGCATTGTGTCAATCTGCCAATGAGCAGTTCAATCCGTGGTATGCCGTTGCCATGCGAGGAAGAGATGGCGAACAGAGAATCGAACCAAGCACAAGGGAAGAGGCCAATGCCATCACAACCGTTCAAAAGGATTCGATGGCCATGAACAATATGCGGATCAGAAAATTGACCCCGTGTGAATGCTGGAGACTCATGGGATGGGATGATGAATCATTCCACAAGGCAGAATCCGTGAATTCCAATAGTCAATTGTATAAACAGGCTGGTAACGGGATCGTCGTAAACTGTTTCGCAGCCATCATCCGTGAACTTTTATGAACCTGCCGTGCATTGTTGGGCTATTACTTGATGAGAACGGGCAATACTACCATCACTACCGGGAAGATTCCTATGTCTGCGATGAAGAGTATATTGCACCTACTCTCAAGTCTTACTACAACCAGAACTGCTCGTTTTGGGTCATTGTAAGGGGAAAAGATGGAACCTCGGAAAAAGATTGATGCCGTCTATTCATGGGAAGAACCCCACGGCTGGAACGGGGGGGGATAATCGTCAAAGAAGAAATAGCACAATCTATAAGAGTTTCACATTGGAACAAGATAATAATCTTTTATGGAGATGATGATGACGACACAGGAAAAGATCGATGAGATGTACAGACAGCTTGAAACCACGAATCCCAAATCAAAGAAGAAGATCCGTGACCTTAAAAAAGGAATTGAGAAAGCCAGAAGACAGAAGAGAAGAGAACTTAGAGGAGGCACGATTATCATATGAAAGTTTTCAAAGGAAACTATGGGTGGTCTACCACTGCCCATTCCAAGAACAAAGAAGGCAAGGAACTCAAGTGCTACGTAGATATGCAGTTCGCCAAGAGTTCAGACCCTGATGGGAATGAAACGGAAGGGGATCTCCTCTTCAAAACAAAGGATGGGAGAGAGTATTCATGTTTCTTCTCAAGCTATGAGAAGAAAGGAATCATAACACCCAAACTTGTTCTTATGCCTATGAAACAGGAACAGACATCTTTAACAAGAGAAGATGACAGAGATATGTTCGGCCGAAAGCAGGATGTTGAGATAAGCCCGGAAGAGTTGCCGTTCTATTGAGAGGTTTCATGGCTCAAAGCGAATCAGTCAGGGCATTCAAAAACGAATTGAGGAACTACCGCTACTACATCGGCAGAGCAGCAGAACTGGAAGATGCTATCGAAAGTCTCTATGACAGGCTTGGCGGTGTGCGAGGGGTCGATCCATCGAAAGAACCTGCCCATGTTCTGCCCAACAAAGAGATGGAGTGGAAGATCCGTGATGATATAACGCGACTAGACCTGAAATTAACCAATCTGCGAAATAAAATAGCAGAGATTGATGAAATACTAGGCCGAATAGAAGAACCCATCAGAACGGCTCTTAAATTGGTCTATATTGAATCCAACAAGGTCATCATGGTGTCAAGTATGATGTATCTGTCTCCAAGTGGGCTTGTAAAACGGATGAACCGGGAAATAAAAAAAGCACTCGATTAAGAGTGCTTTTCAATGTCTGCCCGGATAAGTTGCCTTACATACTCCGACTTGTTAATCACCGCATCTAGTTTCCTGCAAATATCTTTGTCGGTAATTCTGTCCAAGGCGATCTCAAATCTGTACCTTAACCTCTTTGCGGGCTTTTTTGCCACTTTCTTTTTCTTCTGTGGTGGTTGGATCCTTACTGGCGGGATCCTTGGAATTCTTGGGAGTTTTTCCATCCATGTCCTTTCTGATTAGTCCAATCAGGTATTGTCTTTTGTTGCCAATACCGTTAAGCCATTCGTCAACATCGGATTCCGTGTTCTTGTTGACGTAAAAATAGTGTCTGGATACATTTCCTTTTTTCCATTTGTCAATGTACTCATATGATTTTGCCATTCTATTTCCCCCCACGACAATTATACCTCCTTTCCGTAATCAAAACCAAAGCACGGCACTTGATTGCAACAGATAGGATGTCGGCTCGGCTTTGTCGATGTCATCCATTATCTGTTCCAGCACACCCTTTTCCCACTTGTCTTTCTTGCCAAGATTATTGATGTATTCCATGGCATCATCTTCGTTGTTGGTTTCAAAGACTGGTTGGAACTTGACTCTCAATCTTGGATTTTCTAAATCGACATCATGGTTTCGGTAGGTTTGACCGCCAAAAACAATTGTGGTCTGTTCGCATTCCTTGTACCGATGCGACTTGTACCTTGTCCGTTCAAGGATGGTTCTTTTGTAAACGGTAAGTGTTCTCATATCTCTCCTCTCGGTATTTCATACCCTAGAACACCCAATTGTTGGATGCTCTAGGCTAGGAGTTACCTAGCCGCCAATTACTCCTCTTCTTCGCCAAATGTGGTAATGTAGCAGACATCACCATCCATATGAGCGTGGTACATCATGCTCATATAGGCATCTCCACCATTGGCTTTGGCCACATCGGCGAATACATCAAAATCCACATGGTCTTGTTCATTCAACCGGGATGCCATAGAAGAAACCCAAATCTTCATTTCTGCTCCTTTCTAAACATCAGTTCATCTAGATCCCAATCTGCCATAACAAACTGGATGAGAATCAAAACAATCGAAACCGGGATGAATCCCACAACATACCAGTCAAACAGGGTCATATGCGGTATTCCTTTCCTTTTCTTCTGCCATCTTGAGCAGATACTTGATGTCTTCTTCGGTTAGTTCTGCCTTGTACTCAAGACCGCCATTCACAATGATTTCCACATTCCATTTGTGTTTGAAATCTCTGCCTTTGACGGTTGAATTTTTGCCACCATAACTAATGTTGATGGTCGAATCAAGAAATTCTTCAAAGTTCATTTTCGTCCCCCTTTCAAACCATTCGGTTTGTATGAATGTCTATCTGCATAGGCACTCATACAAGGCGAATAGCCTTGTGTTCATTTGTAGATCTTGGCAAATTTGTTGTGGATGGCATCAAGCTCTGTTTGATCGGGCATATTTCCCCAAGATGCTCTTCTCTGGAGATACTCGGCTCTCTGTTCACGCTCAACCGTTTCTGCTGCCACCTTGATGTCAATGCCATCAACGTTGATGATAAGTCCGCCCCAAGATGCTCTTGGATTTGTTCCAACAACCTTGCCACCCATTTCGATGATGATGGTCAATGATTTCAATGAGGATGATGAATTGTCCACAAAAACCATGCGGTCATATCCATATTTCTTCATGAAATACAGATAGTTCAATGTTTCCATTTTGTCTCCGTGGAGATTTTCAACCAACAAATCATTTTCATCTAGACTGTGCTGCAGACGGTCATATGATGGAACATTGTAGGAACATTGGCTCATTGAGTTAGACTTTCTCATGGAATAAAACACATCCATTGTGAAACGTTCAATGTCATTGTCATCATCATTTCTTCCAAAGTAATAGCCATTTTCCTTTAACATTGGGTATCTGTTCATGACATCTTCAAAGTCCTTGGTAGTCATGTTAGATCCATCAATTCTTTTGACCCGGCTAATGGCATCCACATCTTTTTGGAACTCAATCATCTCATTGATGAATTGTTTCCTTGCCGTTCTCTTGGCATACAATTCGTTTGCTTTGGCGATCTCAATCTGTTTCTGTTCTTTCTTTGTCATTGTTTTTCTCCTTTTCAAGTGCATTCGCACTCATATCCACCCAAGGATTGGATAGATATGACTAGGAATGCCCTAGTCAATTGATTAAAAGTAGATGGTCAATGGGTCTTCTTTGTCCAATGAACTCAATGGTTTAATCTGCACATGGTCTTCACCAAGTTTCTTCAATCTCCAGAGAACATAACTATAAATGCAATCATCCCCATCATAGTCTTCATCATCACCATAATCCTCGACAAAGTCACAGACCATTTTCTGCAATTCTGTCCATACATAATCTGTTTGGATTACATCGTAGACTTCATGATCCATTGAATCACCAAGCAGATAGCATCTGTCTAGTTTCGCTTTTGCAGAATCCTTTAATGCGATGTACATATTCATGAATTCCATGTACATACTTACACATTCGGCATGGGCATCATCTTCACCAATATGCTTTTCTGCCAGGCCATGGAAATAGTCTGCATTCATCTTTAGATAGCCTAATCTTTCTTCTAATGTCATTGTTCTTTTCTCCTTTCAAGCTCTTTGGCTTGTATGAATATCCATTTTCATGGGTACTCATACAAGGCATTTAGCCTTGTTTACAATTCATCTGTGAAGATCGTTCCCATGTACCAAACCGTTCGGTACTCATCATCTTCAATTTCATAGAAACCAAGATCCCCATCTCCAAATTCTTTTTCATCCTCATCCACATATGCATGGATCAATTTGATGCCGTCTTCAATGGTAGAAACTTCTTCAATTTGATTTCCGTGTCTGTCTGCTACATATAGTTTTCTTTTCATTTTTTCATGCCCTTTCTGACAAATTCATGATGAGATATTCATAGGTTTCCACTTCTGCTTGTGGGAGTTTTGCATCCTTGCTCATGTCATGTTCAAAGAACATATATTCTTCTTGCCCAATGCATTCATAGATGTCTTTGTCTGCCGGGATGCACCATCCAATAAGGTTTGTTGGTGTCTCATTTTCAATGGTGTAGACATACCACATATCATCCATCATGTAGGAGAATTGGGATGTGTAGAAACCACCACCAGTGGAGTAGCAATCAAACTTTCCAAATTCAATTTCATCTTCCATGATTCTCATTTCATATCTCTGTAGAACGGTTGGGGGTGCAGAAATCTTTTTGAGTGACCATTCTGCTCCAATAGGTATGGATTCATAAATGCTCTCAAAGGATTCTTCTGTGTACCATGTTTTGCCATCGCAGATGACTCTGTTGATTTCTTTGTTAGTTCCTTTAATAGTTCCTTTAATCATTGTTCTCTCTCCTTTAGGCATCTCTGCCTATAAGCATCACTTTCATGGTGCTTATAGCCAAAGGCTAGTTTGCACTAGCACTATAGCTCTCCATAGAATTTGTCTGTTGCATCTTTTTCTGGGCTACCAGCATACCAACCAACACATTCTTGTTTTGGCATTTCCCAATCATCAATTGATTGTCTGCCCTCATCGAAATACTCAAGGAATTCATCATATGTTGGGTAAAACTCTTCCCTTATGATGAATGTCTTATCATCTTTTTCGGCATAGCATTCAAACAATCTGTAGACCTTGTCATTGTCGATGATGATGTTGTTGAAATCATCTCTTGAGCCTAAAGCACAATCAATTGAATCCTCAAATGATGGAATCCAATTGGTGTCGCAAAGGGCATCATCGACCCATTTTGCTACACTTTGCAGGCGCAGATGCAAATCTGCCAAGTCATCACTTTCATCTAGGATCTCTGCTAGTTTCTGCTTTGCATCCTTGAGATAGTTTTTCCTATCATTTCGATTTTCTTCTTTGAAATAGTCTGTGTCATTTTCGACCATAATCCAAACATAGTTATAAAAGTACTCATTCAAATCCATAGCCTTTTTGACATCTTCGATAGTTTCAATTCTCTTCATTTTTCTTTCTCTCCTTTTCGGTGCTTATCACCCTAAACCATCCAAATCACTTTGGATAGTTTAGGCTAGTAAGTACTAGCCTTTAACCTATATCCACTTGACCATGTCTTCAATTGAAATTTTGCGAGAGATATAGTCTGTGATGGATGCGACATCCATGTTGTTTAGGATTTCATCTGCATCATAGACATCATCCACATTGAACCGTTCTGCAACATAATCCGTGATTGAACTATTCGGTAAGCAATCAAGGACATCTGCATCACTCATGTCTTTGCTTTCCATGAATTCACCTAGAGATACATCATCAAGGAAATAATCCAATCCAAGGTCATTTTTGACATAGTCACAAATGTCATCTTCATCAAACACATCATCAACATCCCAATTTTCGGCAACATAGTCTTTAATGTCTTCATCATTAAAACCTATTTCACCAAAGTGCAGATTTGACCTTATCCATGTGCAGATTTCATCATAGTCATCGCATTCATTCATCTCATCAAGGATCTCATCAAATGAGAAATTCCCAATGGTGTAGGTAAGGATGTCACTTTGATGCATCTGTGGAAGAATGTCCAACGTATGGATATTCTTGATGTTTCTGCTTAACAGATAGCCACATCCATACTCAACAAGTGTTTCAAGTTCGGTTAAAGTTCTTTCAAGTGTCATTTCTTTGTCTCCTTTTCAAGCTATTCGGCTTGTATGAATGTCTTAAGATTAAGGCACTCATACAAGGCAATTAGCCTTGTCTGTTTAATCATCCACAATGAAGACGCACTTGTAAGAACCAAAAGTGAATGTGATGGTGTAAGTGCCAT
>Ga0326512_10004523_pt1 | contig 10094 bp, 17 predicted proteins | sample 1_2617_0518_D_FD_203652 | JGI IMG/M metagenome (GOLD analysis project Ga0326512, IMG submission 203652) | Bovine rumen microbial communities from UC Davis, California, United States - 1_2617_0518 | ecosystem: Host-associated > Mammals > Digestive system > Stomach > Rumen | place: USA...
CGCTCGGCGGCGCGCCAACGTACGTCCCGCGCCGAATTTTCATTATAACACACTCTCAGCCAAAAGTCAATAGGCAAAACGCACAAACTTTTAACGAAAAAAAATTCCCGATTTGTGCATTTTAACGAAAAATTTTTTTAAAATAACTATTGACTTTTCTGCGCCCGTGTGATATAATATAGATACAGTCAAGGGAGGTGAAAACCTGATGACCATAATCGAATACCTCGAGCGAGAAATCGCTCGTGCGGAGGCAGACGCCAAATCTGCCCAGAGTCGTGGCGACGCCACGATGGACGCCTGTTGGCAGGGCGCGGCTTACGCGCTCAAGGGCGTGCTCGAGTTCCTGTCCGAGGACTGATCCTCGGCGGGAACCGCCAAAAAAAATCAAAATTTTTTCGCAAAAACTCTTGACTTTTCGCTAGTCATGTGTTATAATAAAGATACTGAAGGAGGCGATAGCCTTTCGAAGGAGCGGGGTGAACTAAGCCTCTTTCCGCAGGTGGGTCGGTTGTTAGTCGCTACATGAGCGCCGTAAACCCTATAAAGTCGTCACCCGAAGGATTCAGTCCGAGGGCGTCCCACCACCCGCTATATAAATAGTAGGCACAATGCCTCTGAGGGCGTCGGGTAGCAAAGCTACCTCACAGAGGATGGACGGAACAGAGCCCAAAAAAAAATCAAAATTTTTTCGCAAAAACGCTTGACTTTTCTGCCCCCGTGTGATATAATATAGATACTGAAAGAGGACATACCCCCGATTGCGAAAGGAGCTATCACTATGAAAATTAAAGTTTTTACCCGTCTGCGCGCGCTTCTGGATGAAGCCGAGGACGCCAGCCCTATATGGCGCGCCCGCGAGGTCTTTGAAGACCTCACCCCCACTCAGAGGGAAATCCTCTTCACGGATATGGCTGTCCGTGGGTGGGAACGCAAAGACCGCATTTTCCTCCCCTGCGGTCTGGTTTGGGAGCGTACGCTCTCGGAGGACGGCACGGCGTGGCTGGTTGCCGATATCACCGCTCAGCTTTTCCCCTGAGCGGTGACCGAAAAAAAATCAAAATTTTTTCGCAAAAACCCTTGACTTTTACACGGGAATGTGCTATAATAAAGATACTGAAGGAGGGGATTTGATGCCACCCAACTGAATATGCTCCTAACTTGGAGGGAGCCGATAAATGAGGGGCTGCGGTAGGCAGACACCGAAAAGTCCAAGACCTACCACTATATGAACCTATCCATAAGGCTGCTAGAGAGAAAGGAAGTTGTAAGAGTGAGAGACCCCCCGAATTGAATAAATAACCGCTAATAGGGCAAAAGCCCCACGGGTCAGCCTCCTGCCTTGACCGTGTCCTACGGGAACAATTTGGCACACAGAGAGAGTGAAGCAGGCACTCTCTCTTTTTTTTTATTGTTTGAGCGGCTCGCCCCCGGACCTGGCGAGCCGTTTTTGCGTTTGGACATATTGCACAAAAATTTTCAACATTTTTGATACTTTTTGTATATTTTGACGAAAATCCCATTTTTGTGCATTTTGTACAAAAATTTTCATTTTTGTTAAAAATTTTTGTACAAAATGCACAGTTAGCCCCCGCTAACCCCGGCAGAGCCGAAATTTTTTTGTGCAACCTGCACAAAAATTTTCAACAATGTTAATAACTTTTGTGCACATTAACCAAACGCCCAGAATTTGTGCAACCTGCACAAAAATTTTCAACATTGTGGATAGCTTTTGTGCAAAACGTAGAAAATTATTTCGTCAACATGCACAAATCGCTATGAAATTTTTGTACACATTGACGAACAGAATTTTTTTGTACAACCTGCACAAAAATTATCAACATTGTTGTGCAGATCGACGATGGTCAGAGGCAACATGCACAAAAAGCTTGCCTTCATTTTGTACAATATTACCTATTGACTTTCCCGTGTGATGTGGTATAATAGTATTAACGAAAACACGAAAGGGGAATAAAACAATGTTAGTTTATTCTATCAAGGCAACACAAGAAATCATTAATAAGGCAAAAACTGCTGGTGACGTCGGCGAATGGAGCTATGCGCACCACTACGGCATAACGCGCCTGACCCATGACCATGCTCGTTTTGACGAGGATAGCGACGTCAATATAGGCGACAAGCATGTATCCATTAAGACCGCCCGTTTCTCGCTTATAGCGGGCAGCCTGACAAAAGATTGCTCTAGCTTTGATGAAATCTGGATGTTTTATGAATCTAGAGTACATTCCAACTGCTTCGCCTATATTACCAAAGATTTTACCGTTTATGAAATGAACCTCCAAGAGTTCAAGGCATTTGTTTACCAGTTCTGCGGACTGGAAAGAGAAAGCAAAAGCAACGGCGGATACCTCAAAATTAAGGCAAGGTCGGAAAGCAAAAAGATGCTGGGCTGGTTGGCTGCTCAGGTAGCAGCCTAACCCCCACACGGGCGACGCGCAAAAAAACATTATCCAAAAGCAAAAATTAATTATTGACAAATAATAAATATTATGATATAATATATATGTAAATGGAAATAAGGAGGATATATGATGAAAATTTGGTTGGATATGGACGGCACAATCGCAGACCTTTATGCGGTGGACAATTGGCTTGCTATGCTGAGAGCATATGACCCTACACCCTACGCAACTGCCAAACCCCTTGTTAATATGGCACTATTGGCAAGGCTTTTAAACAATAGACAGCGTGACGGTTTCAAAATTTGTATTGTGTCGGCACTGTCGAAAGAGCCAACACCTGCATATGACAAGGCAGTAATTGAAGCTAAAACCGCATGGCTTAAACATCACCTGCCTAGCGTACATTTTGATGAAATCAAATTTGTACCCTACACATATGAGAAAAATTTGGTGAATAGTGGCGAGGATGTCCTGTTTGATGATGAACAACGACACCTGAATGCATGGACAGGCACTGCTTTTCACGCAAGCAAGTTAATTATTGGTTTAAAAGCCTTGCATGCCATTTCCGCAAGGCTTTAAACCAAACAAAAAAAAATTACATTTTTGTAATATATCTTGACTTTTTTTGAAAATGTGATATAATTATTATAGAATCGAAAAGGAGATGACATTATGAGAAGATCAGAATTAACGACTGAGATATGGTGGCTTTGGCTTACATATGCGCCAAGCCTTAGATTCATGCAGTTTATGAGCAACTTTATCAAATGGGAAGCAAGCTACAATGGCGTAGATGTCTTTTACCTCCCTGATGATGTCCTTATAAAGCATTTACAAGATTTTTGTAAAACTCTTTAGATAAAGGAGAAGAGGAAAAATGAAAAAGGAAAAAAAGAAAAAGATAAATATTAAAAAAGCTTATGCTCAAAAAATGAGCGCAGAAGAGCTTCAGCAGTTTCTTCATTTTAAGAAAAGAGGATTCTCGATCCCGCCTAAAAAAGGAAAAGGTAGCTACAATAGAAAAGAGATGAAAAAGAATTATACAGATTAAACAATCCAAAAGAATAAGATAAAGATTAGTTTTTTAAATGAAAATAAAAAACTAATCTTTATTTTTTATATTTGAGCGCCGCCCGCTAATGGGCGCCCCCTAAATCAAAATTAAAAATTAATTACCTATTTTTTATTGATATTTTTTCATTTGGTTTTTTTAAATGCTCTCTTGCGCCCGGGCTCTTTTGTGGATTCTATACAAAAAATACAGCTCCTTTTTGTTTAAAATTACCTCTTGACTTTTATTCTTCAATGTGGTATACTTTACTTGTAAGATAAGAGAAGGGAGATTAAAAAATGTCAAAAATTGATAAATTTTGGGAGTTTATTGCGTATGTATCTTTAGCAGGTTGTATTGTAGGGCAAATCATTGTTGGTTATACGTACCTGCTGGCACAGGGAGTTTATCTTGTGTGTAATACTTTAGCAACTATTAGAAGTTTTGTCATTCACCAAAAGCCTGCCGATAAAATTAAAAACCTTGTTTTTACCGCTATTACCGCAGGATTAATTATTATCTGGGTTTTTAAAGCTTAGATATAAAAATTTACAAAAGGAGATATTACAATTATGTTTTCAAGAACACTTTTTTTAGAAAATATTCTTCATTCAGACGTAAAGCCTTGGTTTAAAGAGTATGCTAGAGCAACTTTAGATAAGATTTATGCCCAGTACGAAAAAAACAGAAAGAGAAAAGCGGCGAGATATGAATATTATAATCGCCCTCTCATGATAAAAATTTGCCGCTTTTTAGCTTGTAAAAGAGATACCTACGCTTTTGAAGTGGCGGCGCATTGTGGAATTTCAGTTCAAAAAGCCGTAGGAGTCCTCCGCAAATTGGCGCATGATGATAAGCTGATTAAAATTTCACGTCATTATAAGTCAAGAAATACCTATAATTTAGCAAAAGGAATTACTTTTTATAAGTAATTCCTTTACCTTTTTTCGCCCGGGCGCCCCGGCATTTTGTACAAAAATTTCACTTTCATTTTGTACAATATTACCCCTTGACTTTTTCTGAAAAAGTGATATAATAATAAATGTCAAGGGGCGAGAGAATAAAAGTTCGTGGGACAGCACGGAAGTTCCTTTTATCGCAGTTTATAAACGACATCAGCTAGATAGATGTTGAAACGCTCGAAAAAATTTTTCAAAAAAAATTTGAAAAACCCCTTGACAACTCACTAAAAGTGTGATATAATAGTCTTGTAAGGTTGAGAGAGAAAGAAACTCAAAGCCTTGCGCAAAATATGTTTGTAGGCAAGTGGAGAAGGGGTATATAAGGCGCCATTACCCTGAAGAAGTCCCAACTAAGTGTACTATACAGAAAGGGTTTAAGCAATGGCAAGAGATTCACCGAAAAAAAAATAAAAAAAATTTTTAAAAACCTATTGACAACACAAACAAAGTATGATATAATATAACTACAGTAAGGGAAGGAAAACCCAACAAACCAGAAAGGATTTGATACTATGGCAAATAAGAAAATGACTTACTCACTCGCAATTACCAACGCAATTACTGCTCTTAAAACTGTTGAGGGCGTAAACCCTGAGGTTATTGAAAAGCTCACCGCTCTTAAAACCTCACTGGACAAGAAAAATGCTGCGCCTCGTTCACTGACCGCACAGCAAAAGAAAAATGAAACCCTGAAGGATGAAATTGCGGAATTTCTTGCGGATAACGCCGACACTGGCTTTACCGTCACCGATATTCTGAAAGCAATTCCCTCCCTTGACGGTGATTCAAACCAGCATGTGTCCTCCCTTATGCGTCAGCTGTCTGACCCTGATAAAGACGGCAGAGCCGAGAGATACACTGAAAAGCGTAGAACTTACTTCAGGGCGAGGGCGGTAGACTAACCTCTACCCCCTCCCCCTCAGGGCTTGCTAATAAGCCCTGAGGGGTCGCGCGCTCGGGCAATTTTGTAATAATTTTGTAATCAAAAAACTATTGACTTTTTGATTTCATTATGGTATAATAAAGATACCAAATAAAACAGAAAGGATTTGATACCTCATGAACAAGATTAACCCATTACAAAATTTTAACGAAGATGAAACAGAGCTGCGACATTTACAGGTGATTTACCTTAATGCTAATGGCTTTGCTCATGATGTTATTTCAAAATGGACAGGCTATACCATTAAGACTATAAAACATTATATTCGTAAATTCGCAGACCTGTTGGAAGAAGCAAAAACCACATTTAAACGTATTACAAAAAAAGCAAAACTCACATTACAAGGCAATAAGCAGTTGTGTTACCTTTACAAATTTTATGATTCAAATAATCAGTTGATTTGTTCTAAGGTAGGCACAACAACCAGATTGCCTGAGGACAGGTTAAAGGAAGAAATTGCCTACTATAAAAAACATAAAATTCCTGTTGAAACGGCGAAAATTTGTTCCGTCATTGATTGCGGCAAACTGCCTGCGGAGGGCGCAGAGTCAATTACAAGAGCTTTATTTATTCGCAAATATCCTGAAGCTTTTTGTAAAAACGACAGATTTTTTGGAATTGATATTCCAACAAAAACTTTTAATAAAATTGTAAACGAATACTTAACAGGGGCGGCTTTTAAAGCCGCCTAATTTTTTTTATTTTACCTATTGACAAACGATTAAAACTATGCTATAATAAAGATACTGAAAGAGGAGGTGTAAAAATGAAAATTACTGTACATACTGAGCCACCCAAAGTATTAGCTACCCCAAAAGAAATTTTTCATTTAATGAATAAATTGGGGTGTACACGTCAAGAAGCTATTGACATTATTAGAACAGATAAGCAAATTGATAAAATGACTGTTGCCGAAGCCACCGCAGATTTAAGCAAAGAACAAAAACAAGCAATTAAAACCGCAACTATTACGCATACCAAAGAGCGAAAACCAGTAAAAAGGGAACGCAAAATTGACGCCATTAAAAAAAGATTTATTAATGGCATTAGAATTTACCTCGAAGGGTGCGGAGCAAAAGTAGAGCCACTCAAAAATGAAACAGATTTACATTTCAATTTTGAAAATGAGCACTATTCACTCAAATTAACCAAACACAGACCCCCTAAAAAATAGGGGGTCTTTCCCACTTTAACACGCTAAAGCGCGCCCGGGCAAAAGTTACAAAATTGTAATAATTTAACTATTGACATTTTAAAACAAGTATGATATAATATAGATACAGTAAAGAAAAGGAGAGAAAAAATATGTTAATTACAAAAATTCCTACCATTCAAGCCATGACAATTCTTTACGATCATGGCTACCCCGACACAAATAAACCCTTTTACGCAAAAGATTTGGGCTTGACAGGCGCACAGATTCTTGCCCTCCGCAGTTATCACCTGCTCAAATCTACAAAAAACCCTCGCATTGAGTTTGTCGAAACCTCGCCTGGATGTTTTATTCAGGTATACGCAAAACAGTGGATTCTTACTGACTACGGTAAAGCGTTCCTGAAGAAAGATTACGCTTACAGTGCGCATGTCCTGATTCAGATTGCCCAAGAGTTAAAAGATAAAGGCTTTTTCTAATAAAAAGGCGCAATGTATTTGCGCCTTCGCGCCCGGGCGCATTGTTAAAAATTTAACAAAAAAAATTTTTAAAAAAACTATTGACTTTTTACTCTAGTTGTGTTATAATATAATTGTTCCGAAGGGGAGGGTACCTAAACAACCTTCGAACTTGCGAGGAAGCCAACATCGCCCTTGCCAATAGAAATAATAATGCGTGTTGGTGACTTTTTATGATATATACGTCATGCACAAGACGGAGGTTTTTTCAACAGGAATAGAAATCTAAGTAATTTGTGTGGGCGACTTGTTTTGTTTTTTTGAAAATTTTTTGTTTTTTGTTTACCTGCCACAGTGGGAACTGAAAATGAGCATAAAAATTTTCACTTATTCTACAATTAAAATCTTAATTGATTTTTTATAAAAAATATATTATAATATTTATAGAAAAAATAAAAAAGAAATATAAAAAATGGAGATTTTTTGCCCGGGCGCACGCAAGGGGGCATGAAGCCCCCTAAACCTTAATACGTATGAACATAATACTCTTTACAGGTGTACCTGACAAGCTGAACGTCATCAAAATCGACTTCGCCGTTATCAGTCAGTCGAACGTATTTACGACTTTCGAAGTGGTCACGGCTCCAAATTCCGTAATCACGAGCTACCCTACTAATAACGTTCACAGGCAAGCCGAACTTTTCAGACAGCTCTCTTGCGGTGAAGCCCTCCTGAGTGTCAGTGAGGAATTGCCTAATTCTCCTCATAACGTCATGACGAACATCCTCATACTGACGAACGGCGTTCTTCTTGTTCATAATAATTTCGTTAATTTCGTTTGCGTTGGTACAGTTTACTGTAATTTTAATCATAATTCTCAATTCCTTTCTGGTTTGTTGGGTTTCCCTTCCCTTACTGTATTTATATTATAACACAGACCTAAGCAAAAGTCAATAACTTTTTGGTTACAAAAATATTACAAGATTGTAACTTTTGCCCGGGGAGCCCAGCATCCTGCACAAAAAATGTTAAAATTTTAGACGCACATTTGTACATTTTGCTAATAGACAAATTCAAATAAATCTGCTATAATAAGTATGTAAGGTTGAGAGAGAAGGCCGCAGGGCGTAAGCTTAAAAGTCGTATAAATCGTCCTCGTAGGCAAGGTGCGCACAACGCTAATAAAAAAGACGCTCTCAAAAACCTTAAAAAAAATAAAAAAAAAATAAAAAAAACACTTGACAAACCACTCAAAGTATGATATAATATAAGTACAGTAAAGGAAAGGAGGTTGCTTGAAATGACAAGAATTAGAAATCCGTCGTAGCTAAAGAACATGTATCGCCCTAATATAATATAGACAATTCGAGGTATTTATAATGATGATTAGAGCTTCCCCCTAACTATTGATGTATAGTTGTTATTGAATTTTTCGCAGGAAACCCAATATTTATTAGCTTTTGGAGGAAACAGGTATGCGGTTTATTCGAGCAGCCCCCTAAAAAACAAAAATGTTTTATTTTGTTTTAGAGTTAGTTGAAAGTTTTTTTAAGAAAAGGCTTGACAGCACAGCCTAAATGTGCTATAATATAGATGTTGAGTGAGGTGCAAACACTCTAAAAAACCGCTCCTTGGCAAAAGGCGAAGTTCAATGTGACGGTGACACCACCGCAGGTTCTGACGTGAGTAAATCGAAATGTGAGAGTGCGCACTCGATATAGGTTTGCGGTTATCCTTCCCATTAAAACCGCACATATTCTGGGGTAGCACAGCTGGTAGTTGCGTCTGACTGTTAATCAGAATGTCGTGGGTTCGAGCCCCACCCTCAGAGCCAAAAGGTTTGCGGTTATCCAAAAACCGCTAACATGCAGGTATAACTCAGTTGGTAGAGTAACTGACTTTTAATCAGTAAGTCGAGGGTTCAAATCCCTCTGCCTGTACCACTAACACCTAATTTTTTGTTCCTCTTTCTCTTTCTGCTCTTAGCCTACCAATTAAGTAGGCTTTGGGCACGGGCACAAATTACAAAATTGTAATAATTTTAAGTATTGACAAACTTTTAATAATCTGTTATAATAGTAACAGAAAGGAGGAGATATAATGGCGGAAAGCCAAAAGGAAAGAATCATGCGTGTTTTAGATGTTAGCGAAAAAGAGGCTAATGAAATTTTGGCGTATGATAACGCTGTTGATAAAGGATTAAAAACACAGTATGATTTTACCAAAGAGCAAGAAAAAGAAACTCGCAAGTATAGGCAAGCTGACCGCAAACCCACCGCTTATAAGTTCACCAAAAGAGAGCGCAAACCTAACGCAACAAAAGGTGGATTAATTCAAGAATTTTTTGAATTTTTGAACGAAAAAAGCAGTTTTTCAACCGAAAATGTCGTAATTTTGAATAAAGAACGGCAAATTGGCTTTAAAATTGGCGAGGATGAGTTTGAATTAACGCTTGTTCAGAAAAGAAAAAAGAAAAAATAGTAAAAAATCGCAGTTTTTCTGCGATTTTTTACTAAAAAATTAACTTTTTTAAAAATTTTTGTTATAATTTTAATAGGAAAAGGTGAAAAAATATGAAAATTATAAAAAAAATGGATGATTTGGGGGGGCGAATTTGTATCCCCAAAGAAATGCGGAGCTCCTTGCACTGGATGGGTGGAGATGAAATAGAAATCACCCCTACAGCGGATGGCGGTATTAATTTGCGCAAGCATGAAAAAAATACTCTTTCCGTTTTACAAGCATTGCGCGCCGAATGGCAAGATGATACAGAAATCGATAATTATTTTATTGATTTAATTGAAGCCATAAAAGAAAAAAGTGAATAAAAAGAAAGGAGAGCTAAAAGGATGTCTTTAGAATTAGTGAAAGCTCTTTTAATGATTGCCCGTGTCTGCACTTCCACTTTAAGCTGCGACCAGTGTCTATTAAAAGAATTTTGTGGCAAAATTCCCTCTGAATGGTAATTAAGCCCAACCGTGAAACGGTCGAATTTTCGCAAGACTAACCCCTTAGCTCTTTTTATTTTGATTTTGCGCAATAAATAACTAAAAATTTTTTTCCTAAAATCTATTGACAATCAGATGTAAATATGTTATAAT
>Ga0326512_10004524_pt1 | contig 10092 bp, 19 predicted proteins | sample 1_2617_0518_D_FD_203652 | JGI IMG/M metagenome (GOLD analysis project Ga0326512, IMG submission 203652) | Bovine rumen microbial communities from UC Davis, California, United States - 1_2617_0518 | ecosystem: Host-associated > Mammals > Digestive system > Stomach > Rumen | place: USA...
TTATCGGAGAAGTATAATAAACTATTAGAGGACGCAAAGAGCACATTTTATAAAATGTGTGACGGATTTGTTGGCGAAGATATATGGGCATATAAGAAACAAAATCCTAATCACAAACTAGATGATCCTATAAATATCGGTAGTCCAACACAGATTGCAATCCTTTTGTACGATATTATGAAGATTGAACCTCCTGATCCTAAGAGTCCTAGAGGTACAGGAGAAGCTATTTTACAAAAGATTGATAATCCTATTGCGAAAGCAATTTTAGATTATCGTGAAATGTCAAAATTGGTGTCTACCTATATTGATAAACTTCCTAGCTGTGTAAATCCTAAAGACGGAAGAATACATTGTAGTTTTAATCAGTACGGAGCAGATACAGGAAGATTCAGTTCTTCTGACCCGAATCTTCAGAACATTCCGAGTCATAATAAAGATATTAGAAAGATGTTTGTAGCTACAAATGAGGAAAAGTTAGTATCAACAGATACACAACAATTTGTAGTAGATAGATGGTGTGAAGTAGAGTGTGCTGACGAATGGAAATATGCTGATAAAATTATTGTGGGTGATGAATTGTTACTTGATGATGGTTCGTGTGTTAGTGTTGCAAGTGTTGATGTTCAGCAAAATAAAGTTTTTATTGAATTTAGGTGATGTTAATGGTTGTACATTGTTTATTTGAACAGAGTGGTACATTTAAGAATGAGTTTAAAAAATTTGGTATAGAAGCATTTGATTATGATATTTTAAACGATTTTGGTCAAACTGATTATCAACTTGACTTGTTTAAGGAAATCAGGGGGGGGGTATGATAGTCAACCGTCAATCTTTGACAATGTAAATAGCGATGATTTGATAATTGCGTTTTTCCCATGTGTTCGATTCTGTCATCAAATAAGATTGGCTTTTCAAGGAAATAATGCCGGTTATAAAGATTGGTCAATCGAAAGAAAATTGGAGCGTGACAGAGAATTATTTGCAGAATTAGCAGAATATTATGATTTAGTAACAAAGTTGGTATTGATTTGTTTAAAGCGTGGTTTAAAGTTAATTATTGAAAATCCAAAAAGCACTACACATATATTAACAGATTATTGGGCATTGAAACCAAAAATAATAGATGCAGATAGAAGTCGTAAAGGTGATTATTATAAAAAGCCTACTCAATATTGGTTTATAAATTGTGAACCAAAACATAATTTTATTTTCTCTGCGCCTAATTATAAGAATAAAAAGCGTGAGAACATAAGTCATAATACAACTGTTAATCGAAGCATGATACATCCAGATTATGCAAATAGATTTATTCGTGAATATATATTGTAAGTAGGACTTTACATGATAAGTTATCTTATTGACAATAATCATATATCGTGATAGAATAATATCAGGAGGTGATTATATGTTAATTTATAAGATAACAAATACGGTAAATGGAAAGATATATGTTGGTCAAACTGTTAGAACATTAGAAGAACGTAAATGGCAACACATAAATATTGCAAAGAAAGGCCATAAAAATCATCTTTATAATGCTATGCGAAAGTATGGTATTGAGAATTTCAAATTTGAAAAGATTTGTGATGTTGACAATATAGAAGATTTGAATATTCTGGAACGATATTATATAGCAAAGTATAACTGTATTAAAGATGGTTATAATATGGTTGATGGCGGTGATAATAATATAATGTTTGTTGATAGTGTGAAAAAGAAACACGCAGAACGTATGAGAAGTAAGGAAACACGTTCTAAAATTTCACAGTCAATGAAACAGTACAGAAAAGAAAATCCATTTACAGAAGAGCATAAAAGAAAACTGTCTGAAAAAGCAAAGGGAAATCATAATTTTGGTACAGGAGACACACGTTCTATAGGTTGTTATTGCATTACATCAAATGGGGACAGATTTGATTTTCATTCTTATAGAGATGCGTGGAATTGGTGGAAATCTATTGAAAATCCTTTTAATACAGATGCAGAATGTGTGTATCAAAGAAAAATAAAACAAAGTATTGAGTTAGGATACTTTACTTATGGCAGAAATAAAATCAAGTATGAGTATCCTAAATGGCACAGAAAGGAGGGTGATGCTAATGAAACGGTCGATTAGGACAAGAAAAAGTTATGTACTTATGTCCAGCGACTATTCTTAGGTCACAGCAAGAACCAAAAGTAATGACACAGATGTGTGGTGACCCGAAGATGATTAAAGCATATCAAGAAGGGAAAGATTTGTATGCAGAAATCGCAGCCTTATCGTTCAATACAAGTTACGAAAACTGCCTTGAGTTCAGAGCCGATGGAACTACTAATCCCGAAGGAAAGGCTCGTAGAAGCCAAGCAAAAAGCATATTACTCGGTGTTCTTTACGGTAGAGGAGTGCCTTCTATTGCTGAACAGTTGGGAACGTCAACTAAGAAAGCCCAAGCAATAAAAGATTCTGTATTTAAAGGATTTCCTGCAATACCGAAGTTTGAACAAGATAGTTTAGATATGGCTTATGAAAAAGGATATGTTACTACATTGTGGGGTAGAAAAAGAAGATTGCCCGATTTACAGTTACCCGAATATGAGTTCAAATGGAAAGATGGAACGCCTCCAGATGATGATTTGCTTGACTTTGGATTTGACGAAAACGAAGCTGATGTGTTACAGATGTCCGGAGTACCAGAAGATATTCAGAATAAGTATATCAGAAGATTAAGACAAGCGTATTTCGGACAGAAAAGAAAAATCTTTGAAGAGGCAAACAAAGAAGGAATCTGGATTGTTGATAACGGAGCAAAAATCGCAGATGCACAAAGACAGTGCGTTAATGCTAGAATCCAAGGGTCAGCCGCAGATATGTCAAAGTTAGCAATGATTTTAGTTGGCAATGATGAAAGACTAAAAGAATTAGGATTCAGACTTCTTATACCTGTACATGATGAATTAATAGCAGAGTGTCCAGAAAAAAATGTAAAAGAATGTTCTGAAAGATTTGCTATGCTTATGAGTAAAGCGGCAGAGAGTGGCTTGAGTATTCCTATTAAGTGTGATGTTGAAATAACAAAAGCCTGGTATGGGGATGAATTATATGTTTGATTTATATTTTGCGGGAGCAAAAAATATATGGGCAGATAATTATTTATTGGAAAATGGTGCGAATCGTTTATGTAGTCAATTAATAGATCGGCGTAATATTGTTGATTGGATTTGTAAAAAAAATGATTCCAGTAAATTATTTATAGACTCTGGTGCATATACGGCATATACTAAAAATGTAAAAATTAATGTTGATGACTACATAAATTATATTAACTCCATAACGAATAAGTGTACTATTTTTGCACAGTTAGATACTATACCAGGACAAATGGGAAAACCAAAAACACAAGAAGAAAGATTGACGGCTCCTAAATTAAGTTGGGAAAATTATTTATATATGCGAAAACATTTAAAAGAACCTCAAAAATTGATTCCAATATTTCATCAAGGTGAGGATTATGTATGGTTAGAAAATATGCTTGAATGGACAGATGAACGGGGAGAACATATATCTTATATAGGAGTGTCACCAGCTGCTGACCTTCCGGGGTTAGAAAATTTTTTAGATCGTAGTTTTGATATAATCGAAAAATCGTCCAATCCCTTGGTAAAAACTCACGCTTTTGGTATGACGCAATTATCTATATTAGAAGTGTATCCGTATACAAGTGCAGATAGTACAAGTTGGAAATTATCCGCAGCTATGGGCTCAATTTATACGCCCTGGGGATTAGTTTATGTAAGTAATCGAGGTGTATTTGATAAATCTTATATACTTAATCAACCTAAGATGGCGCAAGATCGTTTATTTTCCTATATTGAAGGTTGTGGATATACTTTTGAACAAGTTGCAAATTATGATTATGTTAGGTATATTATAAATATAAAATATCTTATGAATTGGGCAAAAAATTATAGGTTTAGAGGGAGGCGAAGAAAAAATAAACTTTTTTGACCATCATAGGTTATTTATAAACGTCGGTTCTTCTACTCATTAACCCGACAAGAATAAAAACAAAGGAGATCAAAATGAATAATTTATTGTTTTTTGTAACAGCTGTGGTAACATTTAGTTTATTAGTTTTTGTGGCAAAAGTTTTTAAAAAAGATGGTATTTATACCTGGATTGGTATGGCTGTAGTTGTTGCTAATGTGTTGGTATGTAAAAGTGTTGATATGTTCGGTTTATCAGCAACATTAGGCAATGTTCTGTTTGGAACTGTATTTTTAGCAACTGATATTTTAACAGAAAAGTATGGAGTTAAATCTGCTCGAAAAGCGGTGTGGATGGGAATAAGCATGGAAATTATAACCATTATTCTCACTCAGATTGCATTATTATTTATTCCTAATGAATTAGATTTTGTTCAAGATAGTATGTTAAATATCTTTGGATTATTTCCTAGGGTTGCTGTAGCTAGTTGTTCCATGTTTGTTTTTTCAAATCAGTTGGATATTTATTTGTTTGAAAAAATTAAACAAAAAACTGGAGGAAGATATTTATTTTTACGGAATAATATTGCAACAATAGTTTCTCAATGTATAGAAAATTATTTATTTTATGTGATTGCATTTTTAGGAATTTATTCCATGTCCGATATTTTATTTATGACATTAACTTGTTGTGTTATTGAGATTATTGTTGCGTTATTAGATACACCCTTTTTATATATTGCTGTTAAAGGAGAATAATTAAATGGGTATGTATGTTGCACAGCCTAAAGCACCGAAAAAGAGAGTGTTTGAGCAGGTTCATACTAGAAAGTTAGACCGGTTGGTAGCACACCATAATATGGAGATTGCAGATTTGAAACACGTTAATAAACATGATTATGTAACGTATCAAACAATGACAGGAATGTTAGTACAAGAGTATCAACCTAGTTATTTTGCAAGACATTGGAGAGAAACTGTAGGAGTGCCCACTATTGATTTAAGGAGAAAATCAAAATGAATGAAGAATTTATTACATTAGCAAAGACTGTGGATTATATGTTAAGTAATGACTATAAGAAGAGGTTCATTGCCGAGTATTGGCAAGTAAGACTCCGTTACGAGAAATTAAAATCAATGCTCGATGATTGGAATAATAACAGATTAAATTTTGAGCCTACGTGTGCGAAACCTATTTATGATATGCAGTTGAAGGCGATGTATGAATATCTTACTGTATTAGAAACAAGAGCAAATTTGGAACAAGTTGAATTATAATATAAAGGAGTATATGCAAATGAAAATCACAATCAAAACTGAAAAACTGAAGGACATGGTGTCTCGTGCTGTAAAGGGTGTTGGTAATAATAAACTTATTCCATTGACAAGTTTGATGGCTATTGAAGTTACAAATAACAGACTCACCCTTATTACAACCGATGCTACAAATTATCTTTATGTTGTGGATGATAAAATAGTAGCGGATGATTTTTATGCTGTTGTGGATGCTAATACATTTTCAAAACTTGTTTCTAAAATGACCTGTGAAAACATTGTGTTGGAAATAAATAAAGAAGCAATTCTTAATGTAAAAGGAAACGGTAATTATAAGATTGAACTTCCGCTTGATGAGAACGGAGAAGCGATCAAGTATCCTGATCCTATTATTAATTTAGATTTATCTAATGCAACAGAGAGTGTGATTAACCGAACTACAGTTCAAGTTATTCTGGAAACAATTAAGCCGGCACTTGCAGTAACACTTGAAAATCCTTGTTATACAGGATATTATGTTGGTGATCACGTTGTAGCAACGGATACATATAAGATTGCAAGTATGAACGTTAAATTGTTTGATACACCTAGACTTGTTAGTCCTGAATTGTTCGATCTGCTGTCTGTTATGACAGAGGAAAAAATCAATGTGTCAATGACTGATACAGATGTAGTTTTCAGTACACCGAGCTGTATTGTATACGGCAAGTTTATGGAAGATATTGAAGATTATGCTATTGATGCGATCACAGATTTGGTAAACACAGAATTTGAAAGTCATTGTTCTGTTCCTAAGAATGCTATTTTACAGTTGTTAGATAGATTGTCTCTGTTTGTTGGACCTTATGATAAGAATGCAGTACATTTAACATTTACAAGAGACGGATTGCAAGTGTCATCTAAAGCCGTGAACGGTGTAGAAATTATAGATTATGTATCCAGTGAGAATTTCAAAGATTTTACTTGTGCTATTGATATTCAGATGTTGACACAGGAAATCAAAGCAATTCAGTCAGATTCAATTACTATCTATTATGGAGTAGATAATTCTATAAAGATGGTAGATGGAAATATAACTATCGTTGTTGCTTTGTTGGAGGATACTGATGTAGAATAGTAGTTGTACAAAGTGCAGATCCATACAATATAATGTGTATGAGTCTGCACTTTTTTCTTGACTTTGCTTATATTATGTAGTATAATATTAGTAAATCAATAAGTGAAGGAGAAAAGATATGTTTGATGGACTTGCGTTTTTGTTTGTAATGTTAGCAATTATGGGATGCGAAAGTTCTTTTACATTTTCTGTGATGTGTTTGTTTTTTGCTGGCGTGATTATTTTGATTAAGGAGATTGTACATGGCGAGAAGTAGTTTGAAGAGTGTATGTCGGCTAATTGATTCTGTAAAAAAGTCGCTTCCACCAGAGCAGGATTTTTTACAGGATTTGAAACGATCTATTGAATTGACGGCAAATAAAGATAGTCGTTTACCTAGTAAAACTTATAAGCCGTCTGGAATGAATTGTATTAGACAATCATATTATCAGATAATGGGAATTGAACCTGATAAGTCTGATGCAAGTTATTCATTAGTCGGTATTTGTAATTCTGGAACAGATATCCATGTTCGTATCCAAACAGCAGTTGAACAGATGAAGGATAACGGCATTGATTGTGAATACATAGATGTTGCGGAATTTGTAAAGCAACGAAATTTGGAATATCTGGATATTATTTCTAAGAGTGGAATGGAGACAAAACTGTATCATAACAAATTGAATATTTCATTCTTATGTGATGGTATCATAAGATATAAAGGACATTATTATATCTTGGAGTTAAAGACGGAGAGTACATATAAATTCATGAATCGACAAGGTGTAGATCCCAGTCATTATCATCAGGGTATCACATATTCATTAGCATTTGGATTAAATGAGGTGCTATTTGTTTACATTAATCGTGATGTGTTGGATATGAAAGCATTTATGTTTAATGTTACCGAAGAAATGAAACTTGATATCATTAGTTATATTGAAGAATGTGATGGCTATGTAAAACGTATGATCACACCACCTAAACCGGAAGATGTAGCTAAGAAAACTTGTTCATATTGTGCGTATAAATCACAATGCAAAAAGGATGGTTAAGCATGAATTTAAATAAAAAAGAACGATTGATAATAAAAGTTTTATTGTACATATCTGTTATAGCTATTATAATATTGATTATAGTTGGATTAAGTAATATTGTATCAGGTGTTCAGGAATTATTCACTAAACAATCGGGAGTACTCGGATGGTAGAGAATAGAGGAAAGAGATTTGAAAAAGTTATACAAACAGCATTTGAAAAAGTTCCTGGCGTGTCTATAGATAGGTTACACGATCAAACTACAGGGTATGTTGGAAGTGCTAATATCTGTGATTTTATCGTATACAAAGAACCTTATGAGTATTATATAGAGTGTAAGTCAGTTCACGGAGCGAGTTTACCATTCAGTAATATCACAGAAACACAATGGAACGGACTGTTACAAAAATCTCAGATAGAAGGTGTATTTGCAGGAGTTATATGTTGGTGGACAGATAAAGATGTAACCAAGTTTATTCCTATACAAGTGTTAGCTTGGTTAGATATGACAGGATATAAAAGTATTCGATACGATACCGGAACTCCAGATAAATATATCGGTGATATTGTAGAAATAAAAGGAAAAAAGAAAAGAGTTTTTTACGATTATGATATGGAGACTTTTTTAGATGAATTGTCGGCGCAAAAATTATAAGAATTTAAATAAGTATCGTGAAACACGTAAAAAGCAAAAACAGCGGTATCGTGATAGGACTGGTTCTGGTTTATACACCCCTAAAAAGTGGGAAGAGTGGGAGGATGAGTTAGTAGTAAAACATGATGTATCTGATAATGAGTTGTCAGTAATTCTGAAAAGGTCTGTACAAGCTATTCAAGTGCGTAGATGGAGACTTGTGAAAAAGGAGAATAAAAAAGATGAAGTTCAATTTAACAGATGAAGAATTGGATGAAATCCATGATATAAAAGATGATGTAGAAGGAAAATCTCATGTATTAGACGAGATAGTGAATGGTATCATCCAGCCATATTGTAAAGATTTAGACAACTATGTGTCCTTTATTAAAGATTGTTTGAAAGATGGTGAAAATCCACCTACTACAGATGAGTTGGATGATTTTTGTCTTAATCTATCTACCTATATTTATTTTGCAGGGGGAATGACAGAACAACTTGGTATTCGTGATGATATAGCAAAGGCAGTGTATAAAGAAATGTATCACACAGCAAGAGCAAGTCAAGATAAGGGAACTGTAGCAGATAAAGATTCACTTGCAGAGTTAGCAAGTCAGGAACAGTTTATAGTGTCTTCATCTTATACAAGAGCCTATAAAACAATGAAATCAAAAGTGGAAAATGCACAAGAACTTTTATCCAGTGTGAAAAAAGTTCTCAGTAGACGTATTCAGGAAATGGAACTTACTAGAATAGGAGGTAGCGGAAAATGATGTTAGGATTTGAAGGTATGATTGGCACATATGAACAAAGAAATGTGGCAAATTTCAAAAATGATGTTTTTGAAATTGATACCAGTCTTGTAACAGATCGTGCTATTCCTTATGAAACAGCTGTTGCCCATAAAAATTTTAGAAACGGTAATTGGATTGTTCTTGGGTGGCGTGAAACAAAAGAAGAGGCACAGAAATTTCACGATGAAATGGTAAAATATTTCTGTGAACATGAAAAAGAGATAACATCCATTAAAGATGTTTGGGAGAATATTGAATATGAAAGGAAGGATGATTGATGTTTATTGAACTTGGTGAACTTGTGTATAAAAATGGAGGATACATAACTTATCCAGTTTGTTGTAATACGGATGAAATCAGTAATATACAAGATTGTGATGGTGGATATGGTCCAGATTATTGTTTAGTTACAATGAAAAATGGAAAACAATATAAGGTTCGAGATAATTATAGAGATATTATGGCTAAATTAAAATAATCTGGAGGATAAAATGACAGGAAACGAATATCAAAAGTTAGCAAGTAGAACAATACCAGAAACATTTAAAAAAGTAGATTGCATTGGTCATGCGCTTCACGGAATGGTCGGGGAGATAGGGGAACTCCATTCAATCTATCAAAAAAGGTATCAAGGACATAAAGAGATTGGGTATGATCATTTTAAAAAAGAGGTTGGAGATTTATTGTGGTTTATTGCCGAGTATTGTACCGGTATGGGCTGGGATTTAGAAGATATTATGCAGTTAAATATAGATAAGTTGAAAAAGAGATATCCTGATGGATTTGACGCAGAACATAGTTTACATAGAGCAAAGGGAGATATTTAATGGAAAGAGTAAACCATCCTAGTCATTACAATATTCCGCATAGAAAAGAATGTATTGTAGAGATGGAAGAAAAGTACGGAATTCAGAAAACAGCTATTTTCTGTTTGCTAAATTCCTATAAGTATTTATATAGAGCTGGAATAAAAGATAAAAATACTTATAATGAAGATATTTGTAAAGCAAAATGGTATTTTGATTGGTGTGAACGAAAACGAAAAGAGAATAAATGGATGTATATTGGCAGTGAGAATTTATATAACGATATTAAGAAGGAGTTAGCAAAGTATGATTAAAGTTGAAAATATTGATATCTGGGGATTTAAACATGCTATCAGAGGTATGGAATTAGAGTTGTTAAAATATCTATTTAATCATTATCAAAATAAAGGTTATCATAAGAACAAATATGGATATGAGTTACATTCAAAACCTTATATAACAGTTGCAACAGAATTTGATG
>Ga0326512_10004525_pt1 | contig 10092 bp, 12 predicted proteins | sample 1_2617_0518_D_FD_203652 | JGI IMG/M metagenome (GOLD analysis project Ga0326512, IMG submission 203652) | Bovine rumen microbial communities from UC Davis, California, United States - 1_2617_0518 | ecosystem: Host-associated > Mammals > Digestive system > Stomach > Rumen | place: USA...
TGTTAATGCAGTATCACCATAATTCTTAAAAGTGTTAATGCCCGCTACTCTATAATTGGTTGTGTAATTTGTACCACTGTAGGTAATAGTTGCTGGGATGTAGTCACCTATGAAAATTTTTGAAAAGTCACCGTTCTGCACAGCCGTCTGAATTGCGTCAATAGAGTTGAAGTAGTCAAGAAGATTGTGCCCTCTAAAGATGTTGTTATGCAGTGTTTCAGTGATTTCCTGCTCTGACAAATCGCAATTCTGTAAATTAAAAATAGAGTCAACAGAAACATTATCTAAATCTTTATTAGCATATACATTTTCTAAATCTTGTATATACTTACTAGCAATTTCTTGTAAATCAACTGTATTAGTAAGTTTAGCTGTATTAGGTACTATTTCACCTGAACCGTTTTCTAAAGATTGGGATGGAGTATTACTAACAGAAATAGCATTGGATTTATTAGCAACTGTAGCAATATTAGCATTTATAGTATTTAATCTATTCTCTACATTAGTTACTCTAGTAACCATAGTAGCATTTTTCTCAGTGATTAATGTTTCTACTTGTGCTTGAGTTAATCCCTTGGTTCCCCAGATAACCATACGATAGACTTTTATCTTACCAGTCTCTGGATCTCTAATGAATTGTTTAGTATCTGCATCCACCATAGGAGCATCATATATAAGATGTCCTACTTTTGGATCATTTGGATTAACTAAAACATACTCATCAGAGTTTGCATAAGTTAATGGATCTGACATGATATTACTCCAATAAATTAATTATTAGTTAAACTATAGATTAGAATATATCATTTAATTATTACAAATAAAAGAAAACCACACCTAATAAAATTATATTGAGGTGTGGTTTCTTATTACCTATGATAATTATTTATTACTAATCGCCACTTGCTGGAGTATCTTCATCAACAACAATATAGGTAGTACCTGCGGTAGTATTATCAGGTACAGCATTGACAACCTGAATAAGATTATCAATTCTGGTTCCCAAAGCAGTAATATTACCAGCATTGGTCTGAATTGCTGAAAGATTAGAAGCGATATTGGATGTATTTGTAGCAATAGCAGCAGTATTAGAAGCAATATCTGTAGCATTTTGAGCTACACTATCCTCAACAGATTTAACTAAAGAAGCAGATGCAACTTTACCAGTTAATGTACCCTCAGTAGAATCAACTACATCAGATTTATTAACTTTATTAGCAAGTAAATCGGCTACATTAGTAGTATTAGTATTGATTTCTGCCAAGATTTCTTTAAGAGTATCAATCTTGGAGTTATCAGTCTCACCTTCAAAGAAAGTAGCCCATGCAGTTTCTTGAGCAGATAATCTTGCTTCAATACCCTGAACATCACTACCATTACCATTGATAGCAGTCTCAAGATTTGTTACACGACTACCAAGACCAGAATTACCAGTCTGTAATGCAGCAATATCTGTAAGTGCATTTGCTAATTCAGCCTGTTTGGAAGGCTTGAAGGAATAAGTACGATAAAGTACACCACCTTTATTAATAACAATATCAGCATTTTTAACAACAGGAGTTACTGGATCTGACATATAAGTATTCCTCTTTATTTAACTAAAATTCGCCATCCTCAGATTCCATAATACCACCTGAACCAGATGGACTATTAGTCTCTGAAGAAGATGTGTTACCATCTTGATTAGTATTATTACTTGGATTATTTGTATTTTCAACATCACCCACAGATATACTAGGATTGAGTTCTATCACTTCATCACCATCTGGAATAATATTAATAGCCCAATCAGGATCTGTATAGTCTGGATCGTTTACATGAATAGTAGTCTCTGTACTTACAGGGGTATAATCCTCTGGAAATACCTGAGATTCAGTACCATCCATAAATATAGTAGTAGTATTATTAGGTAATATCCTTGTACCGGGATAAGAATCAAGAATAAGATTCTTAATAGAACCCCAATAAGAGAATTTCTCTTCATCAGATTCTAACTCATCTAATACTACATACTGAACACCTTTTTCTAGAGCAAAACTACCATCTGGTAATTTACTAAGTCCTACAACTGGTTCAAGTTTAGTAGAAATCTTAGATAAAGCATCTAAATTATTATATACAGACTGAATAGCAATAAGATGTGGAAGAATAGGAATTATTTCTTCTATCCTTGGAACCAGAGAAGCATCTAAATCAAGTAATTCAGTAATATTCTTATGTAAATTAGCTATAGCCTGTAAATGTTTAGATACACCTTCTACTTCTAATAATTTATAAGATACATTTATAACATGATTTAGTTTAGAACTTACTCTATAAATATCTTCTGTTTTAGGTGCTATTAACTTCAGATCGGCAACAGCATGAGCCAGCTGAATTAAAGGTGGAGTTTTAGTAAAACTAAAGTCATCTTTACCTACTTCACCAAGTAATCTGGTATCGGCAGATTGTTCAGACTCAGTATCTACACCATTTTTAAAATATTCATATAAAGTATTTATTTCATTTATATGTTCTTTGAGATATTCAATATCTTTTAAATGATTATGAACATCACGTATTCTTTCATAGGCAACATTTAGACCTCTTTCTACCATTGTTGTGTTGGTAGGTAATTTCATAGCAGTAGACAAGTACATTATATAAACCCTCTTTCAGAAAACTTATCATTAAACAAAGTATGTTCAGGTTGAATAAGAGACTCCTGAGTAAGCTCTTGTATTCCTAACTGATATTCTTGAAAGAATTTAGCAGCATTACTAACAGAATTTTCTGTATTCATATTATTATATATTTTATAAGCTACATAAGAATATAAAAGCCCTCGTAAATGCTGTGGAAGAACGATCTCATCAGTATCACTAGTAATCTTAGTATGGTTACATTGATATACTACTGTATAGACCATATTTATAGTTCTTTGATTAATATCTTCCTCTAATGGATTAGATGGATGTATTACTTTTACCTCATCATTTATATAGTCATATACAACATGTTCTGCATATTCACCACAAGGATGATTAGGTATAGACAATATATGCTGTTCTGGAGTAAATACAGACATAGGATTATTAAAATCATTCATAGGTAGTTTCATACCATGATGGTCATAAACATCTAAAATCTGTATTAAGTTATCTTCCCAAGGTTTAAATTCATTTTTCCAAAGATATTTCTCATAAGTAGGTGCTCCCCAAAAATTATCCTCATAATCCATGAAATGCTCAGAGGTAATAGGATAATCTACTCTGGATTCAGTAGATGCTAAAAATAACTCATCTATTTTTAATCTAAATCTAGAATATAAATTAGTTAATGCTTCATTTATATATAAGTAAAATATCTTTTTCTTTCTGTCTAATACTTCAAAGTTTTCATTAACAAATCTATCTAACTCATTATTAAGAGTACCTGTTAGTAAATTATCTATTACTTCAGTAACTGTTAAATTCATACAATATAACTCCCATAGGATGAAGATACATTACGAGTAAATTCTTCTGGTATCTGATTTATAAACACATTCTCTTGTTCATATTCAGATTTCTTATTAGTATCTTCTATTCTGTCATTACTTGGTTCCCATACTGAGATATAACCTAATTGAGAGATATTATCAAGACAGTCGTCATGCCCTTTAAAGCCATTTATCGTAGCAAGAGATAATTCATCTAAATATTCTTGAAGTAATAATTCTGTTTTTAATTCTTCTGGAAAGAATATTTTTCTTGCTTTGAACCAAGGAAGAACTTTATTAAATCTAGCTAATTTATTTACTGCGGGCTGTATTCCCGGTTCACTCTTACCTTGCATACTACAGAAATTAAACCAGACATTTGTCTGCATCATTTTCTCTCTGAGCCAAGGAATAAAACCTTTCTGCTGTCCTGTAGTTTCTACAGCTACCCCCATTGGTTCATATTTCTGAGCCAGATTAAATAATTTATTTACCCATATATCTGAAGTAACTTTACCTATAAAACCATCTACTAGGAACCAGTCTCTATTTTTATTCATACCCCAGACTGTAAGTACAGTCCAGTCAGCAGATTGTTTCTCACTTACTGCAAAGTCTGTAGTGATGTAAAAGTTATAGTATTCTTTATGTGCTAAGAGATCTCTCCTTGAGTACCATTGAATATCTGCATTAGTTACTAATCTTAAATCATCTGCATTGATACGTAACATCATTTCCTGTTGGAAAGATGCTTGTTCACCTAGAGAACATGCTGTGTCATATTTCTCTTTAATAGTTTCATAAGAGAATCTTTCTTCCCAGTCTCCTCTGAAATCTTTTTTCTCACAAGGGAACCTTTCACATACAGGGAATAAACTTACTGACCAAGCACCTGATTCAGCAGCTTCTATAATGGGATCTGTTCTATTAAAAGGAGTACCACAGAGAATTATTTTAGATTTAACGGGATCTAATGCATATTCAACAGATTTATAGATAGTATCTTTGATACTAGAGACAATGGTAGGAGATTTAGCAGAATTATTACTCATTAAATCGTCTAATATAGCTAATTGAGGTCTATCTCCTTGCATACGAGTACCACGTACACCTGTATCAGCACCAAATAATCTTATAGTTAATTCACCACCATCTTTATTTTTAAACCATATTCTCTTTTCAGTAAATTTAAAATCATCAAATAGGGACTGAAGATAAGGTGAATGTAAATATTTAAACTCTAAATTCTGTCTACAGTTAGCAGCACCACTATCCATAGTATCAAATACAGCTAAAATACCAGTAATTTCACCATAATTAGGAATATAATTGAAAGTAGCACACCATAACATTAAATATTCCATTAAAGTAGATTTACTAAAACCACGATGACATAAGAATAATATATGTTTCTTCATAGAAGCTATATCATCTATAGCCTTTAAGTGAACCACAGGAGTAGGATGAGATTCTGGATTGTCTTGATTTATAGCGGTAATAAAATTAAGAAAAGATAAAGCAAAGTCACTCGGAGTATATGTATTTAAATTTGAATAATTTACTTGTGATAATAAATCCTCAATCTTCTGTATCCCCATATTCTACTTCCTCTTCTTTTATCTTTGGTTTAGCGGATATAATCTTACTTAATGGAACACCTAACTGTAAGGCTTTTCTTTGTGCTACAACTAGATCGGATAGACTATCTTTTAATTCATCAATACCATTGATATTTACCTGTGTATTTATCTGTAATGCAGGTACAGCTTCTTCCGGTCTTTGTAAGTGAGTAAGTAAACTGTCAGCTGCCTGTACTCTTGCTCTATCTGATTTACTATTTACACATATCTCAGCAAGAGTATTGATAGCTACCTGTACTTTATCTTGGTTCAATACCCATGAAGGAATTTGAACCTGTGTCATTAAATCTACTATTAACTGTCCTTTACGATAGATATGTATAACTTTAGCTATATCGTCATTAGTATATCCTTTTGCCACCATATCTCTATATCTATCAGGAAATGTCTTTATATAGGCATCTTTATCTGTATAGTCTATAAGCTTTAACGAGACAAATTTAATAGCAGAAATATAACTAGATAATTTATATCTTCCTGAGTTTAGTATATTACTATAACTAATAAATCTCTCTCTTATTTCTTCTGCAATATGTGGATCTTTATCTATATTATTTAAAGCATCTACACAGTTTTGAGTAACAGTTCCTTTAAATCCTTTAGGTAAATATTTCTGTACCTCTTCTATTGTAAACTTACCAGTAACATTCTTCTGTACTACATTACTAACACCACAGTTATCTGTCTTATTAGTCATATTATTTCTCCATTACTGGTTCAAGGTTTCCTATAGATACATAACTAAAAATATCACATAATTTATAACTATTATTTTCTATATTAGTTAGTATCTGTAGTCTCTCTAATTCCTTAATACCTTTTCTATATTTATCTTTACTAATTACTATCTCGCATATTTTACATATTTTCTGAACCAGAGGATAAGATAAATCTACTAATACTTTATTCTCTCCTTGAGTAAGAATAAATTGGGATACCAGTAATAAATCTTTACCAGCCTGAGACAGCTTAGATATATTCTGTATATATTTAGGAGTTACCTCAATAATAAGACCAGACATTTCCATATTAAAATACTTCCTGTTTATATTTACCATTTGCTAATATCTTAAAATTAACCTTAAATGAACCTCTTGGTTTATCTATTTCATGTTTAATTACCTTATTATTTACAAGATATTTTAATGCTTTGTAATACATAGGTTGAGATATAGGTTTAAGGTTATATTCTTTAGTATAAGTTATATAAATACTATAAGACAATAAAATAATGTCACTGTTCTGTATCAGAGTTTTATTTAAACACCACATAATACAGGCTAATAATTTATAACAGGATATATTGGGTAGATTATTTACTAACTGATGGTACTCTGAGTTCATAGCATATACTCTAATATAATATGGTTCTATATTTGGATTACGATGTTTCTTAATATATCCAGTAGTATTACCTAATGTATCTACTAAGCTACTATCATAATTATCTTGATTACTTTTAATAATACGTGATATACTCGTTATTGGTTTCATTCAACCTCCTTTTAGTGTGTTAGTTAATAAAGGTACAGATTTATCATTAATCTGTACCTTTTTTTTTATTCCTATTTGTTATATATAAAAATATCCTAGTGGTTAGTATTTACTATACTACTATTATAGTTCATATCACACCTGATTATATAGTTATATAAGCTAACTTATTGATTTATAGTCAAATAAATTCTTAAGAATAAAATATTATTTTGTCTCTATATAGGGAACCAGAAGAGAAATATTCATAAATAAATAAGTGAATATTGTCTTATAGGGAACCCTATATAGAGATTTTTATATGTAGAGACTAGAAAAGAAGAGATATGTATAGATGGATATTAGTGTTTATTTATAGAGGGAACCTATAGAGATGGCATAGTTAACAATAAGTGCTGGACTCCCGTGGGGGTACTCATATACATCCGAAGTATCCCCCCGGTATAGTCCCTATAGCTGGTGGCTAGCACCCACTTACTATAGTTACCACTTGCTACTCTTGGTTCGAGCAGACATGAGTAGCTATGCCTGTCTTCTGCTCTCGTTCATGTAAGGAGTTTATCATGAGCAACGTTAATAATATCAATAATTCTATGAACCAGATCCCAAATATGGGATTCTGGAAATCTCTACGGACTACTGCCAGTAGTCTCTCATCAGTAGTAGCTGCTGGTGCAGTTACGGCAAATTCTGTCGCTACGGCTTTAGTTGAGTCCTCTGAGGATTTAACTAAATTGGCCAAGGATTCTATTAGAGGTGCTCAAGCCTCTGTAGAGGAATGGAGGCTAAAATGTGAGGCAGAATTACAGGCATTTCAAGAGGATGTCGAGCTTTATAAAGCTCGGCAGAAAATTCTAAACAGAAGGGAATGGCTCAGCGACCTGAGCTTCCTGACGGAAGCTGAGATTAATTCTCTTGTTAATTTAATTAAGGAGGGTAAATAATAAATGATTATCCTCTTAATATTATTCACACTCTTTATTCTAATTTATTCTTTCACAGAATTTACTAAGGAATAGATTAAATTAGCCCAGTTAAATCTGGGCTTTTTTATTTAAGTATTTAATAAGTACTTAAATAAAAAAGTATTTAGTAATTAATAATAAATACTAATTAATAATAATCTATTATCAATACTTATAGGTATTAAAATACCTTTGGTTCATATTGATAGTAGATAGTGTATTGTTGAACCAAGAATAGGAGTTTAATATGTATCTTTGTAGAAGAAGCTACGATTCCAAGATTAGAGGAATTAACGGTAGCAGTATAAGGGGATATTATATTCCCTTGAAGTTTAAGAATAAATCAGTGAGTCGATTGATTGATACCCTCAATCAATCGACTAAACTAAGTTATTACTTTATAAAGGAAACTATACCAAGGAGGTATATTCCTGAAAGTGAAGAGAACATACAAATTCTTAGGAATTTGTACAAAGAACTTAATTCTTCACAGACCTGAGTATGTCTATAAACTACTCATATAAACTCAATAAGTAATCCAGTGATTAGTAATGGTCACTGGATTTTTTTTTATTTAGCACTTAGGAGGTGCAATTATGAAAGTTAAGTATACTTTTAAAGTATGGTTCATTGATTTTACTAGAATAATTGAGTTTCCTTCTCTGGAGGAAGCTCATTATTTTTTAACTAACACCAAGAATATTACTTGGTGGGAGGAATTAGAGTAATGAAAGTTACTTCTATTCATTTTGAGGGTTTTAACTCTTATTTTTTTTTATTAGCACTTGGAGGTGCATTATGAAAGTTAAGTATAATAACTCAGCTATCAAATATATTGTTAATAATGCAATAAGGTATTACTACTCTTATGATAAGCTTTGTTCTCGATTGGAATACTTAGGGTTTAAGCAGAATTATAAGCAGTATAATTATCTTAAGCTTCATCAATCTGAGAATGATGTTGTCTATGTTAAAAAGAACATAATGGTTATTATCGGTATATATAATAATTCAAAATGGCAGCTTGATGCTGTCGTTAAATTTAATATAACGAAGAAAGAATATTTTTCTTTAATTAATTAATTAGTTAATTAATTAATCAGTAACTCCTGAGCTATGAGTATAAACTGGCTCAATAAAGTTATAGGTATTTAGTAATAAGTATCTATAACCTTATTTATTATAGATAATCACTATTCTTGTGAGTTACTAACTCTTGGTTCAGATAGTGATTATTTTTTATTAACTTGAACCATAAATGGAGTGTATTATGAACTTAATTTCTAAATCTCAGATTGCTACTTCAACTTCTAAAATTGTTAATAAATCTGCTCTTAATCTTGAGCAAAATAAATTAAATAATATGACGCCTGCTGAGCAGGTTCGTTATATTAAATCTTTAGTAGCCAATTCGGCTATTAATGTTCCTCATGAAGAGGAAGTAGTAAGTAAGGCAGACTTGCAAGAGTCTGAATTAACTTTCACCTCTGATACTCTTGGCTCAAAACCAAGAACTCTTGAAGAGGCAAAAGCAGAATACAGAGAAAACTCTGTATTTCTCAATTTAGTAACGACAGGGCCAGTAGACCCTGAGACAGGAGATACTCTGACAGCCACTATACCTACTGGTACAGGATTACCAGTAGATTTCATAGCTTATGACTGCTTTAATGCAGTCCCTAAAAATATTCCTCAAGATAAAAGAGGAAAAGTTAATTTAACTACCTTTAAAACTCAACTTCCTAAGAGAGCACATGCTCTCATTAATGAGATTGGTGAGGCTATGAAAAATAGTAATAGTCGTGGAACAAAGGCTATTGTATATCATTTAGCTCAACCTATTAGTAACTTTGAAATTACTGATGAAAATGGTAATCCGTTAGAATTGCCTGAATATGTATTGGTTAAATTACCTAATGGTAAAACCAAGAAGGTAAGATTAACCATTACGACTGAGGCTAATTTAGCCTTAGAAGTTAATATCCCTAATAGGGATACGTCTGAAGAAAAAGCGAATATCATTGCAGAGTGTGATGCTCTGTATGATTAATTTATTAGTCCTAGTAATACTAGGACTTTTTTATAGGAGAAATAATATGTTAAATACGTCTTTATCTCACCCAATAGACGCTTCTTATTATCAAGCGTTTGGGTCCATCTCACATGGTATGCGTCCATATGCAAATCCATTGTTTTGTTGTGTACTTAAATTTAAGTTTAATGGTAGTGTTCGTTACTACATTAAATATATAAAGAATGTCAATGAATTTGAATTTATTGGCAATATCCATGGTTATGAAACTTTGGATAAAGCAAAAACCTTTCTAGTTGAAAGGTTTAAAGATAGAGCAGGTTTAGTTGGTATTTCTGATTCTTGTAAAGAAATAGAATGACTCTGTCTAACTAACTCTTCAAAGTTAACTCTTATAAATTTACTCTGTCTAGTTAACCTTTCCTAGTTAACCCTAACTAGATAGTTTAGCATTAATTCTCAACTCTGGATAGTAACCCACGATAGTAATTACTTGATAGT
>Ga0326512_10004527_pt1 | contig 10089 bp, 14 predicted proteins | sample 1_2617_0518_D_FD_203652 | JGI IMG/M metagenome (GOLD analysis project Ga0326512, IMG submission 203652) | Bovine rumen microbial communities from UC Davis, California, United States - 1_2617_0518 | ecosystem: Host-associated > Mammals > Digestive system > Stomach > Rumen | place: USA...
GCTGACTATGTTTGTAGATGGACGAAAGAAGAAGCTATAGAAGAGTATAACAAGACAGATAGTTTTATAGATAAGCGAAAATATCCGACGCTTGAATCTTTTTTAAACTATTGGAAAAAGTGTATGTTAAGGAAATAAGTTGTATAATAAATTGAGGTGATATAATGAAGGTATTAATCATAGGTGATATACATTGGTCGACATATTCTTCTATTGTAAGAAGTAGAGGAAAATATTTTTCAACTCGTCTTGAACAATTGATTCGTTCAATGAATTGGGTAGAAGAGATATCCGAACGATATGGATGCCAAGAAGAAATATTTTTAGGTGATACTTTTGATAAACCAGATTTAACCTCAGAAGAGATTTCAGCGTTGAGTTATGTTGAGTGGAATAATTTACGAAAACATTTTATTGTCGGTAATCATGAATCCGGTATTTCATCTTTAGTTTATAATTCAACCCAGGTATTACATACTAAAGGTATTGTAGAAGATACTCCTTATCTATACCCGCTAGATGATAAGACGGAAATATTATTTTTACCTTATATTACTGAAGATGATAGAAAACCTCTAGTAGAATACTTGAAAAATAGAGATACAAATAAAAAATTAATTATCTGTTCTCATAATGATATTAAAGACTTTCAAATGGGTGTGTTTTTATCTAAGACCGGTTTTAGCATTGATGAGATAAATGAAAATTGTGATTTATATCTAAATGGACACTTACATAACGCCGGTTTTGTTAATGATAAGATTATTAATGTCGGGGTATTATGTGGTCAAAACTTTAGTGAAGATGCTTTTAAATATGAGCATCATATTATGATTTTAGATACTGATACAATGACATATGAGTTTATTGAAAACCCAGCAGCATTGAATTTCTATAAGATTAATATAGATACTAAAGATGATATTAATGTTTTATATGAGTTAAAATCAAATGCAGTATTAACTATAAGATGTTTAGACACGTTAGAAGAAATGACTAGAAAAGTTCTAGCATCTCTTCAAAATATCATTGATTGTAGAATTGTTCAGTATTCAGACATCATAACAGATACTGAGAATAATACTGAAATAGTTCTTAACACAGTTGATCATCTAGAACAATTTAAAAAATTCTGTATTGATAAGTTAGGTTTAACTGACATATTAAGTGAAGAACTTAACGAAATATGTAAATAATTTGTATATTTTAAAAATAAAAGCGGAGGATACAACATGCTTAATGATCCATTAGTTGAAGGTAAATATTTCAGGGTAGTACCTATTGTACATCTTATTGGTTTTGATTCTTGTGATAATGAACCAATAATTGAAGAATGCGATATAAAAACAAATGGTTTAGCTATCGAAGAGAATATGGCCGGATATTATTATGTTGTCGCTTTCGTTAAGCCTGAAATCTGCGATAATTTTGTTGATTATAAATTAGAAGATGTGGCGTTACGCACAGTTGACCTTATTGATTCAAACTTATCAATGGAAGATTTATGGGAAAAAATTCTTGAATATAAAAATTGTGTACAATTCGCTAAACAAATGCTTGAAGATTTATATGGCAGGTAAAGATATATGAAAAAAGTTATTCTAAATAAATGTTTTGGTGGGTTTAAGCCTTCGAGAAAAGCGTATGAATTATATGCAAAGAAAAAGGGTTTAGAGTTATATCTTTATGAATTACACATCAATAATCAGAAAACTAGTTATCATAAAGTAAATAAAAGTGATTCTATATTTACTATGTATTTGACAAAAGATTATGGTAATGTAGTTGATTCAATTAATAATAAAGATAGACTTTATTTAGATGACAGCCATAGAGAAGATGCAACTCTTATTGAAGTTGTTGAAGAATTAGGTTATGAAGCATCTTCTTATGCAAGTCTTTTAAAAATTGTTGAAATTCCTGATGATTTAGATTATGTTATTGATAATTACGATGGAATTGAAACATTGCATCAAAGAGTTCAAGAGTGGTAAATATCTGCTAAATTAATATCTGACATTAAAACAAATTAGCAAACTTAGAGCGATCTAAGGACGCAAAGCTAAAGGGTCTCACGAAGGCAGCCAGTTGCAAAAGTTAAAAAGGAGTAAATGGTATGAGACTTAATAAAAAAATTGCTGGAATTATGTTAGGTGGCGCAACTGCGATTGCTGTTGGTACTGCATTTTTAACACCTAATATTACACTTACAAGAGCTTCAGGTTCTTATATTTGTTATGGTAATATAAGAATTGAATCTTCAATTGTTGATGGACAGGAAGTTTATACAGTTACACATATTGGCAGTGATGCTACTGATGTAACTATCCCAGCCGAAATTAATGGTATTCCTGTATCAAGCATTTCGGCAGACGCATTTGCTGATTGCAAAGATAATTTAGAAAGTGTTACTATTGATGGTAATATTACTATTGAAAAAGGAACATTTAATAATTGTCCCAATGAATTAGATTTTACAATCACAGGAGATGCAACATCATTAAATTATGGTGAAATATTTGTGAACACAACATTAGGAACTATTACTATTCCTGAAACAGTTACCTACGTTTCATCTAAAACATTCTATGGTGTTACAGACACAACAAACTTTGTATATGAAGGTTCGTTTGAAAACTTCTGGGGATCTAATGGTAAAGATGGTATTTTTGGCTCTTTATGGAGTGCTTTCAAAAGTACAAATAGTTCAGGAAAAACACCTTCAATGCCTACAAACATTAATATTAATGATACTATTTATCATACAAGTCAAAATGATTTATCTACTAGCGCGGTTAAATATCGTAACTCGAAGAATAAAGATGCTTTTGGTTATAGCACATGGAAAGGCTATTATAAAAATATCTAGTAGTTGCTAAACTTATTGTATAATATAATGTCTAGATAGAATGGTCGTGTTCGGCTATTCAGACGACCGACAAGTCGTTAAACTGCTGTTAGAAGTGCATGATGGCCTAACTTAATTGAGAAGACATGCGAATTTCGTCCATTTTAAGAGTTAATGGCATTATTTAATCCTAATAGAGAATCTGTGATAATTGTAGCAGTCGGGGCTCTATGAATCTAAGTTAGGTTGGCGTGCTTAGAGGGTATGAATCAGTCAGGCTAAAGACATTAAAAGAGGGCACGAGAGTGATTCACTTTGGTTTAGAGATAGACTAGGCTCTTAGTTTAGGTAGTAACTAAAATATCGCTGGTCATAATACAATAAGTTTAGGGGAAGATACCATTGAGAAATTACCGACCAGAAGGTCAATGGATGAAAATCACTAAACGAAATGGGACGTGGGTCGGTTGCCGCCCTAAACTCCAACCAAGTGGAGAAAGTAGAATAGGCTACGAACAAATCTTGGCTACCTCATCTATAGCACCTAAGTTGTAACTGACTGAGATGGGAGAATTTAATTCTTCTTGGACTAAGGTTGATACTAAATATACTCTGAATCTGAGGTTAGACACTCAATAGATAGGAGGCGAGGGTTCGAATCCCTTGTACAACGCGATAGGTTGAACGGTAGGATAATATAGGACCTTCCTTAATTGGTTAATTAGATAGTACTATAGGTCTATCTGCCGAGAGGTTCACACTCTACTTTTCGTGAGAAAGTATCGGATCTATCCTTCTGTTACCGGAAAACTTTAGACACCGCTGAGGACAGAAAAAAGTGTTATACCGCTTGAGAAGGAAAAAAAGCTGGGTTCTCATATGAGAGTAAGCATTGCTTAGAATTCTCACGCTCCTGGGGCGGTATAAAGGTTGACGACTGACCTGAAGCAATCTACCAAAGCAGTCGGAGACGGTAACAACAGAAACATTGACACAGAAACCATCTTACGAGGTGAAACACACTTTTAGAAAAGGCTGGTGCTGGGGCTACTAACCTTATGCGGATGCATAAGAGGCCAATGAAGAGAATGAATGAGTGCTATGTTGTAAGGTAGTGAGAATCATAAAGCCTTACGTAAAACCCATAGCTACACGCAGCCCTTGTCGAAAGACCCCGTGCAAAGAAAACACACATGGTAGAAACATCTCCGAATAAAGCATCGTAAAGATGCTTTTTTTATATTAAATATTGTATAATAAATAGGAGATTACTATGACATTTAAAGACATTTTAATAGAGTATTACTTTAATTTAACAAGAATCAAAAGAGATATTGATAAAAGTACCACATCACAAGTAGATAGTGAAAGTGCTTTGAGGACTAATATAAGTTGGTTTAGGTATATTAGAGATCAACTGTTAGATTATGACGATTATATTGAAGAGATAAGAGATAAAAGAACCTTAAATAAGAAAGAGTTTAGATTGCCTGAATCTAAAAGATGTCCAGGTTGTGATGATGGTAAACCTTATAAAGTGCTTAGATATAGAAATGTTTTAATTCCTATATATGATGATGATTATGGGCAACAAGACTTTACAGTTGTATTTGATAAAGAAATAAGCGGTGGTTGCTATAATTTTAATTCGTATATTGAATTTATTAACTGTGTTGACTATGAACTTCAAAACATGTTCTTAAATGATGAATATGATATGTTTAAAAAAGAGATATCAGAAGAATAATTTTGTATAATAAGTAGGAGATATTTATGGGAAGAGAAATTATATTTGAAGTAAGAAAAAATGATAAAGTTTTTTGGCCTGATGATAGTGAAGAAACCTTATATGTTTGCGGTAGAGATGATGCCACAACTTATATTGCACAACTTATTTGTAATCAAGTTAATAAAAAATTAGACGCTAATAAAAATCTAACAATAGATGATTTACAAGATGATGATTATGTTTTATTCTTAACATGTAATGATTATCCTAAATATATAGAAATTAAACGTGACCTTAAAGCATATTATGATAAAGATATGAGAGAGATTCAAAAAGCAAAAGACGCTCTTGAAGATTTAAGAGAAGCAAGAAGACATACCGCAACAATAAAAGACTTTCAAGATTTTAGTAACGCTATGGATGAAACCGAAAGCTGGATTGAAGATAATGATTATTCAAGAGCTGGAAGTTTAATTGATTGTTTAGATAAATGTTATAACAGAATGTTAGATTATGTTAATCTTGATGGTGATGAAGACAGAGAAGCAGTTATTAATAAATACAAAGTTGCGATTATTTTAAGTGAATAAGGAGATACTTATGAAGAGAGAATATAATTCACAAGCATTTACACCAGAAGAAGTTAAAAAAGGACTTCTTAAAGATTTGTTAGACTATCTTATTGACTACAATATAAAAAGTGAATCAGGCTATTATGATATTCATATTTGTAGTGATGGTTACTGTACTATTGTTGGATGGGTTGACATTGACTATAAGTATAAAGATGAACAAGGTAAGTTTGAATTTGTACCATCTAATGGTCAAGTAATGTTAGAATATAGTTTTCCTGATAATCATTATGAACAATTCTATAGTGAAGAAGAATATCAAGAAAGATTTCAAGAATGGTTAAAAGAAAATCCAGGTTGGGTAAAAACACCTTATGGAACTTGGACTAATGAAATTGAAAATGAAAAGTACAGAAAGATGCTAGAAGAAGAGAAGTCTAAAGATGATAATGATTAATGAGAAAAAATTAGAAAAAGTTCTTGAAGAAGTATTCATAGATTTTTATGGTAAAAATAGTTCTAATTATTTTGTGCTTGAACGTGTAAATGTGTTTGTTGAAGAATTTGAAGAACCTAAAACTAGCGAAAACTATGACATGAATATTGAAGGTAGATATGGAAGAGAAGGTAAGAATGAATTCTGTGATCATTTTGATATATTAATTCAATCAAGTTGGTCATATGATTTTATTAAAGGTTACTTCCATAGATATTTAGAAGAAAAATGCTAAATTAATAATGTTAAAGGAGATAGATCGTGGCAAAAGGAAAAGGTGGAAGTAAATCAAGTGGCGGCCCACATAAAAAACATGGACCAAAAAAGAAAATGTTTCATTGCTGGGATTCAACAACTCGTCTACATTTAGCTAAAGCTGGTTTGTTAAGAAAATACAATAATAAAGAAAGCTTTGAACAATGTATAACAGCTAAAGGTGTTAGAAATAATACTGATGATCTTTGGAATGAATTTATAAAGCTAAACGAGATTGATAAGAAAACTTGGTTCAAGCAAATCAAGAAATAAGAACAGGCTTAAAGCCTGTTTTTTATTGTATATTAAAATAGAGTAAAGGAGACCTTAAGTTATGGTTATTAGCGAGAATGAGTTCGTAAAAATTCTAGAATTTACTAAAAGACAAAGAGATTTAGAAGATAATTTTGTTAAGGCTTTAGAATCATTAAGTCCAGGAACCTACTGTGATTGCTATTTGTTTGATGCCTATGAGACTGAATTGTTTAAATTGTTAGAAGCTATGTTTGATGATAAGTATGGTGATATATCTTATTTCATATATGATATGGATTACGGTCAAAATAAAAGAATGCCTGTTTACGTAAATAGCGATAAACCGTTATATACTAACGCTTCAGAGCTTTATCACTACTTATTAAGCAATAAAAATAACGATGAAAATAATAAGTAAAAAACTACATCTTCATAAATTCTTATCATTTGAAGATTCCACTATTAATCTACAAGATAGAGGTTTTTGTGTTGTATCTGGAGTCAACAAAAATCCTAAAGATGCAGCTAAAAGCAATGGATCAGGAAAAAGTTCTATCTGGAACGCTTTATGCTATGTATTGACAGGAGAGACTGTTGATGGTCTCAAATCAAACTTATCAAATATAAACTTTAATGATGGTTGTTATGTAGAATTTGAATTTGAAGTTGATGGTAAAAATTATAGATTAATAAGAAGTAAAGACGATACTGATGAAAACCTCGGAACTAATCTAAAAATATTTATTGATGGTGAAGATAAATCAGGAAAAGGAATCAGAGAAAGTCAGGCTTTGTTAGATGAATATTTACCTGACCTGACAAAAGAGTTAATAACAAGTGTTATAATTCTGGGTCAAGGGTTACCAAATAGATTTACAGCTAATTCTCCTGCTGGAAGAAAAGAGCTTTTAGAACACTTATCTAAATCTGATTTTATGATTCAAGACATTAAGGATCGTCTTGATAATAGATCTACAGTTGTAGCTAAACAATTACAAGAGAAAAATAACTTAGTTATTAAATATTCTTCTGAGCTTGGAATATATTCGAACCAACTAGAAGAGAGACAGAAAGATTTAGATAATCTTCCAGATCCAAATAAACTTGTAGATCTTTGTTTTGATCTACAAACAGAATTAAATATCAAAAAAGGATTATTAGAGAGAAGAAAAAAAGATCTTGAGAAACTAGCTATTAAAAAAGAAGCTATCAAAGAAGATATAAGAAAAGAGACTGAGTTAAAGAACAATAGGTTAACTTCTATTTATAAGCAATATATTGATTTTGATAAAGAACTCGCTATTAAGAAAAATAACATAGAACTAAATATAAAACAAACTAAGGATGAGATCTCTAAACTTAAAAGTATTAAAGATATTTGCCCAACATGTGGACAGAAGATTCCAGGTGTTATTAAGCAAGATACTTCTAAACAAGAAGCTTTGTGTGAAAGCTTGTCTAAAGATTTAGAAAAAGTCTTGGAAGAAATAAAAATCAATGATTCAGAATATGCTGAAGCGCAAAATGAAGTTGAAAATATGTTTATCAGTACGACAACATCTAATTCAAAAGAATTAGCTGATATCGAAGAAGCTGAGAAAACTAATGATATAACAGGTCTCCCTGAAGAAATAGATAAATTAAAAGAAGATCTTATTAAAGCAGAAAACGATAGGAAGAACATTGATTCTTATGCGAAAAATATAGAAGAATCTATAAAAAATATAAATAAAAATATATCATCTATATCGGAAAACTTACAATTAGTTAACGAAGAAATCGCAAGCTTAAACAAACATATTGATATCTTAAATAAAATGTCAACATTCGTCAAAAGAGATTTTCGCGGTATTCTTTTACTTAATGTTATTAATTATATAGACAAAAAAGCTAAGGAGTATGCTTTAAAGATCTTTAACACAGATAATATTGAATTCAAATTAGATGGTACTGCTATCGATATTATTTATTGTAATAAATATTATGAGAATTTATCTGGTGGAGAGAAACAAAGAGTAGATATTATCACACAATTCGCTATAAGAAGTATGATGTCTACATATCTTGATTTTTCAAGCAATATTCTTGTCTTAGATGAAATAACAGATAATTTAGATGCTGTTAGTTGTGATAGAGTTATCAACTTCATCGCTAATGAATTGAAAGATATAGAAAGTATCTTTGTCATATCACACCATGAAGAGATAATTGGTGATATAGCTGACACTAGAATATTAATCGAAAAGAATTCATTAGGAATAAGTTCAGTAGTATAATAGGAGATAGTTAGTATGATATATAAGAAACCTGAAAATATGAAATACACTGATATGTGTATCTATATTGACAATAATATGGAATATCTTGCTAAAGCATCAGATCCAGACAATACTATTGTCGAGAATGTTTATAAGTATTTATATTTGATTGTTTATGCTTTATCTTGTAAGCAAAAATTCTTTAGAGATATTCAAGACTATGATGATTTTTCTGTCATAACAGCTTCTATTCTTTATATGAGGATAGTTGATAAGAGACAATATCTACCTGATGGTGACCCTAAAAAAATAAAACCTATAAAATCGAGCTTAAACTACATAAAAAGTGCTTTATATGGACTTAAGGTCAACTATCAACAAGAGAATTTTTTCCCTACTATGCATCCGAAGTTATATGGTGAGATAGAGACAGGTACTGCAGCTAAAGAAATAATAGAAAGTCAAGACGCTGACAAGATGCATGAAGCTATAATGGAAGAATTTTTATTTATTCCTAGAAAGATAGAGCGTGTTATAAAGAGAAGTCCTTACCGTAATAATCCAGTGTTTTGCAAAAACTTGTATATATCATTGTTGTTATCATTTGTTGATTCTATAACATTGACTAATAGTTTCTTAAGCAAATATAATAAAAGAAAAGTAAAAGATAAGCAAGCAGATGCTAGATTGATTAAGATATACATGGATCAGCAAGATAATAAACCTATACTTTATCATTTACCTGAATCTTTATCAGACTATGTTAAAGTATTATTAAATGAGGTGAAAAAAGATTTTGCTGTGAACCTTATGGATACCAAATCAGCTTTTAATCTATCAGATGATACTATAAAAAATATTATCGCTTCAATTTACACAGAAAATGATATAGGAGAAAATAGCGCATATGAATATTAAAGAATTAGATGACTTAACTGTAACAGACACCTATTCACTTATAATGTTTGCTTTATACAAATTAAAAGATAATCCTAAATATTCGACATTAAGTGAATTAACTTATCTAGTAGATAGACAAAGTCTTTTAGCTATAATAGAATATTTCGGTGGATTGACTATTACAATTCCATCAGCTAAAGAGTTAAGAGTTTTACTCAATGCTTTAACAATCTATGAACAAGTTAATATTAGTAAAACACAAGACCTTAATAAATTACTAAAAGATTTAGATAAAAAAGGTTATGACAAAGAAGAGTTATTAGAAGCTTATACGACTGTTTCTGATATCTTAAAAAATTATGATTTTGGGAATGAGGCTGTAGAACATGCTTAAAGAAAATCTATATGCTATCTTTTTAGATCTAGACACAATAGAAAAATCAAGCAAAGATATTTTGACTAGAAAAGTCGAGGAAAAAATATCTAAAAATATAGATCTCTATAGAGATAAGATAGAAAAAACATTTAGACATATGCTTGAAGCTAATTATTTAGCTACTAAAAATAATCTCAAAAAAATATCTAGAAAGACGAGGGTTAAATAATGTTATTAGATGATTTGTCAACAATTACAACAATTCAAAAAGATACTTTGGTAAAATTATTTAAGAAATGTGAATATTGCATATCTGACGCTATCGTTGAGCAGGTTTTAGCTGGTAATGATATTATTGATGTTGATATAAACATTGGTAAAATCTTGCTAAAATTAGTTG
>Ga0326512_10004528_pt1 | contig 10087 bp, 4 predicted proteins | sample 1_2617_0518_D_FD_203652 | JGI IMG/M metagenome (GOLD analysis project Ga0326512, IMG submission 203652) | Bovine rumen microbial communities from UC Davis, California, United States - 1_2617_0518 | ecosystem: Host-associated > Mammals > Digestive system > Stomach > Rumen | place: USA: California...
GTTATCATGAATAGGAAGTTGCGTAAAAATCGCTTCATCTTCGTTAATTAAGTAGTTCGTTTTTAATATCTTTGCAAAGGTACGAATAAGTGAGAAGAAAACCAAAAGAATTTTGTGTTTTCTCGAACGAAAGTACTTTCAACGAAGTTAAAGGTACGAATAAGTGAGCAAATAACCTAATTTTTTTTGTTTTTTTCGAATGTGAGCGCTCGGTTTACCGTTTTGCACCTTTAGGTCAAAGAACCTATGACGCTAGTCAGGGGAAACAAAAAAGCAGAGCATAGGAAGCTCTGCTTTTTGTTATGAATAAGTATGAGATTACTTCTGAATCATCTTTTTGCCATTCTTGATAACCAGACCCTTGTAGCCGTTTTCAACTTTCTGACCAGCGAGGTTGTAGATAGCACCGTTGTTATCCTTCTCAGCAGTCTTAATAGCATTGATACCAGTTGGGATAACAGTATTCTCACCTGCTACATCAACAATGGCTACGAAGCAGAGCTGATTACCTTTGTTTGTGAATGTTATCTCGTTTTTGCCGTCAATGAGATATACACGTACATCAGGGTTAGTATTATATCCCTCAACATCTGTGTATGCACCCATGGGAACTTCAGTAACATCATAGTTTACACCGTTTACTTCAGACCATCCACTAATGCTGCCACCAACGCTAGAGGCATTGATATAGCTAATTAATGTCAAGCGTACAGCTTTCTTACCATCAGGAAGTTTCAATGTGTTTTGAGCTCCGTTAGAGAGTTTGGCAGTGTTCGTTTCCTCGCCATTGACAGTAATTTTGGCATTACCAAGAGTATAATTCTTTTCAGCGTTACCAGTAATAGTCATTGTGTAACCATCTACTTCAAATGAATTGTCATTGGTATCGTCAGGAATGGCTATTATCTTTGTGGTTACATCATTGGGCTGTTCTTGGATTGAAACTTCTTGCTCAGCAATTTCAGAAGTCTTTTCACCACGCTTAGCACGTGCATAAACCTTGCCCTTGGCTGTTAGAGTGAAAGCACGTGTATATGGGTTGTAGTTCGTTCCGTCAGTGCTATACTCAATAGTGCTTGCAGCTGTAGCACATGTGATAGCAACTGTTCCGTTTTGGCTCTTGATAATAGGTGCTACGGGAACTGTTCCGTCAATCAGGACCTGCTTGCTGACAATGTCAGAATTAATATAGCTACCCTCTCCAATGGCAACAGCCTTAACAACAACACCATCTTCTGCTGTGAAAGGTGCACTATACACCTCACCAACCTCTGCGGTCGGGGCTGCTCCGTCAATGGTATAGCGAATTTCCTTGGCATTAGCAACTGTTCCGATTGTTACCAGACCATTGCTGGCATCGACAGTAATTTCAGGTGATGCCAACTGTGTTTTTGTCTCGCCAGTATATTCCACCTTTATTGCGAAAAGACCTGTCTCACCACTACCGCGAGTAACAGAATGGTCGCCTGCTGCAACTTTTTCTAATGTGTAAATAGAACAGTTACCAGAACCTGCTACATCGCCAGAAAGTTCATTTTCGTCAAATTTAATAGTTTTATCAGCGTTAAAATTCGAACGCACAATCGTAATTGTAGCTTCTGCTGTTGACTTGAAAGAAACCCTTGTGTCTCCTTCCATTTTCAGACCCTTGGTAAAATCAATACCTCCCCACGAAGCTCCAGTAAACTTTGAGTTAAAATTGTGCTTTGCACTATTCCATGAGAAGAAAGTGCCTGCGTCAACGGTTTCTCCATTTTTCGTTTCTGCATTAGCACCATTAAATGTAATGATGAAAATATCACCAGCAACTGCCGGAATGAAACTTAGCATCATAACTGCAATAAGAGTAAAAAATTTCTTCATACGCATGTTAGTTTAAAATGTCAGTAAATAAAATGTTAGTAAATAAACTGTTTTTTATGAGTCTATACTCGTTGCAAATTTACGATAAATCCCTTAAATAGCCAAACGTTTAACTTTTTTCTTCGCAAAAAAGCACGAAAAGGTTTACGCTTACCTCTCTTTTCATAAAAAGTCTAATTAAATAAATTTCTCGTAGCATAGTTACGAATCAATTTTGAAACTTCCAAGTGAAATGAGAAAAACAATGAGGGCGGACCTCGTTGTGAGTCCGCCCTCGTGTTGTGTTATAGAGTATGAAGTGAATTACTTCCAAGGTGCACCTGTAGCCCAGCGCTGGTCACCAATCTTCTTGGTGTAGATTGGATGATTCTTCACGCGGTCAGTGTTGTTGTAGTAGAAACCATCAACGTTGTGACGATGCATGTCCTTATCATCCTTAACACCCAGTGGCTGTGGATCCTTACAGAGTTCCTCTGCCTTGATTTGATATCCGACAGCATCGGGCTCGTTGTCGTTGCGGTTGTCACCGAACTTAATACGCAGTTCGTTCATACCACCAACATTCAGAGTACCACCTAATTGTCCAGCACCTTCCTGATCATCACTAAAAGGTCTCAAGGTAAACATACCATCTAACAACTTGGTCTTTGGATCATCAGATGCAGTATTCTTACCCCATGCGGGAACATAAGTGGAGTAGTTGTCTGCAAAGTCGTGAGATACTAGCGAACTCATGATATACGCACCTTTCATGTTAAAGTCGCGCTTGTCTGCATCTCCTTTTCTAGTCCATACGAACAAGTTCTTTTTAACTGTAAAATGGCTACCCTTTGGAGGATATGGTGTCTCAAAGAGAATACCACGTGTTTTGGTTGTAGTACGCGTACTATAATTGATAAATGTATTGTTCTCTATGGTAAAGTTCCACTTTGTACTCTTAGGATATGCTAAATTACCAGCTTCGTTTACAAGTGCTCGACGGGGACTGTCAACAAAGGTACAGTTGGTTAATTTGAAATCTTGGAAGAAGTTTGACAAACGATTCTTGCCAGGACCATCAAACCAAGCATAACCTTCACCCTTGTTGTCGTAGTTTCCACAATCAAAGAATACACAATTGTCAACATGTAGTGCGCCAATAATTTGCTGGTTGCTTCCTTGGAAGCGGACAAATCCACGTACAAGTCCATCCATTGTACAATTTGAAATCTGTAACTTGTTCAGTGAGAATGACAAACCGCTGGAATTCATGTTTATGAAATAGTTACCAGTTCCTTTTGTCTTATTGTCATCTGTCCAACGTGCATATGCATATGGCCTGAAATTAATATTGTTGAAAATAATATCATCAATAGTAAACATCATGCCATTTTCCGTTGCGGATTTTGCAGGGCGGCTAATGTTAAAGTTACAACTTCTAGGACTCTTTTTGTTCTCATCTGAGAATCCCACACCCATAAATATAGTGGCGCGTCCCTTGCCTGCAGCTATGTCTGCAGGATCAGTCTCCAAGGTGAAACCCTTTGTCATGTCAATAGTTGATTGCATGTAATAGGTCTGTCCACCTTCAAGATAGAATATCTGCCCTTCTGAGATTGTGTTGTCGCTCATGTAATTGATGAGTACAGTATCAAGACGGGTAATCTTGCCAGCCAACTCAGGAACATATGCCATTGTCAGCAAGGTGTCTCTGTCTTGAGCAGGCTGATTAGCTTTAATTGTGATAGGCTCGCCTTTTTGACCATGCATACGGAAATTGATCTTGTCAAACTCACTGTCATAATAACGCTTAATGTTTGTGTTGAGAATTATTACATTATATGAGGCGTTCGAAATTAATCCATCAAAAGATACATAGCCATTGGCCAGATCTGTTTCTGTTAACTTGTAGTTGATGGGATCTAGGTCAGGATTATCTGCCGTTGGGACAATTCTGATTTCATCAATAATCCAATTCTCTTTTTTCTCGTCGGTCTGGCCACCACTCGCTATATATTCACCATATTCTTTGGTAATGTCAATACCACTTCCAATTTCCGTATTGAAATTAATACGTACACTGTTTTCTGTTACGTCAGTAACCCAGGTTATTTTGGGGTAGTTATAGCGATCACCCGTATACATGGCTCCATAATTGGGATCACCTGTGCTAGCACCGGCATCACGACTCATTTCAGCCTGATGACTTAAATCCTTTTGCTTTCCATACCATTTAGAGTTGTATTCCTCTCCTTTGGGTGATATTGCACGGATTGCATACAAGTAGGCTTGATTATAAGCAAGGTCTTCGTGTAAGAAACTATGGACAGGGTTGCCTTTCTCATCAATAGCTGGAATGATGGTGTCAAGAACAATAGCTGTATTGTCTTTCTCATCCCATCCTCCTACGCCTATTCTAGCCTGAATTTGATAAGCGATGGCTCCGTCTACTGTGTACCAATTGAGCCACATATCGTTAGTGTGGTTACTTGGGCAATTTTCAAATAGTTTTGCATAACCACATCCGTATGGGTCATCACTACCCTTTACACCGGAGTAGTTATTCTGCTGAAGACGGAAGACAGGAGTCATGAGACGATCTACTAGATATCCATTTTCCTCAGTAACCTTATCGTCCTTATCCGAACAGCTCATAAACAATGGAGCTGATAACAGCAGAGTTACTAATATTAAACTATATTTTTTCATGTTGTTTTGCTTTTAGAATTAATAACCGTAGTAATTCTTGTATGTACCATTACTGCGCAAGATAGCGTCCTCGGGAATTGGTAGGATATATCGCAGTGTTGGGAGTTGGCTTGCAGGAGTATCTGACTCTAGGTCTGGAATCATTATGTCTGAAAGGTTAACATAGATGTAACCACGAACAGACAATCGGCATGCACCAGTAGGAAGACCGTTGTTGTCGTCCCACCAGCTAAACATCTGAGTTCGTGTCCATGCATCAGCACCTGTCGTAGGTACTTCTTCCAATAGATCTTGGAATTCTGTACCGAAATCCATCCATAAATTGTAGAAATTACGTTCAGGCTTACTATAGAATTTTAGCTGTTTAAGCGTTTGGTTTGGGAAAGAATAATCCCATCCATCGTCACCTTTAGAAATGACTTTATAATAGGTACCTGTTCTTGGATATTTATAATACATGGGATCAACACTAGGATCTTGGTTGGCAATGGAATAAAACTGCCAGAAAGTTTTAAAGATGACTTGGTTGTAGATGTTCCAACGAACGAGGTCTTTCCAACGCAAACCTTCGCCTGCAAACTCCCATTTACGCTCTTCTTGTATTAGTTTTTGGAAACTATCTTTGTCTCCAGCAGCTTCTACGTAGGCATCAACCTTTGTCGCCTTGTCTGCTACATTCCGGAAAGCGCGTTCACGAACTTTGATAAAAGCATCTTTTGCAGTCAGACCACAGTTGCCAGCACCACTGGGACCATCAATCTCATTAACAGCTTCAGCATACATCAACAGAACATCCGCATAACGCATATAAGGGAAGTTGATACCAGTACTACCTGTTCCGTCAACACTCATGCGGTGCTCAGAATCAAAAAGCTTGGACCACTTGTTGCAGTAGTTGGTCTGATTGTTCAGTAGATTGGGATTACCATTGTTATAGCTCCAATAACCTATTGCATTACGACGAGCATCTTCAGGGTCGTAGGTAAAGCGATGAAGTATGCTTAAACGAAGACTACCACTACTATTACCCCATGTTTCGCCAACTGTTGAAGTCAAACTATATGCTGGACCATGAATGTAGCCAACATTGCCTGAAACATTTATTGTAAATGGAATCTCAAAAATGGGATCGTCATCGTAGGTTGGAACATAGTTACATTCGTCCAAGAATACTCTATACCAGTCCTTATTAAGATCATGTGTACCTGCCATAATAACAGAATCAGTATAAGTCTTAGCAATTTGGTAATAGCTCTGCCAATCTGTTGGGCGTTTCATGTCACCAATGTATTTTGGATCATCTGTATGACGAAGTGAATAACCGCCACGGAAAAGAGCCATACGGGCAATGAGAGCCCATGCGAACTCTTTAGTACAACGCTCAACTGTCTTCATCTCAGAAGAGGTCTTCATAAATGGAGCGATGGCTACCAGATCCTGAATCAACTTAGTTTGAATCTCATCTCTGTCAACGATAGGCATAACTAAATTGGAACTATTTTCATAGCTTCGGGTAAAGCTAAAGGGTATATCACCAATTAGTATGGTGAGATCGAAATAGTTCATTGCACGAATACATTTTGCCTCGCCAATCATCTGTAGCAGAGCAGCACGGTTCTCTGAATTAGAGGTGGAGAGATCTGCCAGAATAGGACTTTTCTCAGCACCTGTAATGAAGTCGTTAGCAGATTCTATGGTAGAATACGCCTGATTCCATGTATTTTTCAGACTAGTTGCATCTGCTTCTGCATCAAAGGCTTTATATTCATCATGGTTAGCAGATTGAGTCTCATTACTGTTGGTCGCCCACTCAACATCACTGTTTAGTAGGAATGTATTTATGTAGGCATTACCATACGTATTATTATTTGTTGTTGAACGGTAAAGGCCGTTTAGCAATATATTTGCCTCTTGAACGTCACTGAAGATGAACTCTTCCGTATACTTTGACGGAGCATCTACATCCAGGTAGTCGTTGCAAGAAGAGAGTCCAAGCAGTGCCAAGCCTACTAAAAATATATTTCTCTTTTTCATAATGTATTTCCTTATTGTTATAATGACAGATTAATACCGAACAGATAGCTGCGGCTACGTGGATAGCGGTTGTAGTCAACACTAGGAGTCATGCCATTCTGGATGTCAACCTCGGGGTCGTAACCGCTATAATTGGTAATCGTAAAGAGGTTAGATCCTGTGAAGTAGATGCGTAGACGTTCAACACCCCATTTCTTGGTAATGCTGTTGGGTATTGTGTAACCAACGGTTAGGTTCTGCAGACGCAGGAATGACGCATCTTCCACGAAGTATGAGTGAGTATACTTGCTACCAATACTCTGTGGGTTCCACAAAGTCTTGTCTTTGTTCATCTCCTCATACAAGTCAATATAGTTGTTATGCTGTGTGTCACCCAAAAGGCCTTCGTTCTTATAATAGAGTACCTGGTTCCCATCGGCATCTAACTGATAAGTATCACCATAGAAGGTCCAGCGGTGTGCATAGTCAAAGTCTGCCAGAACATTCTTAGGATTGCTTTCACTTGCTCCTACACGTGAAGACAAAGTATAAGCAGTTGCATTCAATACATCAAAGTTTAGGAAGTAAACAAAGTTTGCATTGAAGTCAAAGTTCTTCCAGTTTCCGCTAAATCCAAAACCACCCTGTAAACGTGGGTTGGTGTTACCAATGACGGTACGGTCATTAATATCAATTTTACCATCACCATTCAAATCTTTGAACTTAGGCAGACCAGGAGCGGTGCCATACAGACCAGTTACAGTACCAGAGATAAGCTTACCATTAGCATCGAATTCTTGTGCGATTGGCTCGTAATTATCACCTGCAGTACGATTAAATTCGTCAAACTTATAAATGCCGTCATATACGTAACCGTAAATAAGGCCTACTTCGTCACCAACAACCATACGGAAGTTGTTTTGACTATCCCACTTACATGCTTCGATGTATGGATCTTCGCCATTTAGCTTTTCAACCTTGGTCTTGTTATAACCCATTGTGAGGTTTGCACTCAAATCAAAATCCTTCTTTTGGAAGATTTGGTAGTTGACGGTCAACTCAATACCTTTGTTAGAAACCTCACCTACGTTGCGGGTTTGCTGTGAGTAACCACTGGTGGTAGGAATCAGTGAAGTGTGAAGCAGATCACGGGTTGTGTTCCAGTAGAACTCAGGAGTGATAGTCAGACGGTTCTTAAAGAAACCGAGGTCTAATGCCAGGTTACGGGTAACAGTGGTCTCCCATTTAATCTCTTCGTTGGGGAAAGTGTCACCCGTTGAATAGTACTTTTCACCATTCTCAGTCTGCTCGTCCCAGCTAGGACCGCCATTACTATTGATTGAATAGGTGTATCTCCATAAGTCATCGCCAATGTCATTGTTACCAGCAAGACCGAAAGCAGCACGAATTTTAAACTGACTAGCAATGTTCTTATTCCACCAAGGCTCTTCACTTACTACCCAAGCACCAGAAATAGAGGGGAAGTAACCCCACTGATGACCAGGGGCAAACTTGGTGCTACCATCGGCACGGAATGTAAATGAAAGCAAATACTTATGCTTGTAGTTGTAGTTGACTTGACCGAAGAATGACAGCATGCGGTCGGGAGTGCTCTTTGATGAAGCAGATAGGTAAGGTGTTCCCTGTCCCATGTTGTCGAAAGTTTTTTCGGGATAATTGTCGAAGGCATCAGTAAAGTTGCGAGACCCCTGAGTGTTAATGGTAGTCTGACTGCTCTGCATCTCATGACCCAATAAGAAAGACATATTGTGGTCGTTGTTGAGTGTCAACGCATAGTTCAGGGTATTGGTCCAGATGTATTTGCTTCTGCGACGATTCTCAATAGTAGAGTAGGGATGACGATTGAATCCGCTCTTAGCTGCTTCGTCACTCAGAGAACCATAGAACATGTTTGTGTCGCGGAAGTACCATTCTTGACCAAAGTCTGTGCGGAAATTAAGATTGTCGATAATCTCCCAAGAGAGTGATGCCTGATTGTTGAAGGTATAAGCATGCTTACGCTGATAATGCTGGTTGATGTCATCCATTGGGCTTACTAGACGCCAGTCGTCTTCTACCAAATCATTGAAAATATAGGGATTGCCAGTGAACTCACGATATCCATTTGTTGGCTTCCAGCGTACGATACCGATAATACCTTCACGTCCAATACCATCACCACCAGCACCTTTGTCAACACGATAAGTGAAACGAGGGTTGATGGTTAAGCGTACTCGTGGGTGCAACTGAACAGAAATTTTAGTGTTCAAGTTGGTCTTCTGTACACCAGTACCGTCAATAATACCGTCCTGCTTGTGGTGGGTCAGTGAAGAGCTGATGCGAATCTTGTCGTTACCGCCACTAATAGTAGCATTGTACATCTGAGTCCAGGCAGTACCACCCATCAACTCGTCCTGCCAATCATGAGTTGTTGCGCTGCGATAGATGTCCAAGTCTTGTGGGTTACCATAGTTTGAACGGAAGTTGTATGTACGACCATTGTTTGGTGCAGGCGTAGAACTGGCAGCCATAATGTAGTCTTGCTGATACTTCACAAATTCATAAGCATCAAGCATTTCTTGTTTTCCAGCCAACTTACTGAATTGTCCATAAGCATTGAATTCAACCTTAATCTTACCCTGCTGGGCAGACTTGGTTGTCACAACAACAACACCATTACCACCTCGTGCGCCGTAGATAGCGGTCAGAGAGGCATCCTTTAAGACATCAATAGATTGAATATCCGTTGGAGGAATATCATTAATGTTGTCCTGTGGGAAACCATCCACAATAAACAGAGGTGCATTGTTCTTACTCAGAGGTGATCCACCACGTACTTTTACAGTAATATCAGCACCTGGCGCACCGTCAACTGTACTGATCTGCACACCGGCAATCTTACCCTGCATGGCTTCTGCGGCCGAAGATACAGGAACTTGTGCCAGTTTCGCACCGCTTACTGATCCAACAGAACCGGTCAGGTCCTTACGAGCCTTGCTGGTGTAACCAACAACAACGACCTCTTCGAGGGATGCATTGTCGTCCTGCAACTTAATTTGCATGTCGGGACCCGCGGTGACTTCTTGCGATACCATACCAATGTATGATACTACAATTGTCTTTCCATGCTGCAGCTTCAGTGTGAAGTTACCGTCGAAGTCGGTCACTGCTGCATTCTTGGGATTTCCCTTCTCTACTACGGTTGCGCCAATTACTGGTTCGCCAGTCTGGTCGGTAACCGTTCCCTTAGCTGTGGTCTGTGCAGACAGATTGCCCACGACTAAGAGCAAGCACATGATTAGTGCTGTTCGAAAGATACTCTTAAATTTAACAGACATAAAATTAGTAGTTTTAAAAAATTAATGAAAATAGTATATTCTGGGTGCAAAGATACATATTTAATCCGTAATACGTGAACAATTATTAAAAAAATTATTGTAAACGTTTACGTTTTAACAATTTCCTCCTTCTTTTGCATATTATATTAATAATGTGTATCTTTGCAGCAGAAATCAAAACAAAC
>Ga0326512_10004529_pt1 | contig 10086 bp, 5 predicted proteins | sample 1_2617_0518_D_FD_203652 | JGI IMG/M metagenome (GOLD analysis project Ga0326512, IMG submission 203652) | Bovine rumen microbial communities from UC Davis, California, United States - 1_2617_0518 | ecosystem: Host-associated > Mammals > Digestive system > Stomach > Rumen | place: USA: California...
CAGAAGATACAGCGCCGTGAGGATCAGGAGCACGACGAGGATAGCGTATTAAACGATATTCTGCATCCTGATGCCGAAGAGCAGGATTTTGAAAAGCTTGAGAATTCATTCCGTCGTATGGTGGACATGCAGAAGCAGGGTAGCGATGTGTACTTTGGTGGTTTCTCGCAAATGAAACGGTTCCCCTTCTTTAACGAGATATCGCACTGGTTTACACCCTTCAATATTAATCATCCTGGCATCGCCCAGGCATGGGATAAGTTTGGCAACGTTAAGTTTCTGACAGGCATTCTGCAGTACGGACCGTTCTGCAATAGCGATAAATACTCGTTCTTATTGGCCTTCGAGACGGTGCTCAATCAGATACCGCCACAGATGCGTGAGATGCTGGATCGTGGCGAGGCTGTAATGTATCAGAAGTTAGAAAACTCCGAGATAACCACACCTGCCTATATCCGTCGTATCTATCTGCAGGACATGTTCCGTTTCTTCCGTTTGAATCCGCTTCGCACTGAGTTCGTGAATGTGTTCGAGAAGGATTCGTTCATGGCGAGCACGTTTATTGTAAAACCAGCATTCGACAATACCGATATTCAGGCCTACTTTAAGGAGGTAGTTACGTTCCTGATTAAGCGTAACCAGAAGGATTTTGCCGAAGGATTGATGGGAAATTGGTTTGAAGAGAAATATCACGACTACGATTACTATATCCTGAAGGGCTATCTGGGCGATGATGCCGAGAAGAGTTATCGCAAGGCTCTCGAACTGAACCCTCAGAGCGAGCGTGCCTTGTTGGCTTTGGCTCGTATCTGGTTTAAGCATCAGGATTACGACAAGGCACTTGATGCCTATAACCAGTTGCTGGAGATGAATGCCGATAAGAAATCGTATCAGCTTAACAAGGCCATCTGTCTTACCAATCTGCATCGTTACGATGAGGCTGAACAGATATTGTTCCGCCTGAACTATGAGGATGCCGACAATCTGAAAGTGGCTCGTGTATTGGCTTGGACGCTTACCTGCAATGGCAAGTACGAACAGGCAGGTCGGCTGTACGACCAGCTGATTTCTGACGGTGAGAAAGCTGAAAGTGATGCACTTAACTTCGCTTTCTATCTGTGGTTTACTGGCGATATAGATACTGCTGCCGCTACTTTCCGTCTTTACGTTACAGTTAACTATCCCAAGGAGGACCGTTGGAGTGCTGTTTGCGATGCGATTTACAAAGAGCGCGACCTGTTAGAGGAAAAAGGCATTACTGAGCGTGAGATGAGGATGATGGTAGATCTTGTTGACGTGTACGGCGCTTAGTCTGCCACTTCTCTGATAGCCACGTGCCCAGTAATGGTAAGCCTACACCAGCAATGGTGTAGAGCACCCAGAACGCGTCGTTTTGCGAGTTGTGGTGTATCACCATGTGACAACCTATCTGGCGTATATCCAGGTCGTAATACCAAATCTTTATCAAGCTGGCTGCCTTGTAGGCCACAATGTGGAAGATAAAGATGTTGAGTGTATGATCGCCTGTATATACCAGGAATCGTTTCAGCCAGTTGTCTTTTTTATCCAGCAGCATACTGATGTTGTACATCATCAGGAATCCTAACAGTGCTGGTACAGGTAACGACAGGAACTGCGTGTAAGTAGAGCGCCAGTTCATGTTGGCTGTCAGGTACTTCGAGAACAGATATACCACAATGCCAAACACAATGGTAGTCCAGAAGATAGCGTAGTAGCGCTTGATGGCGGCCTGATAGCTCTCGGCAAACTGACGGAAAATAAAACCGCATCCAAAGAAGAAACAGCCCAGCATGTCGCGATAACCACCCTGTATCAATGTCAGCACCTTCAGTCCCTCGTAGGTCTTCCAACCGCATAGTATCAGCAATATGATGCAGATAAGGTATGGGATATACTTCTTGTAGCGTGCTGATGATATGCTGCTATCAAGCACCTTATATATAATAAGGTATAGGATACTGGCCACAAACAATCCACGGAAGAACCAGAACGCACCACACAAGAACGCATCATAACCCGCCATCGAGCTAACGATGGTCCACAGGTTCTGCTGCATCTGGTGCCAGCTGTATGGGTGGGTAACACCGCCCGTCTCATTGCCGTACATCTCGTTCAGTATGCCAATCTTGAACATCAGGTTGTGGATGATGAGGAAGAATACGCTCCACTTTACAAAGGGAATATAAAGTCCCTTAATGCGCTTTTTTACAAACGTCGCCTCGTCGTTCAGGTATTTCAGCGAGAAGAAGTAGCCTGCTGTAATAAAGAACAGCGGCATATGGAACTCGAAGATAAACTTGCACAACCAGGCAGGAGCTTCGGCATGGGCAATCACCATCAGGATGATGGCTAAACCCTTGGCAATCGATATAACGGTGTTTCTGTTCATGAGTGCTTACATAAATGGGGTAAATAACTGGGCAAACCAACCACGGAACTTCTGCCAGCCTGTACGGAACTTGTTCCATTCCTCGGGGGTAAGCTTCACGCTCTTCTTGGTGTCGCGTATAAACATATCCTGCAGCTCCTGAGTTACCTCTTTGTTAATAATCAGCGCGTTCACCTCATAGTCGTATCGCAAACTGCGTGCATCCAGATTGGTACTACCCACGGTGCAGAATCGGCCATCCACCATCATAATCTTTGAGTGGTGGAATCCGGGCTGATACAGCCAGATGTTGGCGCCCTTTTTCATCAGCTTGTGCACGTTGTAGAACACGGCATCGGGTGTTAAGGGGATATCGCTCTTGGCCGATACCAGTATGTCAACCTTTACACCACGCTTGATGGCACGATGAATGGCCTTTTTAACAGATGGCGTGAGTGTAAAATAGGGGTTGATAATCTGTACAGAATCCTGTGCATCGTCGAGCGCATTGATATAGAACTGGCGCATAATCTTGTTGGTCTTGTTTGGCTCGCGATTTGCGATACCAACCATCTTATCGCCTTTTTCCTGTGCTTGGAAGTATTTCTTGTCAGTAAGCTGCTCTTTGGTTACCTTTTGCCATATGCGCGCAAAGATATCCTGCAACTCGTTAACCACAGGACCCTCAATGCGGCAGTGCATATCGCGCCATTCGCCCACCTGCTTGGTGCCCACAATATAGTAATCGGCCACGTTCATACCGCCTGTATAGGCTATGCGTCCGTCAATCACAACTATCTTACGATGATCGCGAGGCCAGATGTGGTTTACCCAAGGAAAACGTACTGGGTCGAACTCGTGGATGTCGATACTGTCGTTACGCAGACTTTTAAGGTGATGCTTCTCCAGTGGCTGGTTGTTCGAGTCGTTACCAAACCCGTCGAACAGCGCACGTACCTCAACACCCTGCTTGCGCTTTTCGCGCAGGATGTCGAACAGCAGCGAGGCTATCGAGTCGTTGCGAAAGTTAAAATACTCAAGGTGTACACTACTCTTAGCCTGTCGGATATCCTCGAACAAGAGGTCGAACTTGTCCTTACCCGACATAATCAGCTTTACTTCGTTACCGTTGTAGAATTTCACGCCAACACTACTCATCTGATCCACGATGCGCGAATCAGAGGTTCTGGCTTGTGCGATGAGAGAAATCAGCAGGAATAGCATGGTGGCTATTCCTGTCTGATGGTGTTTGCTTAATGTCATTTACGATGTTTCAATCTGTATTCAAGTGGCGTCATGCCGAACTTTTCCTTGAAGATATTAATAAAGTTCTCGGCAGTCATAAATCCAATATTCGATGCCAACTCACTCATGTTAATATTAGTGCGCTTCAGCAGAATGCAGGCATGTTTCAGTCGCATGTCTCTCACAAGTTCTGCTGGTGTTTTGCTTGTCAAGCTGCGTACACGGTGGAAGAAAGGTACACGTCCCATGCCCATGGCATTGGCCATCTCCTCCAAGCTAATCTGTCCGCGGCTCATATTCTGTAATACGTATTGCTCAATGTTCTTCAGCAACTGAAGGTCCATAGCGTCGGTCATCGAGAAGTCGTTACCACCGCCTTCCTCTTCGTCGTCGTAGCCCTTAATGCCCTCAGGCAGGTTGTTGGTTACAGTCTGCTGACTGCGTGGGTTCTTAACCACGGTGTCCACCTTGTTCATTGGGTCGTCGGCGCTTACCTCAGCCAGTGCAGTGCTCTCAATCTCGCCTGCATCCATAGTCTCGGTAGCAGTGGTCATACTGCTGCTCTGTCCTTCCAGTCGGCGTGTCTCTGCACCTTCAATCAGGTTGCTGTCCATCTGTACGGCACCCAAGCCCAATACCGTGTTGAATCGCATCGTGGCCTCCTGCATGTTGAATGGTTTGGCCAGATAGTCATCGGCACTCAGGGTGATATTCTTTGAGCGCATATCCTGAGGTGTCAGTACAGTGTCGGTCATCAGGATAAACTTCATATCCTGTGTCTTGTAGTTGGTCTTTAACTGGTTACACAGGTCGCTACCAGTCATGCCAAACATATCCTGCTTACAAACCACCAGGTCGCACTTAATCTGCTCCAGGTCCTCGGCAGCCTTCTCAATGTCGTTATAAACGTGGAAGTTATATACAAAGCGCAGTCGTGCAGCAGCAAACTCCAGGAACTCCTCGTTGTCATCAATCATGATAACCGTGAACTTCGAGGTAGGCGAGTCGATAGCAGCACGCGAATAGGTCGACTCTGATGTCAGCACCTCGCTGGCAATCTCAGGCAACTCTATCTCGCCCTTGCTGTTCATGTTCAAGCGGTCCTGAACCGTGTTCTTGGCGCGCTCCTCTGGGTGCTCCAGATTCATCTGCATATCAGCCACACGGGTGATAATCTGCAGCATCTGCGAGTGCAGGGCGTTCAGCTGTTCCTTCTCCTCAAGCGTCTTTTCCTTCTCCGACAGGTTGCCAATGATAGAGGTCATACGTGCCATAGGCTGTCGCAGGTCGTCGCTTGCGGCCTTAATCTCCTCGCGCTGCAGCTGCAGTTCCTTAATCACAGCCTCCTTACGGTGCTTGATGGCCTTCAACTGATCGATACCTATGCGCCAGAAGTAGATAATCACTGCCAGCACAATGATATAGGCCGCTATCATCCACCACGACAGCAGGAAGTGGCGCTCAACATTAATTTCTAATACACGCTCCTGGTTACTTACAGCACCCTCGGCGTTGATGGCCTTTACGTGCAGATAGTATTTACCTGCCGACAGGTTGTTGAAGGTTACACCATGCGATAGGGCATCACCATGGCGCCAGTCCTCATCTCGGCCTTCCATCCAGTACATAAACTGCAGGCGCTCGCTCTGGTTGTAGTTACCAGCAGCAAACTTGATGGTGAAGGTGTTCTGATTGTGCGACAAGTCGATACGACTGGTCTCGTTCAGTGCCTGCGAGAGTATTACCTTGCCATGATACTCATGTCCGGTAATCACCTCTTCCTCGCCAATAAACAGCTGGGTAAGCATTACACGTGGCAGGTCCTCCTTTTCGGCACCGTCTCTGTGCAGCACCCAGTTTATACCGTACAGTCCGCCCAACAGCACTTCGCCGTCCTGTTTGGTTAGGATGGCGCCAGTATTAAACTCGTTACTTTGCAAGCCGTCGGCAGTACTGTAGTTGTACATACCATAGTTGTTCACACCATCCTCGTGGTTGCGCTGAATCACAATACGGCTCACACCACGACTGGTGGTTACCCATATGCAGTGGTTCTTATCCTCGGCAATACCGCAGATATTGTTGTTACACAAACCCTGCTTTTCGGTCAGATAGTCCAACTCATCAGTCTCCAGGTTCAGTATGTTCAGTCCTTCGCGGGTACCTACCCAAATCAGTCCGCGCGAATCCTGGAATATCTGTGTAATATAGTTGTTGGTAAAGCTCTTCAGGTTGGTGCTGTTACCTGTCAGAACCTTTTTCTCTGTTGTCGAGAGGTTCAGGATAATCAGTCCCTCGCTGGTACCTACCAACAGGTTGTTGGCATTGGCATCCTGCTTGTAGAACAAGCTTGTAATGCTGTTGGTGCTCAACTTGCCGTTCTCGCGTGTGTAGCTCGAGAACGAGTTCATGCGTGGGTTGTACACCTGCAGTCCACCGTTAGTGGCAATCCACAGGTTACCAATCTTATCGCATGTCAGTGCGTTGATATGGTCGTCGATAATGGTACGAACGCTATCCTTGGCTACCGAGTAGATGGTTGATACGCCATCCTTGATACGTGTCAGTCCGTTACGTTTCGAACCAATCCAGATACTTCCATCAGGGGTGTTGCTCATGCACGATACCTTCAGACTGGCCAGAGGTCCGTCGTAACCTATCACACCTCTGTCGCTTGTGCCGTACCAGATGCTACCATTGGCATGCTGAGCCATTGCGGTTACATCGCCTATCAGGTCCGATCCAAAGCGGTAGATGTACTTACCGGTATAGGCCACGCCCGATTTCTCGGTACCTACCCACAGCAAACCAGTATCGTCCATATACAGACTCTGAATGCTGGTATGGTCTTTTACCCATTGCTGGTCGTTGATGTTCTTAGGCTGAACCTCCTGATACTCAAAGGTCTTGGGATCGAAATGAATCAGTCCTAACTGGTCGCTACCAACCCAGATGCCACCTGCATTACCAGCCATGCCGTTGATGTTACGGTCCACACCCAGACCTGTTACACCTAATTTCTGTCCCATGGTGTAATCCCAAGTGCCTTTTTGTTTGTCGTACATCACCAGCGTGCCCTGTCCGTACAGCCAGATATTGTCATTTACGTCGGCATAGGCGCGTAATGATTTGGTGCGATGATTCTGCAGGGCAGGGATGCCCTCTTTAACCCAGAGTGTATTTTGCTGGTGCATCACATCGCAGCAGGCTATCTTACCGTCGTCGTAAACAATCAGGGCGCCCTCCTTACATTCGCTGATTGAGCATACCACGCCTTGTGGCACACCTTTCGCATCGTCGGTATAACCAAATTCGTGCAGTGTTTGCTGCTGTTGGTTATAGCATACCACGCCCTTGTTAGGGATGGCTCCCCAAAGATTCTTGTGCTTATCTACATATACCACCGATGGGATAGTCTCGATACCCATGCGTGCAAAGGCTTGCTTCATGTCGCGCTCAAAGCTCTCTGTTTGTGGGTGGTAGATACAATAGCCCGAGGCTGTTTCGATGAGCAGGTTGCCATCGAGTGTTTCCTGGATAGAGTTGATATAGCTATCGCTCAGCGAGCTACCGTTCTGCGAGTCGCTTTGGAAGTTACGGAAGGTATATCCGTCAAAGCGATATAGGCCTGCAGGGGTTCCAAACCACATGTAACCTCTTGAGTCCTTTAATATGCAGTTTACCTGACTGGATGTCAGTCCGTCGCGGGCTTCCAGTGTCTTAAACAGATAGGCCGCCATCAATCCTAAAGGAATGATGAGCATCAAAGCTATTAGTATTCTTTTTATAGTCTTCATAACGTTCACTGTTCACACTTCATTAAATCATGCACGAGTAATGGTCAACCACACCTAACAGGTGGTTTTCGCCATCAGTAACCAGTACCGAGTGTACTTTGTATTTGTTCATGATTCTTTGAATCTCTGTTATCTTTGTATCAGGTTTTACCACTTTTGGGGTGCGTGTCATGATGTCGCTCACGGTACGGTCGAAGAACTGTGCCTGCCATTTCTCCATGGCGCGACGTATGTCACCATCGGTAATCAAGCCTACTATCTCGTTGTTTACCATGGCGATACCAAGTCCTAACTTGGCCTTGCTCACCAAGATGATGGCCTCGCCCAAATGCATCTCTGGTGGCAATACTGGCATGTCCTCTGTACGCATCACATCCTGAGCCGTTGTCAGCAAGCGCTTACCAAGCTCGCCACCTGGGTGGAACTGAGCAAAGTCGCGTGGCTGGAAGTTACGCTTCTCCATCAAGGCAATAGCCAGTGCGTCGCCCATTGTCAGCTGTGCTGTGGTGCTGCTGGTAGGAGCCAGGTTCAGCGGACAAGCCTCTTTCTCAACCTGCACGTTCAGGTGGTAGGTAGAGTATTTGGCCAACAGCGATTGCGGGTTGCCGCTCATGCCTATGATAGGTATCTGCATGTGCAGAACCATGGGGATGAAACGCAGCAGCTCATCAGTCTGTCCCGAGTTTGATATAGCTAAAACCACGTCGTCCTGCGTCATCACGCCCAAGTCGCCGTGGAATACATCCAGAGGGTTTGTAAAGAACGATGGAGTGCCCGTGCTCGACAGGGTGGCAGCAATCTTGGCACCGATATGGCCGCTCTTGCCCACGCCTGTTACGATTACCTTGCCTTTGCAGTTCAGAATCAGTTCTACAGCCTTATCGAAATTCTCGTCCAGCTGTGGAATCAGACTCAGCACTGCCTCCGCCTCGTCCTTAATACATTGTATTGCGATATCTCTTATTGTCTTCATTTTAATCATTAGCGATTAGCTTTTTAACCAATGGCTCGAGCTTGTCGAGCTCTAACATGTTGGCGGCGTCGCTGAGGCCCTGATCGGGAGTGGGGTGTACCTCGAAGAAGTAACCTGTAGCGCCGAAGGCCTTTGCAGCCAATGCCATCTGGGGCACAAAGCGGCGATCGCCACCTGTCTTTCCATCGCTGCCACCTGGGCGCTGAACACTATGTGTACAGTCCATGATAACCGTTGGTACAATCTCCAGCATGTCGGGTATGTTACGGAAATCTACCACCAGGTTGTTGTAGCCCATCATGTTGCCACGCTCAGTAAGCCATACCTCCTTGGCACCGGCATCCTTAGCCTTGCCTACGGGGTAAACCATATCCTTACCACTCAGGAACTGGGCTTTCTTAATGTTTACTACAGCACCAGTCTTGGCAGCTGCTACAATCAAATCGGTCTGTCTACACAAAAAGGCTGGTATCTGGATCACGTCGCACACCTCGCCAACGGGCTTAGCCTGCCAGCTCTCGTGGATATCCGTCAGTATGCGCAGTCCGTACTTCGATTTGATATCTGCCAACATCTGCAGTCCACGGTCGATACCAGGGCCACGGAATGATGTAATCGATGTGCGGTTAGCCTTATCGAACGAGGCTTTAAATATAATATCAGTTCTATATGTCTTGTTGATGCTCAACAATTTCTGCGCTACCGTGTCCAGCAATTCTGCCGACTCGATAACGCAAGGTCCTGCTATGATAGTTGTCATATTGCTCATATTTTATGCTGCAAAATTACGCATTTTATGTAAAACCTCCAAATTATTTATAAAATAATTTAAGTTTCATGCGGTTTTTATACCATGTGTACATCTCTTTGTGGGAATGGGATGCTGATGTTGTGCTCGTTCAGCGTATCGTAAACGCACTTCAGTACCTCGCTGATAACGTGCGAGCGCTTAGGAGCATTGGCCCATACAAACAGTTTGAAGTTAACACTCGAGTCGGCCATCTCGGATACAATACACTTGGCACGCTTCTCTGGGTCGATATACTCGTTGTGCATAGCATTTACAGCCTCTTCAACCATCGTGGTCACCTCCTTCAGGTTCGAGCCATAGGCCACACCGAATGGGATAGTAGCCAGCACGTAACCATGGTTGCGCGTCAGGTTCTTGTAGTTCTTAGTGAACAGCTGCGCATTCTGGAAGGTAATCACCTCGCCCTGAATCGATTCGATGATTGTTGATGTATAGCTGATAGATACCACCTTTCCCATGGTGCCATCTACGTCAATCCAGTCGCCCACCTTAATACGGCCAGCCATCAGCGAGGCGCCGTAGTAGATGTTCTCGATGATATCTTTCGACGCAAAACCGATACCGGTTGACAGACCTCCTGAGATGGCAAGCAGCCAAGCCAGACTGATGTTGAATAGTGATAGCGAGAACATCAGCCATGCGCCCCACACCAGCACCTGTATCACGTTTCGTCCCATCACCTCCTTACTGGCGGCTGTTGATGGGTCGGTAATCTGATAGTGCATTCTGAGGAATGCCAGCACTGTCTTCGATATGTAGCGGAAGATGAACCACATGTTTATCACCATCGTAAGTTTGATGATTGATACCGTAAGTGTAGGCTCATTCTGTGCGTTCACCATGTTGATGAATGGGTGGAAGAATATCTTGA
>Ga0326512_10004530_pt1 | contig 10084 bp, 20 predicted proteins | sample 1_2617_0518_D_FD_203652 | JGI IMG/M metagenome (GOLD analysis project Ga0326512, IMG submission 203652) | Bovine rumen microbial communities from UC Davis, California, United States - 1_2617_0518 | ecosystem: Host-associated > Mammals > Digestive system > Stomach > Rumen | place: USA...
AAAAGCGATAAAAATTATTTATTTTCTTATACAATAATTACTCACCACCTGATTGTGATTATTTCTTCTGTAGGTTTTGTCGGGTCACAAAAAATAGGTAACTTTTCTTCAACTTCATACCCATATTTAATAAGTATATCTTTATAAAAATTATCACCATTTATTTTTATAACAACTTCGTACTCACCATTCTTACAGGCTTTATCAATTATGTTACTAATATACTCACAAAACTTATCCTTTAATACTTTTTCTTTTAAATACTTGTCTGTTTTTTCTCTTGCTTGTTTTGCAGTCATTATCAGTGAACTCATATCTTACTCCTTGTTATTATTATATAATGTAGCGAGTGTAACTTCGTCAACATTCAACTTGTTCAACTTGTCTGTCAAGTTCTTTAACATCAACAAAACCCTCCATTTTTTTATGCCAAAACAAATCTATAAGCTCATTATACAATTCCTCGTATCTTTGCAAGTCAGACAATTCTGCGCCATATTTCATAATGTCTTTTCTGCTGTCATCGTTTGGGCTTAGAAAATAATTAACTACTCGAAAACATTCATTGAAATTTTTTTCATCATATCTTAATTGTGATTTAATTTTCAATGACAAGTCTATATATTCCTGTTTATTCTCCCATAGGATTTCTTCATGCGTTTGACTCATTATTCTATTCCTCCTTATTTAAAATATCACAAACCTTTTGAGCTATTTCGTCCGTAGGGAAATAAACTTGAATTGCATCTTCCATGATTTGTGTATTACACGGATACCATTTTGCTTCTGATGTATCATAGTAAACATAGTGTTTTAAAGAGCCAGACTCCTCATGCCAATTAGGTTTATAATTAGGACAATAGATATCATGCAGTCGTTCCAGCTTCAATAAAAACTTAATTTTATCAAGTACCTCTCTTGCTCTTTCTTCGGTTTTAAAACAATTATTTTGGTCAACTCTCTCCTTATCTCCAAAATTATCTACATATACATCAGACGTTACAGCCAAGTTACACCCTCTGGAATAAAAGTCTACAAAGTAATACTTCTCGTCCTGAGCTATTTCAAATTTAAGCTCATTCTGCTCTTTAATAAGCTGTTTCTTTTCCGCTTCTGTTTCTTTGATTTTATTATTCAAACTTTCTATCATGCCTGATAACCTTGCGGTTTCCTCTTTCATTTCATCAATGTATGTGTCTAAAGTATCAATATAAGCATCTATATTCTTCACACTACTCATTATTTAATTTTCCTTTCTAATTCTGTTGGGTCATCTGATTTATATTTAGTTTTCTTTGGTATTCCGTTTTCTACTTTGTATAAATAGTATTCTGTTCTTAGCGCATTGGAAGTAATCATATAAGTGATTACTTCGTCCTGCATATATACAACCCAGATTATCTCGTTCTTCGGTGCTTCAACTCTCATAGTAACTCCTAGGCTTTATACTTATCTTGATATTACCATTGACAAATTCAATATCTGTTGAAGCATCGTATTCCAAAGCCACTGCTGTCAGTTCATTTATAAATTCTTTAAGTTCATTAGGTATCATAGTTAATTCTCCTTTCTCCTATTCCATACATCTTTTACAGCCTTCTCTGTTTTGTACTCTTTGTGTGTTCCTGCACCACAAGAGCAAGCAATGTGATAGAATCGCTGTACGACTTCACCCTTCCAGTCTTTGACACAACGCTTTTTAATTGTAACATCTCGTCCACAAAAGGGGCATGGTTTTAATTCTGCATTATTACTCATCTTTCAGCCTCCTTATTCAACCATTTTTGGATGCATCCTTTGCAATCTTCGTCAAACGCCTTACACACAAGATGCCTCGGCAAACAGCTTTCACCACCAATTACTCTTATGGGGCAAGCTCCTGTCTCCCAAATTTTCATCATCATGTCATATTCATTGCGTTTGGTGATATACTTCTCACGATTTGTCATTGTTGTCACCGCCCCTACGCTTACTGTTCTTTTTTATTTGCTCGTTTACCAAATATATATTGCAACCTTGATATCCCACGTTTCTCGTACCATTCTTTGTGTTGTGAGTACGTCATCCATGCTCTAATAGGATATAGTATTATTTTTAAAATAGGATATAACAATCCCATCGCCCAATAGCAAGCCCAATCTTCATCTATCCCTACAAGTATTACGCCTATTGTCCAATAGACAAGTGTAATTATTATAATTATGCTATACCAACTCATTTGTCATCATCCTTTTTATCGTCTTTCTTCGGTAGAATACAAGCTAACACCACAAGCAACACTATCACAAGTGCAAATACAATATCACCTACTGTTATAACGAACATGGTATTCCTCCTCGTCATCGTTCTCGTTTATATCTTCGACACCCACCTCAAAACTTGCAATAGGTGTCATTATACCATAGCCCTTTTCAAGTGATATTCTTGTGTCGTTCATCGCAAGCACTTTTGTATTGCTCGCCTGTAATACTTCAACTTTTACAAATCCAGTATTATTCATGGTCATTAGCCTCCTCGTGTGATGGTACACCAACATAAATGATAATAGCCTTTTTCCACCATGAAGAAGTCCTTTCTTTAATTATCATATCAATTTCATTATCTTTAAGATATTTGAGTTCGTCTTCATGGTCAACATAATATTCTTCTTCAAGGTCATTCTTGTCAACATAATAACGTGTCTTGTAGCAGCAGTATTCTCCGACTTCAACATTACTTATTGATGCTAACCAATTTGCATAGGAGTCATCAACCACCACATCACTGTTTACCATAAAGATAACAGGTAAATCTGGATTAGCTATTATGAGTTCTCTTAATTTCTGCTCGTGTTTATTCATATTTTTCTCCTTGCAACTTCCATACAAATGCGATTAGCAGTCTTACCAAAATCCGAAATCTGTTTAACTATATCAGGTTCTTCTTTAAGGCAATCTTCATACACAACCTTGGTCAAATTCTTTGCTATGATAGGCATTTCAGTTGCGCCCCAATTCTCAGGCAGTATACCCTCGTCTACGAATTTATTAAGTATCTTGTTTATTCGTGCTTCGGTTACAATTGTCTTACATAATTCATAGTTTTCTTCTAGTGACTTTAACTGTTCTGCACTTGGAGTTTTATCTTTACGTTTGTGTACTTCCTTAAACTGTTCTCCTACAATTTTCAGATAAAATGGCTGACGATTATTCGGGTCATTAAGCCTTGACTGGTTCTTGCACACGATGCCTTCACCATATTCGCCGCCAAGCGCAGTCTTACCTACAAAACTCATACAATGCTCCCATGACTGAAACTTACCCATATAAAATACAGGAACAAAAGTAAGCCCAAGTTCATTTGATATTCTAACAGCTTCAATTTGTGGAAGATACTTTTCTTTATCAGTATCATACACATCGAAAGCATAAAAAGTATTATACTTTTCATCAGGATATGGAACAGAATGTTTTACTAACCATTCACCAAACAATACGAGATTATCTCCAAGAACAGCTTTTACTTTATCGACATTAAGGGTTTGAGTAAATTCATAAAACCCTCTAAGATTATTAGAGATATTAAGAATATTCTTTCTGCTCTGTGCTATAACAGTATTGGTTTCATTATCGTAACGTATGGCTGCATTTGCTCCATCAATTTTTTCAGTAATATAAATCCAATCACCAACTTGGAAATTATCTACTATGCCTTCTTTAATACGCTGTATATCCATAAACTTCTTATGTGTCATAATCATTCTCCTTTTACATTTCTGTTGCTTCTTCTATTGTTTCCTAATCATAATATATATTATTTGTTTCGTGATTTTCTTTTTCTTTTGTTTTTATACCTAGCATCTTAGCTCCACATTTAGGGCAATACGGTTCAATCCAACCGCCCTGAGTTCTTTGATTGCAATTACTACAAATATCTGGTGGAGATACAAAATTAGACTCTGTAATCCAATAACCAAGGTTATTATTCATGTTATACGCTGCCATTTAATCACCTCCTGCTTTGATACAAGCATACATTATTATCACTATCATTAAACATATCAATACAAACATATATTATTCCTCTATTCTATTGACAAGATTTTTAAGCACTTCTCTAATTCATTTAAAAATTCATCAATCTCCTGTAATCTTACATCGAGTATCACACTAGACTCTGGAAGTGTAATCCGAATTGTTCTTAATATGTCACGCTCACTTAGTCCAATTGCTTTAAGCACATGAGATGGCTGATTAGTATGAGAGTTACAAGCAGAACCAGAAGAAATATAATATCCTGCTGTATCAAGAAGATATATTAATGCTTCTCCTGTTATATTTTGTGGGAATGTGACATTAATATTATTAGCAAGTCGATTATTCTCAGAACCATTTAATGTACAACCAAATCTATCTCTTAACTGCTGCCATAAATAGTTTCTTACTTTTAACTGATTAGTATAATTAGTTTGCATTTCAGCTTTACGAAGTTTAACTGCTTCTGCAAGACCTATAATATAAGGTACATTTTCTGTACCACCACGCATACCATTCTCCTGAGTACCATAAATTAAAGGCTTAATTTCTATACCATTCTTTACATAGAGAAAGCCAATGCCTTTTGGAGCTTGAATCTTATGTCCACTTGCAGTCATCATATCAATACCAAGGTCTTTAACGTCAATCGGTATATGTCCAAAAGCCTGAGTAGCATCACAATGGAGAATAGCATTATGCCGATGTACTATATCAGCTATTGTTTTTATGTCTTGAATAGTTCCTATTTCATTATTAGCCAACTGAATAGTAACAAGTATTGGAAGTGTATTTTGAGTTTGGTCTTGCCAAGAAACTATCTTGTTTTCTAAAGCTGTAATATCTATAAACCCTTTACTGTCAACTGGTATAGTTTCATCGATAATATTATGTATCTGACTTTCTGCTTCACAACAAGCATTGATTGAATGATGTTCAATTGCACTTTTTATAACTACTGTAGGAACGCTATCATGCGCCTTTGCAAATCCCTGTATAGCCCAACAATTTGATTCAGAACCTCCACTTGTAAAATAAATCTCACTACTATCAGCATTAATAAAGTCTGCAATTTTAGTTCTTGCTCTAATAATATCGCCTCTTATTTCCCTAGCCTTTGAATAAAGGCTAGATGGGTTGTAATAATGCCCTAAAAAATAAGGTTGCATAGCTCTATATACTCTAGGATGTACCGCTGTAGTAGCAGCATTATCAAGGTTTAGATGTTTGGTTATCTTAACTATTGCACTCATTTATTCTCTACACATCTTTTCTATATTGTTTTTAACATTTCCGATTTCTTCATTGAGTTCAGCAATCTTTTTTTCATATTCTTCATTGGGTTCGACAATCTTATTTTCATATTTATTTTTTTCAATCTCGCACTGTTTCTTAATAGCTCGGAGGTATGCTAAATGAATCCCAAACCCCATATTAAAGTTATCGTTTTTACAACAAGTTGCTTTTGCTGTTACATAAAACTTATCAGAAGTGAATATTCTTACCTCAATTTTCTTAAAATTAGTTCTATAAAAACAAACTACATCACCCAAGCCATCAATGACAGGATGCCAATGAGTCCATTTACCTATAGCATTTTCTGCCTTATCGAAATAATTTGAAAAATCAGTAACACTAACTGCACAAGCTGCAACCTTTGTTGCACAATCTCTTAGGACTATATTTGTACTTGTAAAATCTGCAACCTCATACATATTGCCTATGTTCTGCATCTTACCAAAAGACTTCGTAAGAATTACCTTATCACCACGAAATACTGTTATTGCCATATTCATATCCTCCTAAATTAATAATGCTTATACTTTATAAAATCTATTATAGCTTCTATCCATTCTTCTATCTTATCAAATATTTTTCTCATATTATCAATCCCTTTCTTTTTGTTACCTTGTTACTATCTCATAAATATGCTCATTATGATACATACCTTTATTGTCTTTAACAACATCGCATAAAGTTACTTTATGACCCTTAAAATGTTTACATAATTTATCGTAATGTTTTTCAACAGGATTGCCACCTATCATTCTCCATTCTACTCTACGATATTTTTTAATCAATCCTTTCATTTTCTTGTAAACATCAATACCGATAACAGGATTTCCTCTATCGAAAGAATACAGCCCAAAGTTCTGTACACTTTCACAATGGTTGTTTATATAATAGGTAAAGTATCCTACAACTTTATCATCTCCATACACAGCCTTTTCTACAATAGCCCATTTATAAATTCCCTCCGCAGGAGTTAAATCGGGTATTGTATTGCAGTATGGATAACCATTATAAAGAAACATATCTTCGTCATAAATATGTTTTGCAAATAATTGTTCAAGTTCTGCCTTTTTTGCGATTGCTGGTACTAGCATGGTTAATAATCACCTCTACTTATACACAATAAAATTCTCTCCATAGACCTCATTTATCATATCAAACACTCTGCCTAGTCCCAAACCATCTTTACTAGGCGACCATATCTGCTTGGGATTCCAATTAATCCAACCCCATTCATCAGGTTCAAGAGACAAACCAGGTACATAAAAAGGATTGTCAATCCATTGACCACCATTGATACAATAATTATATTTGTCAGGATGTGTTTCTTTGAGTTTTAAATATCTGCTTTCTTTATCTAAATGACACCCAAAACCACAGTATATACAGCCAGTACGTTGTACACCTGTTAATCTTAACTCCCCATACTTCTCAACAACATTTCCATACACAGAACATATTTCAAGATTATATCGCTGAATATATTCAAGTATATCCTGTTCAGTCCAAAACGATAATGGCTGAGATGAAATTTTTGAACCATCAAAAGCATTACAGCCATGCTTTAGCCATGCTTGTTTTCTGAGTCTACTTTCGCTAGTCAGCGTTCCGATATATCCGTACATTGATGAAGACTTTTCATACTTATGTATAGGTCTTTTCTTCATTACATCACAGCAATAATGGCTCACAAGAAATGGCATATCTCTTGCTATTGGTAGCCACTTCTCTTTGTTAAAAGCTGATTTAGTTTTCTTTCCGACTTCATCCAAACCCATCATCATCTTGTCGCACTCCAAGCAATTCTTCTCTACATTTAAGTATTGTTTTCTCTCGGGGTACTTTCCTAGAAGCATCTTGCGATAACAACTGTACTCTCTCTCTCTCTCTCTCTCTCTAATTTTTCTTGCGTAATAAATTGCTTTACTTACTTCTTTTGAAATTATAGGGTAGCCATACTTAGTGATTACCTTATGAAATCCCATCTCAGGATAAACAATTTTCGCATTGTTCTTTCGTGCCATTTGCTGTATCTCAGGATATTCAAGTCCTGTATTAGAAAAAACAACATTTACATTTGGCAGTACCTTACGCACCAAATCCAACAAAACTGTACTGTCCTTACCCCCAGAATAAGAAACATATACTTTATTTTCAAAGTGTTTAGCAAATTCTAGTATTCTTGTAAGGCTTATTGCTATTTTTTCATCAAGAGTTTTGCTTTGCAATTCTTTCAACATTTCATTTGTATATTCGTTCATTTAATATGTCTCCTGTTCTGCACTATCCCAACCATCAAAAATATTATGTACACTGTCATAACCATATACATCATCGCAAAATTCAAAAGCTATATGTTCCATATATTTCTGTTCAATCTTCTGCATACACAGTTTAATACCAAGTTCCTTGTTATAATCATTCTCATGTACGCATGAGCTACTTTCTACAATTACAAAATCATTAGCAAATCTCACAGCTACAATTGTTGTCTTATGAAATATAGTTTGTACTACAACATCAGCTCTACTCAAAGCGACATTGAAAAAAGTATTATCAGTAAAGTATTCAGAGTTATGTTCTTTTTCTTCTATCTTTTCAAACATCTGAACTGCTATTGAATATGGAACTTGAATAAAGTTATATAAACTGTTATCCAAAATAAATACTGCTACATCTGAGCGTTTGCATAATAGAGTAAAATTTTTACCTACATATTCTCCATCTTCGGTGTTCCAGCTCTTAGTCATTATAAACTTTTCTCCAATTTTCCAATCTCCAATTATATCTCTTATATCTTTTTCCTTAATAGCCATATTTATTTCACCTTTCTTATTATTAATCTGTATAATCTTCTTCAATAGATTGTCCCTCTCGTAAAGGACAATCGCAATATCTATAATGCATAACGCAGTAATTTTCTGCATCATCATCTCTAATTGCTAAAGGACAATCGAAACATTCTCCTGGTTCAAAACTATCAGGCATAGCCAATGTTAGTTTGTATTCTTTCATTTTTCTTTCTCCTCAATTTCAACCAAAGGACAAAAACTAGGTTTATTAGATTTTTCAATGTCTGTATACTTGCCAATGTAATTTATTCTGTTGTAATTTATCCTGTTAGGTACTATACAATGATAAGCCCACTCACCACCATGACCCATTATCCAATCACAAAAGCAACAATCACCACATCTTTCAGGTATTTCCCAGTCTTTTATACCGACCATATTATTCCTCCAAAATTGATTTTATCAAATGAATTATTACCTCAATCGTCCAGCCGTTTCCGATTTGCTTCAAAGCCTGAGTATCACTTACAGGGAACTCATACCATTCAGGAACAGTTTGCAATCTCTTACATTCTTCAACGGTTAGCTTACGAATTATGTAATAGCCATCGCATAACTTAATAGGATAAGATTTATCTTTAATAGAAATCATTCCATTAGATACAGAATATACAGTATACTCTTTGCCATCTGTACAACTAACTGCCTTTACAGGTGATTCATTGACAAATTCTATAGGTATAGCATATAATCCTGTTTTGCCACCAGCTCCACCACCACCCGCTTTCAACGTTACCGATTTACCATTGGTGCTATAAATCCTAAATGCCTGACTTGTACTTAATTCTCCATTCGGTCTAGGCAATGCACCTACCTGAATAGCTGAATCAACTTTCTCTGCAACCATACTTCCTATATGCTTAGTTAAGGTGTGTGGTGCGTTCTGACCTGTGCTATAATAAGCTGTTACAGCAAATGCTTTACCATCTTTTGTAGTGCCAACAGGATATAACTTCTGAGCTACAACATTATACGGAACTCCCTTAGAAACATTAGCAACCAGACATTCACTTTTATCTTTTTCATTAGGCTTCTGACAAAAATTCCAACGTCTATCAGCATAACTTCTTGTCATATAATTCATTTCATTGCTACTAAGTTCTTTAAATTGTTCGACATTAAGTATATCTTTCAGAAGAATACCTCTGTCTTCGGGCTGCTTAACATCGACCTTACTATATGTACCATCTTCATTTCTTTTCCCTACCCAATAGTATCTCTGTCTGTTTTGAGCTGATACAAGAGCTGAATTAATCATAATAGGTTCAAACCCAAATGTTTCTGAAATGCTATTATAAATATCTCTTGCCATAGACTTATTATTTTCATAAATGAAATACTTTGGCTGCGCTTCATGTAAAGCTCTTACATATTGCGAAAACAACTCCCAACCTAAACCACTTGCTGTAGTTTCTCTTTTATTAGGAGATTGTGCGATTGACCAAAACGTACACGGACTACCACCCACAAGAAAATCAATTCCCTTATACTGTGTAAAATTAGCTTTAAATACATCTCCAAGTTCTTTTATTTGTGGGAAATTATGCTGTACAGTTTTAATTGCATACTTATCAATCTCATACGCATAATAATTATTAACTTTAACTCCTGCACCTTGCATAGCCAACATTCCGCAAGCCATTCCATCAAAACAACTAAGAACATCAACTGATTTAATTATTGTTTTATTTGCTTCTGACATTTTATAATCTCCTATCTACGTTGTTTAATTTATAAAAATAATAATTAGACGATTATCTGATATTGTTTTATATAGTATTTACGGCTTTTGTAAAAGCTAAAATTACATAAAACAATAATTTTATATATGTAAGTTCAGACCATTTACATAACAATCAGATATTTTCTGTCTCATACGAACAACTATCTGGCGAATACGCTGTTTAGAAACATTAAATACACTTG
>Ga0326512_10004531_pt1 | contig 10083 bp, 10 predicted proteins | sample 1_2617_0518_D_FD_203652 | JGI IMG/M metagenome (GOLD analysis project Ga0326512, IMG submission 203652) | Bovine rumen microbial communities from UC Davis, California, United States - 1_2617_0518 | ecosystem: Host-associated > Mammals > Digestive system > Stomach > Rumen | place: USA...
CCTTCATGATGCAGAAGATACGGGATTAATTAAGTATGACGTTCTTTCAATTGAAGCTCTTGATAAAATTCATAATTGCCTTGATTTGTTGTGCGATTATGGATATGTGGAGAGGGAAAAAACATTAAAAGATACATATGAAAAAGTAGTAGGTATATATAATCTTGAAAGAGATGCACCTGAGATGTGGAAAATGTGTTGGGAACATAAAGTTAGTAGTTTGTTCCAGATGGAGAAACAGAGTGGAATAAGCGGAATAGCTGCGATGAAGCCAACTTCAGTAGATGACTTGGCAATTCTTAACTCAGCAATTCGATTAATGGCAACCGAAAAGGGCGGAGAAATGCCAGTTAATAAACTTGCTCGTTTTAAAGCGCATCCAAGTGATTGGGATTATGAGCTGAAGAAGTATGGACTTGGCGCCGAGGCTAAAGAAATTCTTGAACCAGTATTGGGTGTATCTTATGGATTATGTATTGCACAAGAACAATTTATGCAGTTGGTTCAGCTTCCAGAGCTAGGAGGATTTAATCTGACGTGGGCGGATAAGCTGAGAAAGTCAATTGCAAAAAAGAATCCAGCCGAATATGAAAAATTAACTGAAGAATATTTTAAAGTTACAAAAGAAAAAGGTTGTGATGAGAAGTTATGTAAGTATGTTTGGAATGTACTTATTGCAATGAGTAGAGGATACGGATTTAACTTATCACATACATTAGCATATTCATTGGTTGGCTTACAGGAATTAAATTTGGCATATAAGTATCCAACAATTATGTGGGATTGTGCGTGTCTTATAGCTGATAGCGGCGGCGCTGAAAAAGTAGAGGAAGAAGATGAGGACGTTGCAATTATTGAGGAGTCTTATGATTCTTCTATCGGTATTTTTGACGAAACCGAAGAAGAGGAAGAAGAAGATACTGAAGATTCTAAAGTCACAAAGAAGAAAAAAGCCAACAAAGTAAACTATGGTAAAATAGCAACTGCTATTGGTAAAATGAGCAGTGAAGGAATTGATATTGAAGCAACAGATATTAATAAATCAAAATATACTTTTTCACCAGATGTAGAACATAATCGAATTATTTATGGATTAAGTGGTATTAATAAAGTTGGAGATGATATAGTCAAACAGATTATTGAAAATAGACCTTATAATAGTATATCTGATTTTATTAATAAAGTTAAAATTAATAAACCTCAAATGGTTAATTTAATTAAATCAGGAGCATTTGATAATTTATATGGCGGCGACCGTATAAAAGCTATGGGCGAATATATTAATTTAATTAGTGATAAAAAGAAGAGAATTACACTTCAGAACATGAAGATGTTAATGGAGTTTAATTTAATTCCGAATGAATATGATTTTCAGTGTAGAGTTTATAATTTTAATAAATATTTAAAAAAATTTAAAGTAGATAATTATTATGGTTTGAATAATATAGCGTTAAATTTTTATTCAAATAATTTTGATATGGATTTATTAACTCCAACCGAAAATGAATTTGTATTCTTAATCAAACAAACCGATTGGGATAAAATTTATAAAAAGCAAATGGATATAATTCGTCCATTTATTCAAAAGAATAATGAAGAATTATTAAATAGTGTAAATGTAAGATTAAGAAATGATTTATGGGATAAATATTGTGAAGGAAATATAAGTAAATGGGAAATGGATTCAATTTCTTGTTATATTCATGAACATGAATTGAAGAAGTTAAAAAATGGTTTATATGGATTGAGTGATTATGGTAAGCTTCCTGAAGAACCAGAAGTTAGTTATGAATTTAGAGCAAAAGATACGGGAAAAAAAATTCCATTGTATAAAATTCATAGAATTGCAGGTACAGTTTTAGATAAAGATAAAGCAAAGAAAACAGTAACTTTATTAACAACAAGTGGAGTAGTAACGGTAAAGATTTTTGGTGATGCATTTACTCATTATGATAAACAGATTTCAGAAAAGCGACCAGATGGAACAAAGAAAGTGGTTGAAAAGTCATGGTTAAGTCGTGGTAATAAAATTATTGTAACAGGTATACGGCGAGATAATGATTACATTTGTAAAAAATATAAGTCAACTCCATACCACCTTATTGAATTGATAACTTCAATAGATGATAAAGGATATATCAAAACTCAAACGGAGCGTTTAGATTCGTGAGTTATGGTTTATACGACGGGGACTTGAAGCTATATCCTCGAGTCCCCTTCTTCAATTTAGAGCTAATGAAGTTATCTACCTATTATAGAAATAAGCGTGAACTTGTTACTTTATCTACTGATTTTAAACCACAAATGTATTCTAACTTTATTGTCCGTCAAGATTATCCGTCTCGTTCACCTTATTCAACAGTCTATACAAATATTGAATATGGCGGCCGCGCCTTCGACGGAGGAACATATCAACCGCTTCCAGATGAGATTGAATTTATTAGACCCAATATAGACTTATATAATAAAATTGAATCACAATTATCAATGACCACAAAAATCAAAAGTCAATTTAGTGTAATGCGGCGCGCAGAACACCTACGTTTATCTACTGATGGACAAAACATTTCACCTCAGTGGGAAAAACAAATACGTAAAAGTTCAAACACTTATGGTCTAATATTTCACGATTATGACCTCGGCGCCGTAAACGGTTCACTTGAGTTTATACAAGATAATTTACAAGACTTAATTCAAAATGTTGGAGGTCAGCGTGTAGGAATGAAATTTCCCGCACAGCTCAATACAGAAGAACAACTACTTCAATGGTTGGCCTTACCAAACTTAGGAGAATATTTCTTTTTACAATATAATAACATTCTAACTTTAAACTATGTTGCAAAATTAAAAGAACTAAATCATGGTTCAAGTGCATCACAACAAACAGTAATCAATGTAACAAAGAACCAAGATTATGAGCAATTTAAAACAAATGGAATAATACAAGTATTTAAAACAATGCTAGATTTACGAAGCGAGCAACTATATTTTCCACTTATATATGATAAAGACTTTTTCATAGATAAACGATGGGAAGATATAATGGAACTAATTTGCGCTTTCAATAATCATATAGGTACTAAAATTAACAATAAAGATTATTATAAACGAATAGCACCATATGAAACCTTCTATGATTATATAAGACGAATAACTAAAGAGCAAATATTATATGGCTCTATTTATCCTAAACAGAAGGCGCGCGAGCTGTTCCAATTTGTCCGTGAACAAAACTATGAATTGTTCTATTTATTTTATGAATATACAGGAGAAAAACAGTTATGACTAAGGAAGAAATCCGAGAAAAAGTTCTTTACAATAATAATAAAATAAAAGAACTATTAGACCCATCAGTCTTTATACTCCAGCCTGAAGTTCAAGTGCTGATGGAAGATAATGAATATTTAAAAACTATTTGCCCACATGAATTTGTAAATGGAGTATGTACAATTTGTGGAAAAGTCGAATAACTCTTAAACTATATATATAATTAGAGGAGGTCGATATATGCAATATATCAAGAAAAGAGACGGTAGACTTGTACAATTTAATAAGAATAAGATAGTAGATGCAATTACAAGTGCTTTTAAAGATGTAGATGGGGAAATTACTCCATATGCGCTTGATAAAGCTAATAAAATTGCAGAGTACGTAGAGAATCAAAGTAAAAAGAAAATACTTAACGTAGAAGAAGTACAAGACATCGTCGAACGTGGACTTATGTCTACAAAAAGAAAAGACGTAGCAAGAAAGTATATAACTTATAGAGAAGAAAGAAGTAGAATTAGAAATTGGAATACACGAATGATGGATAAGGTGGCCGATAAGCTTGCCGCCACAAACGTACAAAACCAAAATGCCAATGTCGATGAATATTCATTCGGCGGCCGCAGAGGTGAAGCTGATTCAGTTATCTTTAAACAATATGCGCTTGATAATATTGTTTCTGAAATGGCACGTAATAATCATTTAAATAATGAAATTTATATCCATGATTTAGACAGCTATATTTTGGGAATGCATAATTGTTTAACGGTTCCATTTGATGATTTACTTGCGAAAGGGTTTAATACAAGACAAACAGATGTCAGACCAGCTAACTCAGTTAACACAGCGTTTCAACTTGTAGCGGTACTGTTCCAGCTTCAATCACTTCAACAATTCGGTGGAGTGAGTGCATCGCATCTTGATTGGACAATGGTTCCATATGTAAGAAAAAGTTTTTGGAAACACTATCGAGATGGATTAAAATACGTATGCAATTTAGAATTTGTCTGGGATAAAGAATTTCCATTAGCTTATCATGATACTCCAGAATTATGTTCAATTGATAAAACTGCAGGTATAGCAGACCAATGGCCAAAAGCATATCAATATGCTATGGATATGACAGAGAAAGAAACTCGTCAAGCTGTAGAAGGAATGTATCATAACCTTAATACACTCCAATCACGTAGCGGCAACCAATTACCATTCACCTCAATCAATTATGGTACTTGTACGCTTCCAGAAGGCCGCATGGTAATTAAAGCACTTCTTGAGGGTTCAATTAAGGGTGTTGGAAAGCTTCATAAAACCGCAATTTTCCCTTGCGGAATTTTCCAATACATGAAGGGAGTTAATGACAAACCTAGTACACCAAATTATGATATGTATAGATTAGCTCTGGAGTCGACCGCGCGCCGTCTATATCCAAACTATGCGAATGTAGATTGGTCTGGAAATGCTGGTTATGACCGCAATGACCCACGCACTTACTTCAGTACAATGGGTTGCCGCACAGCGAATGGCTATGATATAAACGGTTTTGGTCAACTTAAAGATGGCCGTGGAAACATCTGTCCAGTAACAATAATACTTCCAACGCTTGCAATGGAAGCTGGTAATGTCGAAGACTTCATGTATCTTCTTGATGAAAAAATTCATGAAGCAAAAGATATGTTACTTGAACGCTTTGAATATATTTGTTCACAAGACGCTTCCGGCGCGAAGTTTATGTATGAAAACGGAACAATGGCAGGCTACGTACCAGAAGAAGGAATACGTTCTGCGCTCAAGCATGGAACAATTGTAATTGGACAGCTTGGACTTGCAGAATGTCTTCAAATTCTTATTGGTTGTGACCACACAACTGAAGAAGGAATGAAGCTTGCAAAGCGCATTGAACAGTTATTTAAAGATAGATGTGCTGAGTTCAAACAAGAATATAAGTTAAATTTCGGTGTGTACTATACACCAGCTGAGAATCTTTGTTATACAGCTATGAAGAGATTTAAAGAAGATTTTGGAGAAATTCCAAACGTAAGTGATAGAGATTATTTTACAAACTCAATGCATGTACCAGTTTGGAAAGAAATTTCTCCATTTGATAAAATAGATATTGAATCTGAATTAACAGGATATTCAAGTGCAGGTTGTATTACCTATGTTGAATTAGAAGGTGCAGTGTTAAAAAATCTCGATGCACTCGAACAAATTGTAAACTATGCAATGGATAAAGATATACCTTACTTTGCAATTAATGTTCCTAATGATACTTGTCTAGAGTGCGGATGGACTGGTGAAATTGGAAATGAATGTCCAGAATGTGGTTCAACACATATTCAAAGACTTAGACGTGTAACCGGCTACCTTACGGGCGATTATAAGTCAGCTTTTAACAAAGGTAAACAACAGGAAGTAGAACAAAGATTTAAACACAGCAAAAAATTAAGCCTATGAGTAGATACAATACAATAATACCTAATGACGTCGTTAACGGAGAAGGAGTATGCGTCTCCTTCTTCGTTCAAGGATGCCCTCATCATTGTCCAGGCTGCTTCAATGAAGAAACCTGGGATTTTCGTGGAGGTCAGGAGTATATGGAAAATACAAAATGGGATATTATTAAAGCTATTGGTGCTAATGGAATTCAAAGAAACTTCTCTGTACTTGGCGGCGAGCCACTGGCTCCGCAGAATCAACAAATGACAGCGGAGGTTGTTGACGCCGTGCGCCATGCTTATCCTAAAATTAAAATTTTCCTTTGGACTGGCTATGAATTTGATGATTTAGTTTTAAATTTAACAGAAAATTTAAAAACTATTTTTACTAATATAGATGTGTTGATTGATGGTCCATTTATTGAGGAACAAAAAGACTTATCTTTAAAACTTCGAGGGAGTTCAAATCAACACATACATCGAAAAATTAATAATGCTTGGGAGTTAGTTGAATAATGGAACATATAACAGTTAAAAGAGAAACTTTAGATAAAGTTTATACAGCAGTTAAAAAACATAAAATGAAAGAAATTACCTTTGAATTTTTAGTGGGTAGCTGTTTTCCAGACATTATGAATAATATTAAAGAAGAAATACGTAAACAATATACCAAAGGGTATATTGATGGTCAAAATAATAAAGATAATGATTAACTTTTCTACTTATATAAGATAGATAAAGTTAATAAGGGAGGAACAATTCATGAAAACAATTGCCTTAATTCTTATGGTAGCAATCGTTTTAGAAGCTCTTGTAGAGTATGTAAAGACTATTGATAACATGGTAGTTTCAAGAGCCTATAAAACAGCTATTACACAAGGAATCACTATTATCCTTGGTGTTGGACTTGCTTTTGTTTTCCATTTACAGTTATTCAATGGAGCAATGAGTGAGTTTTATGAAGGTCTTTCTATTAATCCTATTATAGATATGATTCTTACTGGTATTTTATTCAGTAGAGGTTCTAATTATTTCAGTGATTTGATTAGTAAGTTACAGAAGCCTAATACTACTGAAATGGTAGGTACTGAAATTTATGGAGAACCACTTCCTGATGTTGAAGAAGATGAAGATGGTATGGAAGTCTGGAGTGAAGAGCAGGAAAAAGCTGAATAATAAGTACAATTATAAACGCCGGAGTAAAATCCGGCGTTTTAAATTTTGACAAAAAAATTTTTTTATGGTATAATATATATAGTGAGAAAAGTATGAAAGGAGTACCATATGAAATTTGAAAATACACAAGTAAGTGGTTTTGAAGGAAGTATAAGAGGAATGAGAAACCCTCTTGAATCTTGGCATAAATCTGATAGCTTTTTTGGGATTGTAAATTTAGAATATCCGCAAGATAATCGAGAAGACGTAGTAGATTTATGGGTTATGCAAGAGTTGGCGCGAAGCTATAACCAGGTTGAACCTTATAGTAAAGAATGGGAAGAACTTTGGGAAAAATATGATTTATGGTTATGGGACAATAGTGCTTTACAATGGGATAATGATATTGCTGTAGTCGCAGCGCTTGGTCCAGCAGATTTAAATTTGGCACAAAGACTTATACTTGCAGGACCAGAGCATTGTAAATTTTTAAGACAAATTTTTGTATCAGTTGATATTACAGCGCCGATTTATTGGTGGAAAGAATTTGATACATATAAGATTGGTACAACAGCCAATTCTACAAGTACAATGCACAAGCTTACCTCAAAACCAATTACCCGTGATTTGTTTGAGTTTGACGATGGAGAAAATTTAATTGTAAATAGTGGAGAAGCTCCTCATGGTGGCGAATGGGAATTTACTTTTGAAGATTATACAGAAGATATAATTGATATTTGTGAATCATTACGTCAAAGATACATGGAAACAAAAGATAAACGCTATTGGCGCGCACTTGTACAAATGCTACCGCAGAGTTGGCTTCAAACTCGCACAGTTACAATGTCATATGCAAATTTACGCAATATGTATTTTCAAAGAAGAGGACATAAACTTGTAGAATGGTCAAAATTTTGTGATTGGATTGCACAACTTCCATACGGTGAAGAACTTATAATGTTGGAGGAAAAGGAGAATGAGACTAATTAAGCAAACGGAAGAGTATACAGTAGATACAGAGCAGGCAGCAATCGACCTTATTGAACAGTTTAGAAAAGATGCTGAAACAAAGGGATATGTACTTGGCGCAAGTGGATATACTTACAAGACAAAGAAAGCTAAAGGCGAAATTATTGGCGAAATTTGGGTTTGTAAGATTGTAAAGGTTCTTGGAGGAGTATGGGATGAGTTCGAATAATACAGAAGAAACTAAGATGTATGTTATAGAAGGCGCGCCAGCAGATGAGGTGCAGACAACACCTGCAGATGATGTACAAACATCAACGACCCCGGCGCCAGATATGAGCAACCTCAACACAGACCAAATATCTGACGAAGAAATTCAAGAATTTTATGAAGAACATAAAGATGCAATTGATTTAATGGGCGGTCTTGATATGTTCGAGTCTTTAATGGCTTTATCTGACGAAGATTTTGAACAGCTTAAACCTTCTTTCCTTCAACTTTTTAATGAAGCAATTAATGAAGATGGAGCTAAGAAAGAAATTCTTGCAATGATTGTTGGAGAAAATTATACTCCCGCACGACTTGAACTTGATTATACAACTGCAATTGAAGCTTTAAATACAATTGATTTTTTAAGTCAATCAAAAATTGATTTACTTAAGGAAGTAACTACGATTTCAATCAATAAAATTCGTGAATACATGGGACTTGCAGAATCAGCTGTTACAATTCCCTGCGAACTGGATGAAGGAGTTACAATACCTTCTTACGCCCATGAAACTGATGCGGGTATGGATATATACAGTCCAAGTGAATATACTATCGGACCTGGTGAGACAGTTATCATACCAACGGGAATTAAGATGGCAATACCAGAAGGCTATGCAATCCTTATCCAACCTCGAAGTGGACAATCAGCCAAAACAAAACTTCGGGTGGCAAATACCCCTGGACTTATCGACTCGGGTTATCGTGATGAAATCGGAGTAATTGTTGAAAATATTGAACCGCCTTTTAAGGATATAGATTATGAGTTTGATGATAACGGAGAAATCCACATTAAATCAATCCTCCACGGAGAGGCTTATACAATTGCTGAAGGACAGCGATTTGCACAAATGCGGCTTGTTAGAGTACCAAAGGCAAATTTTGTTGAAGTATCTTCAGTTAATGAAATAGGAGAAGACCGGAACGGAGGTTTTGGAAGTACTGGTCTTGAATAGTTAAATGGCAAAGATTAAAACAGAAGATGTAAGAAAGGCGGCGATAGACCATAAATGGGAATTGGTATCCGAAGAATATAAAAATTTAGATACTGAATTAGAATTTATTTGCAATGAAGGACATAGAGTGTTTGCTCCTTATAAAAAGATAAGAGATAAATGGATATGTCCTATTTGCGAACAAAATCAATATAATAATTTTGAAGAAAAAATAATTCCAAAGAAAAAAGGAATACAACGTACAATAGGACTTGACCAAGCAACGCATCTTACGGGTTATTCAATTTTTGACGGAGACGAACTTGTCTATGCCGGTATTTTTCGAGCCGGCGCCGAAGACGAAATTGAACGAGATTTAGAGATTCGTAATTGGTTATTACAACTTATATATAGTTGGAAACCAGATATAATAGGTTTAGAAGGAATTCAACTTCAACAATTTAATAATAAAATGATTGGAGTTACAACCTATCAAACACTCGCGCGCCTTCAAGGTATACTTATGGCTACTTGTTATGAGCAGAAAGTAGACTACGTTGTGTGCGCGCCCGCTACATGGCGTTCTCATTGTGACGTAAAAGGACGCTCTCGCGCAGATAAAAAACGCTCAATGCAAACAAGAGTAAAAGAGTGGTTTGATATTACGGTTTCTGACGATGTAGCCGATGCAATTGGAATCGGTAAATATGTTAGCGAAACACATAAAAAACAAGTTGAAATATTCAACTGGGAGTAAATGGAGGAGTTTAAATGGTTACAGTTACAATGGACCAAGTTATTGCTTTTGGAAATGCCGATGATATTTTTAGTGGAATGAAACTTCCACTTAAGAGTGCATATAAGCTGAATAAAATTAAAAAAGCAGTTGAGACAGAAGGAGAATTTTATAGAAGTAAATTTCAAGAAATTGTTGATACTTATGCTAAGAAAGATGAAAATGGACAACTCGTTTTCTCTGATGATGGTAGTCAAATTATAATTCAAGATGGAAAGGTAGAAGAATGTAATGATGCTCTTGCTGATTTACAGAATTTAAC
>Ga0326512_10004532_pt1 | contig 10082 bp, 14 predicted proteins | sample 1_2617_0518_D_FD_203652 | JGI IMG/M metagenome (GOLD analysis project Ga0326512, IMG submission 203652) | Bovine rumen microbial communities from UC Davis, California, United States - 1_2617_0518 | ecosystem: Host-associated > Mammals > Digestive system > Stomach > Rumen | place: USA...
AGGTGACTCGTGCGATCTCTGTCCTCCGATGGACGAAAGAGCACGTGTTACCTGCCAGCCGCCTGATAGAACAAGGAAAAGGCTGGTTTATCCAGCCCAATTGAAAAAAGTGGGGACTGCCATCCCCACATAGCCCATGCTTAGTGGGAATAGAAGTCCACCTGATAGGTCTTGGTAGGCAGTCCGAAAGCCGGATGCGTGTCAAACTCATTGTAGCAGTCCCACTGTACTTCCATCGTGTAGCCCAGAGGAAAATTGAAGGTGATGAAGGCTGTCAGCATGTCAACTTCATCCTCAGTCAGTCCGTCGCATTCTCCATACTCCAGATAATAAATCGCCCATTCTGGAATGTCGTGGGTCTCTTTCTTCATTCTGTGTGCCATATTATTGCTTTTTTAGTTTGTTCGCTATCTCGTTAAGCTCGTTCTCTGTTGCCCAATCATCAGTGTTAGGGTGTGCCAGAAGGATGGCTTTGGCGAGGTTAATTTCATTGGTAGCCTCTTTTTTCAAGTTGAAATCAAGCATTGCCTGTGCATCTGACAGGTGGCTCATGACTGCTATTCTTACTCTTATATTCATATCTTCGATTCTGATTAAGCACCCCTTAGTCAGTCGCCCGACTTCGGGGTGCATGAACAAAACAGATTAACTCTCTTTGAAATAGTGGTTGACGTAATCCTTTACCGACTGATTGCAGATTTCTCCCAGTTTCTTAGGCTGGAAATAGATGTCACGTTCCACTTTCAGACCGCAGACGTTCAGTTCAGAAAGCTGAGATAGGCTGAAATATCCCATTTCTGCACTGGTGTCCGTACCTACTACCAATCCAAAGAAAAGGTAGTCATCACCCTCTTTTCTGCCCTCAGTGACGTACCATGTTAGAGCAGTAGAAGGAAAGAAATACTTAGCGACTACGACGGCATTTTCCTTTTTTCCGTCCTGGCTATAAAGCGGATATTTTTTAAGAGATTCCGCTAACTCGGCATTCATAAGTCTCATAAAGCTATTTAAAAATGAAAATCAATAACTCCACCGATATAGAGGTGTGTGCCCTCTTTGAGCTTGCAGACCATTCTCATGAGTTCCACCGATGGCTCTGCATAGGATTGGGTAGTATCATCAGAGAGATAGAAATGGTGGTCGGTCATCAGTGGGTTCTTCAGCACCTTCTTCAGTTGGTAGGCTGCACCTATCCAGTCTGTGACGTTCTCCGCATTAACCACCTCCGCCTTGTCATGGATGTCCTTTACCCATTTCTCCAGCCATTCTTTGGCACCACCGTTAAAGACTAACTCGTCAGTACCTACGAGGGTGAACATTCCTTTGGGCAGGATGTTGTTGGCAAGGTGCTCAATCATTTCAGCCCTGTCCTCTGATGAAATCTCTGAGCAGTAATCGTAATCGCTGCTGTCGCCTTGTTCGAGGGTGTTCTCATTGAGGATGTTGTCCTCGCTGACCCTCTGCTTTGTGATTTGAAAAACTTTTGCGTGCATAATGCTTATTTGTTGTTAAATTGTGAATTATATCGGATTTCCAAGAAGGGGAAGACTTTTCTATTTAAGTCCATCTCCTGCGTCGGAGCTTTTTTTTATACATCGGCATGTCCTGTCGGGTATAGACTTTTCTTGTGCGTCAAAAAGCAAGCCCATAAAGATGACTACGGCAAGGAATTTCAGCAGAAAGTTCAAGGAAGTTTGTGCCGAAATAGCATCGCGGTACTTTCCATGTCATCAGGGCCTGCTAACTTTGCACAACGAAAATCGTTAAGTACCAGACAGGTATGCCAGTGTAAGGGAATGGCGACAAAGCAGGGAGAAGATGGATATAGGAAGAAAGGAAATAGCCATCAGAGCTGGCGACAAAGGCTATTTATAGTTAAAATTGGAAGTTGGAACTATTATTTCAGCTATAGTTTCAAGAAAAATGAGTACCTTTGTGTTCCAATTTCTAATTAGTATTTCAAATGAGCATAAATATACAAGGAAAGCCACTTAAAGAGTGGGTAGAAGAACAGAAGAAGAAAGATGGTGTCATGATAGTCCATCGTGGTACAACGTACAACGGCTATACCAAAAGTACCTATAATGGAGCCATCGTGACACTTATGGATGGTAAGGATGTCTGCTACGAGGATGCAGACATCAGTATGCGCATCAATGGTAAGGAGTACCGGCTGACAGGCAGACGTGTAGAGCGTATTGATGGAGTCTGGTATATAGATGGCACAAAGGCTGATCTGCCCAAGCAGGAGCAGAAGGAGCACATGGCCGATACCATCCAAGAGGTTGAGAAAAAGGTCTCAGATGCGCTCAATGAGTCTGCAAAGGATATGTTTGAGGTCTTTGGCATTGCCAATATAGACTGTCATATGGGAAACTCTGGAGGTCGGAGAACTTCCAGCAGTTTCAATATCAAGAATGATTATACAGGTGGTGAGACCATCATTCATGGCTCTGGTACCAGAACCATTACAACAGGTAAGCGTACAATCATCAAAGGCGGCTCAGTCAACATTAACCGTGGTGGAAAGACTTACACCATTAAGGGTAGCACAATAGAAAAGATCGATGGACGCTGGTATGCCGATGGCAAGGCTGTCGACTGGGATTCCATAGGCGGTGAATATGAGGAAAGGAATGTCATCAGTATAGAAATAAATGGTGATGTTCAGAATCTGGCAACTACAAGCGGTGACGTGACGGTGAACGGCAATGTCCAGAATGTTCGTACTGGCAGTGGTGACGTGCGGTGTGAAACGGCAACCAATGTCAATACAGGTTCAGGCGACGTTCATAGCAAGAATATAACAGGCATGGTATCAACAGGTAGTGGTGATATATATGGCTAAGAAGAAAACTTTAACCAAGAAAGAAAAAGTAGGGCTGTTGGCAGACAAGCTCAGTGAAGCGATAGACAGTTGTAATTTTGAGCCGACAGAAGAACTTGACCTTTTTGCGGAGTCCGTGGCTTTGCTAGTTGCTTATTGGGGGAAGGTAAGCGACTGGAGTCCCATCGAGAAGGCCAGCTATTTCGGCTATGTCACCACCACAGTCATGGAGAAGGGCCTTGATGTTGAGATTAAGAAATTCGAAGAATATAAAAAGAGTCTCAAAACTCGAATAGGAAACTAAATCTCGATAGATTATAGGACAAAGAAAAAGGAGCATAAGGCCTCACGGCTTTTTGCTCCCTGACTTTTGTGGATATAATATAGCATTTGCTATTATTCGGTAGTCGGAAACCTAGCAAGTTCAAAGTGTAACACCCAGAATAAGCAAGCTAACGCCCACGCGAATATCAAAAAGAAGAGTCTCACGACTCGCTATCCTTTAGGGAAAGTCCATTGGCTTCAAGGACTTCTTCTATATCTTTGATGGTTTTTAGGCCACAATTGGGGACGTTAAGCAAATCGGTCTTCAGGAGATTTGTGACATCCTCCAAAGTCTTGCAGCCAACACCTTCTAACACATGTATCGCCCTAATACTGAAAGCGAAAGTATAAATAGACGAATTGAGCTTTTCATTTAGTAATTCCTCCTCAGTCTTGATATTCTCAGGCTCAACGGACTTACTAGCTTTTAAAACTTCTAACTCTTGCCTAAGTGTTGCAGTGAGGAATTTCAGCTGTTGGTTCTCCTTTTCTAGTTTTTCCCATCTCTCTTTGTCATTTTGAAGATTGATGGTCTGGGCAATAATCTTCAGACAGTTTAGGAAGATATCCATTACTCTGCTTCGTGTTATTCCTAATTTTTTTGCTACGAGGTCAGAGCTTCCCATTCCCATCATTTCATGGTACACTATCTGCTGTTTTTCTGTAAACAGCTCAAAAGATTTCATAGTTGCATATCTGGTAATCCAACGAAATATTCCACGTTGGGCACCTTCCATTTTTTCTCGGCTTTCCAGTATGTCCCTGATTTCATTGTCGAGTTCTCCATCCTCTTCTCGAAGTTGTTCTGTCTTATCATAGACGGACTTTTCAAGATGGGCAAGGTCTTTCAGACTGTCGAAGTATTGCTCGATAGTATCACGATTCACGACCAAGTGATCACCAACCTTATGACCTTTAATATAGCCACTGTTAATCCAGTTTCTGACACTCTGAGGAGTTATCCCCAGAAGTTTAGCAGCTTCTTGTACAGATATTAGTTTTGCAGCCATATTTATCCCTCCTTTGATTCTTCGGGTGCTTCATTCCCATAGAACCTGAACCAATGAGCTGCTTGATTCATAATAGATTTAAACTCCTCTGGCTTCACTTCAGTAACACAGGACTTGATATAGACACTCTCTGTACATCCTACATAGAGAAGGATCTCTGGCTGGTTTACGAATGAAGCATAAAGTTTCCCATGTTCTTTGAAATACGCTAATGCCTTCTCTCGCTGTTCATCATCTTTTGGGCGTAGAACCTGAAAATGACAGTAGGGCACTGCATTATGTACCAAGTCTTCAAAAGGAGTTCCGAAGTTGTACTTGTTGATTCGGAACTTTTCTTTGGGAACAGCACTTTGTTTCGCGTCTGTTACGTCTATCGAAATATGATCTACCATATAATCAGAAATTAATATGAGTTTCACCATCCCATGTGGTATCACATTCGATGGTTATTCGTAGTGATGCCGTTTTAATATTCTCCTGTATCTTCGGGTACAATGAGTGAGACTTTGATTCTGGGTATTTGGTGACATAATTGCCAACTTTGGCTGAGAAAGCCTTGACACTATCTATTGTCACAGTAGGAAGGGCACAGGATTCTGTGTAGAATGCCTCCATTTCGGGATAGTCCTCACTGTTAACTTGCTTCTCGCAGCCTACCAAAAAAAGGCAAACGGTAAAGAATAAAGCCAGTTTCTTCATAATATAACTTATTCCTATAATTGATTATTTTTCATGTCCTTTACGATTCCCATAAATAATAGCTGGTTGTAATCTCCTCTGATTGCAAAACCAAATGGTCGGTCAATCCTCATTGTAATCGTTTCTGGAATGTCATCTGGTGGCGGACAACCCATAGCACAAACGGCCATTGTAACGGCAGCTGCTTCAGTACCTTCTTCTTCTACTGCTATGACGCACTGTTGCTTAATTTCACTGATATGAGCTGGCAAATCGGTTATCTTAGGTAAACAATCCTCTTTATCAAACAAATCTCCCAGACCCAAAACTGTCAGGGTTTCCTTAAATGAAAGTGTGTTGTCAAACTTAAAGCGTGGCATATACAATTCCACATCTCTTGTATCTACGGATTCATCCAACCAATCAAGATTGCTCATAACGTCGTTGATGTCAATTCCCTCCTTTGGAAGAACCAAGACCATACTGTATTTATATGATTTATATGGCAGTGTTATTACCTGATACTCATTAGTCTCAGCATATTCTGCATCTTCCATGTCTTGATACATCATGTCAACTTCCGATTCTGAGCCATCATAATTATGGAACCTATCAGTATCGGTCAGGCTAGAATCAAACGGTTCTTCCCACTTGGCTTTCATATATATGGCATCCAGCACAACCATTAACGAATCCCTTTCAATTTCTGTGTCAAGGGTTTCTATCATGTGGCGTGTTTTATCAGCCACCCACTTGTCAATCCAAAGCTTTGTCTTTGTGATTTGTGAAAAGTCTGCGTTATGAGCTTCTGCCTCATAAACATCATGCACGTATTCGAGAAAATCTTCTTTTACCGCTCCTATATTTTTATCATACCAAACGCTTATGGCGTGTGCTAAATTAAAATCGTCTTCATCATCTGACTTTACTTCACTATTAAATCCCGATATTAAACTATCAATCTGGTCATAGATGTTACTGTGTATGTCCGTTCCTTGTTGAAGGATTTCGAGGATGGAACAAAGTCCTGCTGGAGAAAATATAAAATTGCTGTTATTTTTCAGCATCAATGCTTTGGCGATAACAGAGGCAAAACCGAAGTTGGGATATGGCATAGTTTCTCCTTCAAGAGGTGGTTCTGGTTCTCCCATCAAAGTCAATCGTTCAGGTGGTGCTGGCACCCCCATTGTTTCCATTTCTTCTGGATTTTCGGGTATATCTTGTTCAACAGGGGTAATAGAGAATGTCTTACGCAGTTCTTCTTCACTCATAATACCATCCAAGACAACAGGCTTTCCTTCCTGTTCTCGCTTGTCAATTGAATCCATGAGGTAACGTAGCTCTGATTCACATTTTGGGCATGTGCCAGGACAATCCCCTTGGTGTGTACACTCTTCCATTTCGAATGGAATGTTGTTGGCATCAGCAATACGCTTACGTAATTCTTTTAGTGCCTGACATATTCTTTTTCCTTTTTCCATAACTAATGCTCTTTTATGGTGTAAGTAAATCGTTCTATATCTTTTATGCCCATTTGTTGTAGAGTCAATATACTTTTCTCCACATCAGACTCTGTATTGAATCCGGGTATTATCGGAACTCTTGCAGTTATCTTGGCGTTTTTATTAATCAGGTATTGAAGATTCCTTATCACAGAATCGTTGTCTTTCCCTGTATATGCTTTGTAGATTGTCGGATTCATGTCTTTGATGTCAACAATCCAATGGTCAACAGCCCTTTCAATCACCTCGACAAATACGTTAGGTACGTTTAGCGAGGACTCGATGTTGATTCTCCATTTTTTTCCATTATTCAAACAGACATTACGAAATAATAGTATTTCTTTGCATGATATGAGAGGTTCCCCACCACCAAAGGTCACTCCACCGCCAGTAGCTCTGAAATAAAGGTCATCCTTTCTCACAGCTCTAAACAATTCTTCAGGAGAGAACTGCTTCCAGACTCCTTTTGGTGACAATGCTTGTGGATTAAGGCAATATTTGCAGTTGAGTGGACAACCGTGGAAAGCCACAAGAGTTGTTACTCCTGTGCCGTCAACGCCTATGCGGTGTCTGCTGAGTCCTATGAGAACGCACGTTTTCATTGGTGTCCCTCCATTTCTGCTTCTATATATTTCAGATAAAAATTTCTCCAGATTTTACTTTCCTGATAAGTTCTTCTGTGTTGTAATTAGGATTTCTCCATGTATATGACACATTTCTGGCGTGTTCTGAATCGAACTGTTTTATGATACCCTTGATATCGTCAGGTAACTTGTTCAAGGCAAATTCATAAAGGTCATAAGGCATTTGGTGGTAATATGCACCTGCTATTGCTCCAGTAATGGCTCCCATGGTGTCAGCATCGCCACCAAGTGAGATACACAGTCTTAGTGCATCCTCATAGTCCTTGCTATCAAGGAAGGCAATGATGGATTCTGGAACAGTACCCTGACAACTACCGTCGAAGCTGTAAGTCGGACGGATATCATCACAAGTCCTATTCATGTCATATCCAAAGGTATCGCTTATATATCGTCGAATTTCTTCCTTAGTGCTACCTGTCCTTGCCATAAAGATTGCGGCTGCTGTAGCTTGTGCTCCTTTGATACCTTCCGGATGATTATGAGTCACTTCTGCGCTCTTTTTCGCAACCTTCAGCGTTTCCTCTAATGATGGGAAAGCAAACCCCACTACAGCTACTCGCATGGCAGCACCATTACCCCAGGAATTGTATGGCTTTGGATTGTCTGAAGCTAACCATTGTGAGAACATGCCGCCATAAGCTCCCATTGGGTTCGGGTATCTGCGTCCCCATTTTTGCATACAAGCGACCAAGCCTTTCTTGGTATGCTTTTTGTCGTTCATAATCCAGTCTGCCACAGCAATGGTCATAATGGTGTCATCCGTATATTCCATAGAACTGTCCATAAGGTTTATATCCTTCGATTTATGCGGATTGAACTCATAGATGCTACCAGCAATGTCACCAATGATAGCTCCAATCAGTAAAGGGTTATATTCAGCACTTGGCCTTCTGTTATTATTTCTTTCTGTAGCCTTTACATTTGTATAATCAATGCTTTCATACCATCTTCGGAATGTGTCAGGTGTCTCCGCCCATCCCCAGTGACAGAAGCGGTTGTAAAGGATAGCCTTCATGGAAATAGGCACTCCATCGTCAGCGCGGAAGTCACCAAGCCCATCTCTAATATAGTAAAGAGTTTCATTCATCAGATAGTCGTCATCGTTGAAGTGGAACCTGACCCAGCATTCCTCATACATGTGTCCGACATGTGCTCCGCAATCTTCTGGAACATCTTTGCCATAATAAAAGCAATGTGCCAAGTAAGGTGCTACGATGATATCATAGAACTCCTTTGGCAGGTAAATGTTGAAAACAGACATTGCTTTTATAAAGAGAGGAGCTATTTGTTCATCCTTGAACCCAGCAATGCCACAACCAATACGGGTAACAAGAAATTTTAGGTCTTTATGAGCTTTTGCGAACTCAATGAACTCGTCCACGTAAGGTTTTATGGTTTCTACACCACCTTGCATGGTTGGGATGGCATAAGCTTGACCAGTCAGGCCTACACCAACTCCCCATTCTGCTCCAAACTTCATGTGCGCAGCTCTTGCGGCACCTCCTTTGTGGTGACCGGCAAGGTTACTGCCGAAGACAAAGATCTCGTCTTTTTCAAGCACATCTATTTTACTGGATGCGATATTGGGCTGTTCTGTTCTATTCTTACTCATAATATGTTTGTTAGAGTAGTTACATGCTAAATTACGAATGTACGTACTATATAAGAGTATCTCTTGTCAACGTCTACATCCACAGGTTCTTGTTCTTTGCCATTGATACATGCGTACTGAACAGACTTGTTATATATGGATTCTTCACTGTCAAAGTTAGCTGTTGAAAAGTACGCTCTGTTATTACCACTAAAGAACTCTCTGCGTTTACTCATTTTACCTTGGTTTCCCATAGGAGAATGTAACGGATTGAGTATGATGTTTGTATTATTCAGGAAATCAGCAAAGCGTTGGCTCAGGGTAGCATCGTCCTCGAAGCGGAATACGGCTCTGTTTCCTTCTGATTGCAAATTTCTTAGAATATTGTTTTCGCCACATTGAACAATGGCCACATTCCTATTAGCAGCAGAAAATAATCGCCTTGTTTCCAGTTCAAGCATAAGATGCTCACCTAATACTGGATATGCATCAATAGCTTTAGAATCACGGAACAATTGATGTGTAAACAAACTTTTGGCTATTCCGTTTTCTAACAAAAACAAGGAATTGCATACGGGATTCAATTCACTTATTGCATTCTCTTTTACTTCAATAACAGCAGTTGTTTTATCATTGTCAACAAGCTTGTTTAAATCATTGACATCGCTGTCTGAGACTAAAGTGTGGCCAGCGAACAGAATGAGGTCAGCTTTCGAAGAGTTTATAATCTCTGCAGTATGGCGCAACTTGCTGTCTGCTCGTAATGTTGATTTGTATGAGACTAGTTGGATAACCATAATTCTGTGTTAATTTAGTGTTGCTTTGTATATACTTCTTCCTCTAAAGACTCTGTATTCAACCTCGTTGAGCGTTAGATTGATAGGCATAAAGTCTATTTCATCAATAAGGAATCCAATATCATCAATGTCTGCTTCTGACTCTGTGATACGCCCTAAAGTTACATGCAAACGAAAATCTGATAGAATGCTTGTGGAGGTGTTCGCACTGATATCATTTCGAATATTGGTTACCAGCTTTTGGAAATAGTCAGGAATGCTATCTGTCGTTAAGTGTACGATTTTCATGCCGTTATTCGTCGTGAATACATCCAACTTATTGAATGTCATGCTCACGGCATTCGCATTATCCAAATAACTGTGCATGATGGCTTCTACTTCGGGCAGATTTCGAGTGTCATCCAAAAATGCCATAGTTATATGATAGTAGCCATTTTGCCAATGCACAGGCATATCTTTCAATGCTTTTCTAAGTTCAGCAAACCATAGAGCATTGTAGGATATTGGAACTTTTATTTCAAGATAGCTTTTCATCGGTTAGTATATTCTTCTTATCCAACGTTTACTGCTTTCCATTCCCCACTGTACATGCCATTTCTTACCACTTGTTTTGTCGATGAGTATGAACTGGTACATGTTATTGGTTGGATATAACTCAAAAGAACCAGAACCATAGCCATATCCATAAGTCAAGTCATCAGAGTTGATG
>Ga0326512_10004533_pt1 | contig 10082 bp, 12 predicted proteins | sample 1_2617_0518_D_FD_203652 | JGI IMG/M metagenome (GOLD analysis project Ga0326512, IMG submission 203652) | Bovine rumen microbial communities from UC Davis, California, United States - 1_2617_0518 | ecosystem: Host-associated > Mammals > Digestive system > Stomach > Rumen | place: USA...
GATATTTTCTGCCACCTCGTCGGCCTTCTCCATGTACTGCTGCAGATACGGGATCTTCCGGATCACCTCAAAGCTCAGGACATAGAACAGGAAATGGATCACCTTGCTTTTCGGGAGCAGTTTGTTTGCATTCCTCAAGATGTTCACCGTGTAGAAATAGATGATGGCATATACGACCCCGCTGATGCACTGGATGGCTCCGGAAGGATTCCCCATCTTTTCGCCCACCAGGTAGATGGAGAGGACAATAACATAAAAAACTAGTGTCTCCATGATGCAGCGGAAAAACTTTTTCAAGTTGAACCGTTCCCCCTCGACGCCTACACCGGCCAGCAGGCCGAAAAGACAGTTAAGAAGGAAGATGAAGAAGATCACGAACACGATGTCCTTAAGGGGCGCGAAATACCCAATCAGCACGCTTGCGACCGATACGATGAGGTTTTTAAAAGTGTCATACATAGCTTGCGTCTATTTTAATTGTTTTGTCAGTCACTATCACGCTTTCCACCTTCTGGCCGTCCATCTCCAGCTGCTCGCGGATCTCCCGGGACCAGGTAAGCGGATCATTATCCAGCACCATCCGGTCGATACCCACTCCGACAGACACGTCGTCCTTCAGGTCTCCCTTGTGAAAGACCAGAATCAGAGCCTGGTTCTGGTGCAGGATATCTCCGATGACCAGACCAGACAGGATCCTTCCGGCGGCATCATACTGCGGCCGGATGTCAAGATCATAATCTATCATTTGAATACCTTTCATGCCGTCAGTGTTTTATGGTTGTATCTTCATAATCGTCTTTATTCAGCTGGGATGCTTTCGACAGGACGGCCGGCACCGTTACAGGAGCGACGGATGGATACTGTCCGCACACCACAGCACCTGTCGGAATCTGATGCGTATGCCGGTTGAAAGCATCCACCAGGTCATTGATCTTTTTCGTCAGGTCTGCGATATTGACCAGGCCTCCCAGTTTCCCTCCGTTGATTTCTATCCGCTCGATCGCATCGACGGAAAGCACCACGAGCTTGGAAAGATCCCCGGAGAGGGAACCCACCACCACGGCGGTATCTTTGCGCGGGACGATGAGAATCTGGCTGCCATCCGGAGCCTCGGACGCCCGGAGACGGACACCGGACACTTCCATCGAGCCGAAAAGGACCGTGCAGGTAATTCCCTCCACGGATACGACAATCCCCTGATAGACGGTAATGGGAGCGGGCCCAACCGCCGCCCGAAGGTTATTGAGAAGTCTCTGCTCTTCAGTCATGGCAAACAAACATTAAAGAAGCCTATATCCCAGCTCAACGGTGCGCTTCCCGCCGTCTGCGCTGAATTCTGTGGTGACGGCCCGAACATAATAGGATCCGTCTTTATAATCGTAGTCTTTGTCATGCAGCACGGCCTTGTCTCCCGGCTTGATATACGGTACCAGCCAGGTGATGATATTGCCGTCATATCCGTCAAATGTGAGCCGCTTGTGCTCGCTCTCGCCGCGCAGTTTCATGGATTCATCATCGGAGGAAGGGCACTTCACGACGACCTTATCGCCTCCGGTGGTACCATACTCACGCTCTTTGACCTTTCCATCCGGAAGGAGCGCTTTTACTACGACCCGGACACGCCGGTCTTCCGTCCTCCGGTAGGTCAGGTCACAGTCCTGCACATTCTGCGAGAAGTCATAATAGATCGTATTTCCGATCTTCTCTCCCGGTGCATGTACGTGCAGCGTTCCGTCCTGTATGTAGATATCGGCGCCGCATTCTTCCTGGATCTTACGCAGGACATCGTATCCGGTTGCATTATTGATGACAAACTTTTCATAAGTCCAGCTGTAGGAACAATCCACTTTGAAACCCCCTCCGACGCCTTTAATAACGGTGTCGAGAAGGGAGGTGAGCGATACATTCGCCAGCTGCTGGTCGGGTATGGCTTTGCGGAAAAGGAAAAGGTCATCCTCGCATTCCAGGGTGATGGCTCCGTTATCGGAAGCGATGCGCTGCACCCATCCTTCAAACTCCTGCACCATGCCGATTTCGGCATAGCCCAGATTGATGACAATATGGTCCCCTCGATGTATCTTCTTTTCGATATCGAGGGCGATGTTATACTCGGCACCTGGAAGCGTGACCACGGCACTGTCCGCAAGCTGCTCGACGGAGCGGGTGATCTCCACCTTCTCCACCATTCCCAGCTTGTAGCTGCCGACCTCTATGTCAAACTTCATCGTAAACATCGCCCGTTATATCTGTTTAAGATCTTCCCGCCGCAAAAGCAGTTTGTAAATATCATCACTCACCGCACTGATGTTATAGGCCTGATTGGCCTGTCCGGACGTGAACGGAATACTCCAGTCTTCCACCACGATCTGGGTGATGGAAAACAGTTCCATCTGCGGGGATTTCACCAGGACTTTCCCTGCCTCGCAGAAGGAGCGCAGCTTCTTTACATCTTCAGCAGGATATTTCCCGTTTTCTCCCATCAGAATGCCGGAGATTGACAGGCTATAGTCTCCCTGCGCCCAGCGCTCCTTGATGGTACCCCGGACAGCCCCTTTCTGGACCTGCTTTTTAACAAGCACGTTGGTTCCCTGGATTGTCACCTGCGGCTCATACGGGAGCAGCCACCACGGCCCACCCTCTACGGCGAGATAGAGCGGGAACACCATCGGGATACCTTTGGCGTTATTGACGATAAGGTCGGCCAGCTGCTCATCGGAAAGATCGGCAATGGGATCCATATCCGGCGCAGCGCCCGCCGGCGCCTGCGGGTTAAAAAGCCAGTAAGGAGGTAACTTGATCTGGCTATACATTTTTTCCAGTATGACTCTAAACTCGCTCATCGTCCTGCACTGATTGCTATCTCGAGGGACCGGTTGACGCTTTCCAAAACAGCATCGCGGATCTCCCGATAATCCTGATTAGACGTATTATTGATGTTCACATCCTCGAAGAATTTGCCGATGTTCAGCACAATCGAGGTGTTCCTGGTTCCTCCCGTCGTAATGGCGCTTGCCGTTGCTCCGGCCGTGGTGCCCATAGGGACGCCTCCGGAGACCGGAGACAGCAGGCCGCTGGTACCGGCTGCCGCCTTCGGATCCTTGATTTTATCCTTTGCGGCCTGCTTCTGGCGCTCTGTATCAAGATGGGCGTTGAAGTTGTCACGGATCCCTCCGGCAAGCGCGACGGTGGAAGCTACAGCATTTTGACGAGCATTCCACCCGGAAAGCTCCATCGCGCCGGTCTTCGCCGACTCCCAGGCGCCGGAAAAGTCTCCCTTGAAAAGCTTTGCGATAGCCTGGCCCAGGGCGCCGATGCCTTTGATGATGCCCATGATGCGGTCAAGAACATACTGCTTGAGTATGTTACCGAACCCTTTTATCGTGTCCCATACGGTCAGGATAACCGCCCGGAAGCCGGCGAACTTCTGCCAGCAAATCGTAATGGCCGCGACCAATGCGGCGATACCGGCCACTACCAGCGCATACGGATTGAGGCTCATGACGACATTCAGAATCTTCTGTACGCCTATCAATAACTTGAGAGCTCCGGTAAGGCCTCCAACGGTAAGTTTATAGGCCACAGTGGCAACAGCCAGTACCTTGAGGACAGGAGATATCGCGGAGAGAGCCTTTGCTACCCATACGGCAATTTTAGCCACAAAATCCAGCGCTTTTCCCAGAGCAGTTAAGACAGGGATGATATAGGGCTGAATCACTTCGTAAATCTGAAGAAGTGAGCTTAAAAATTTCCCCTTCAGCTGCTCGAAGGCTCCGTAGGAAGTCTGCGCAATCCGTTCTGTCATATTGGCAAACTTACCGCCTTCTCCGGTGGCTTTCTGGAAAGCCGCCCGCACCATGTCAAACGTGACAAGCCCTTTCGACATGTCTTCCTTCAGTTGTGCCACGGACCGGCCGGTCAACTCGGAAATGTCGAGAAGGGGGTTATATCCTGCGTTAATGAGCTGAAGAAGGTCCTGCCCCTGCAGCTTCCCCGCGGCGCTGATCTGGCCGAAAACAAGTGCCAGCTGGTTCAGCTTGTTTTTATCGCCCATGGCCACGTCTCCCAGCATTTTCAGATCGTCTACTACCGTCTCCGTACTCACACCGAAGCCCAGCATGGTCTTCGATGCCTCCTGGGTGGTCGAGCGGTCCCAAAGGGTGTTATCCGCGTATTTATTGAGCTCGCCCAGCATCTTCGCCGCCTTCTCCTCGCTGCCCACCAGGACATTGAAAGAAGTGGCAGTCTTTTCGGCCTCCATCCCCATTTTTGACACGATGCCTACGCCCGTAGTGAGGGCCACGATGGGGTTCATGAAGAATTCCGCTCCAGGGATTGAACGCAATGCCTTTCCTAGGCCTCCTACGCCGGAAGACAAACGCGCAGAAGAGCGGTCGGCCATATCCAGCGCATCCTGTACGGATTTAATCTTGGATATAGCCTGGCCCTCTCCTTTGGCGGCGATATCAATAAGAAACTGCGATATCTTCATTTTGTCTTACTTTCTGATTCTCGGATATGCTTGAGCTGGGCGATTGTCTGTGCCCATTGCTGGTCGGTAAGACCGTCCGGGTCCATGTGAAGGTAATATCGGATGAGAGTGTTAAAATACCCCACGGTATCAGCCTCCGGACGGCCGTCGGCCAGCTCTATAGCTTTTTTAACTCTGCCTCCTTCGTTTCAGAGAGCGCTCCCAGGACGGGAACCGCAGAGAAGAAATAGTTATCATTCGTCTGGAACTCCATGTCCCCGTCGATCCAGCACTGCTTCAGCAGAATTTCGGAGAATTTCACGGAGTCCTTCGCCTGGTTGGATCCGGCCATGGCGAATGACAAGTCCTGACGGGTAGGCTTGTGAAGGATTGCCTTTTTGTCGTCGCAGGAGATCTCGAAGACCTCGCCGTATTTTTCTTTCCAGCCTTTCAGCTGTTCTTTCGTGTAGGTAAACATGTTCTTGTGTGTTAATGTGTGTTTATACGGTATTTAAATGGAAAGGGGCCGGGATGGCGCCGGCCCCTCCCATCTTACTGGTAATTGTCTACCACGTCGAGCATCACCAGCGGAAGCTCGATCTCCATGAACTTGTCGTTCTGGTTCAAACCTTTCGGGACTTCGGTGATTTCAACTCCGACCAGAAGATCGGTGCGGATGATATCACCTTTCGACGGGTTGCCGTAGGCTACGACAATATTGAAGTTCACATCCAGGACATCGCCGCCGGCCGCTGCCGACAAAGCGTCGAGTTCAGACTGGAGGATGCGGATAGAACCGGAATAGGATTTGTTTCCGCGCTGGATACCGTGAGGCTTGTTCCCCTTGGCATAGAGCGCCTCCTTTTCCTGGGATGCCGAATATTGGACGCCCCGGATGCCGGTGACGTCGCGGCCAGCCATCACAACGGTGATGTCTGCCCATTCGTATTCTTTGGAGTTAAACATAAGGCTAGCTGTTTTGCGTGAGGAATCCAATGTTCACGATAATCTCGCGTGAATACCCGAAAGGACGCACCTTGAGGGTTCCTTCCACCTTGGAGGTGGTGAGGACATTCTGTTTCGGGTTGATCCAGAACTTGCACCCGCTACCGTCTACCACGGAGAGTTCGCCGGCGGCGCTCATCTGGGTATTGATGGCCCGCTCCACCTGCGCCTGCCAGTCCTTCAGAACCGGCTGCTGCATGGTGCCGTCCGTGTTTAGCTCGATGTCGTCCAGCATGAACTGGAGAATCGTCAGGTAGGCGATGCGTGCAGCTTTGTCGATGGTACGCCGGGCGGTAAGGTGGGCGTAATCGTCCGTCTTTGCAGTAGCCAGCGAGTCATCGACAAAGTAGAATCCGGAAAGTCCGACATAGATGCGAGGGCAGATATACCCCTTTGCGTAAAGGGCATCCACCACCGACATGGCCTGATCAACGGGAGCATCGCCGATAAACATCTCCACCGGAGCCAGCGCGCCGGAGGCTACGCGGCCGATGTTTCGCTGAACAGGAATTGCAGCAATACGGCCGGCAAGCGTGCCGACACAGGCATTAATGGAAGATTTCACGGTGTCCCCGATGAAAACGCCTACCCGATTATAAGTAAGCGCGGTCAGGTCGGGAGCATCCGCGGCGGAGGTGAAATGGCGGCCTTCGAGGATGACAAAGACCGGAGCATAGATATTGTCTGCTGCCCAGTCGGCAAGAGCCTGTGCTTTAGGCATAGCCGTCAAAACGTCAGGATCAAGGCCATCCTCTACCGTCACGGTGGCGGTAGAAGCCGATGCGACAATCAGACCCCGGAGCGCGCCGCGCAGGGCCTGCAAAACGCCTTTCATGGGCCCGTTATCGACGTCGAGCACAGACGTCATGGACGTCGCCTCGAAACCGATCAGATAGACCGGGGTTCCTTCTTCGGCCTCCGCGTAGAACTGCTTCACCAGCTCCACAATGCGGGCATTGTTGGTGGCGGTGATGCCGAGTGCGGTCAGATCTTCCGGGCGTACCAGGCGATAAGGCGTGCCCAGGACAAACGTCGTAGATACGGCGGTTGCACCCAGCACGACAAGACCCAGCAGACCGTCCTGATTGTCAGGAGCGGTCCCGATAAGACCGTTCAAATAGTTAATTTTTACTCTCGGAAGCATTGGCTAATTGATTAAAATGGCCGCCCCCAGCGGGGGCCGGAGGCGGCACGGTTTTACATTGGCCGACTATTCGGTCGCGGTATCGGTTACGATGGCATACACGCCCTTCTTGTCGTAGCGGCGGATCGCACCACCGACGCGCACCAGGAAGGAATAGACATCGCCATAATACAGCGGGTTGTTCGTCTGGTCGAACATCACCACCTCACCCAGGGCGCGGCTCAGGGAGTCACGCTGCCAGGCAAGACCGCCGGCCAGGTCGGTAGCGGCACCGTCCGCGCCATAGGCTTTCAGGGTGCCGTCCACGGCGAAGCGGTACACGGTGCTGCGCACCATCACCTCGAAGCCGTAGAGCATACCCATGATGCCACGCTTGACATCGGCGGCCTGGAAGAATCCGATGGCCTGGGTGTTGGTCATGCCGTCCAGCAGCTGCTGGTACATGTTCGCGTCCAGAAGGAGGTAACGATCCGTCTGGGGTACATTGTCCTGGTTCATACGAAGCTGCAGGGCAGCGACGTCGGCCGGGGTGATCTTCTTGCGAAGACCGGTGGCGGAAGGCGTCCACGCGGCCACGCCGGTACCGGTGGTCCGGATACGGTTTGCGGCGGCAGGGAGCCAGGCGGCCAGCATAGCCTCGGCGGCCTGGAAGATGATCTCTTTGCGGTCCTGATCAATCACGCTGTTGCGCTTGTTGTAGGACAGCTCTACCATATCCGCGTAGGGGATAAGGATGGGGTTCGTGGTCAGCTCGCCCAGGGTGTATTCGACATCCTGGTCGGTACGCTTGTTGACGCTGGCCGGAAGAGACGACCGGTTCAGCACCACGCCGGAAGGAGCACCCGCGTTCGGGATATGCACCTTCTTGCCTTCATTGACGTACATGTCGTCATTGACGGCTTTGGAAAGGAAGTTATTGTCGGCAAACAGGCCTTCAACGATGGTCCGTTGCCAGATTTCTTTCTGTACTGCCATGATATTGGGTTGTTAAGGGGTTACTACACTACGGGAACTAGGCTCCGAAAGCTTCCGCGAACTTCGCCTTGTAGAGCTCCGGATACTTTTCCTTGAGCTCACCCAGGCGCTCTGCCTTGTCGATCTCTTCCCAGGTCATCTGGGCAAGATCCTTGGCGTCTCCCTGGAGAGCAGCACTGCCCAGGAAGTCCTTGATCGTCGTCTGCTTTGCTTTCGGCAAACCGTTGATGAGATTCTTGGTGGTCGCCTCGTCAGCGTCCATCAGTTTACGGTAACTATCCTTCTGCTCGGCCGTGATACGACCGTCAGCGATAGCCTGGGCGAGGAAAGCTTCAGTAGCAGCTTCCTTGGACGCCTTATTCTCGGCTTCCAGTTGGGAGATTTTCTGCTGAAGGGCTTCCACCTTTGCGGCCTCATTGGAGAGGCTCTTGACCTTGGAGACGATTGCGTCTTCGGTCAGGTCCTTGAAAGAATCGAGGGCCTTGATTTTGTCGATAAAATCCATTTTATTGTGTTTTGGTGTTTTGCTCAGGGTGTTCATGAACTGATAAATCTGTTCATTCGTGGGCGAGCTCCCCAGGGATTCCGCCCCGGAGATGTCATAAATGTCATCGCACAGGCCGACCCGGGCGGCTTCATCTGCCGTGAGCCAGTGGTCTTCCCCATCGAAGAAGCGGGTTTTTACTTCTTCGGACGGCATCCCGCACTTCTGGCTGATCATGTCGGCCAGCGTTCCCTCCAGGCCTTCGATAAGGTCGGCGCATTTGCGCATGTCACGAGCACCGCCTTTGCAGGATCCGGAGACGGAATGCAGCATCAAACGGGAAAAACGGGACATGTGAAGCGGCTTTCCGCACAGGGCGATCACACCCGCGATGGATGCGGCCAGCCCGTCCACGTAGATATTGACGATGGAAGGGCAATCCTTCAGGGCATTGAAGATGGAAATGCCGGAGAAGACCTCCCCGCCGACGGAATTAATATGCACGTCAATCATGGGATACTCTCCGGAGATCCAGGCAAGCTCCGACACGATGCGCTCCGCGCTCACGTCTTCACCGCCGATCTCGCCGTACAACATGATAGAAGCGCGGCCGTTTCCGGCCGGAACGATATTGAAAAATTTCCCTTTAGGCATACGCGATTCGCTTTTGGTAATAACTTTGGCGCAAATATGGGTTCTGTCGTACTAATTTACAATTATTAAAATTTAGCAATATTAAATCACATATATAGTTTATCGTGAAACGATATGGAATAATTATTAAAATTGCAATCTATGCAACTAGAACCCATATTTGCGGAAAAGTTGTAGAAAAATGGCAAATACACTGAAAAACACACAGAAGAAAGCCATCGCAAAAGAACTGTACCTGAACGGCAATTATACTTTCGAGGAAATTGCCGATAAGGTTGGGACAGTTCGGCAAACCATTGCACGCTGGGCGCGGGAAGATGAATGGGCCAGCCTGAAAGCCTCCATGACTGTGGGCAAGGAGAAGACCTTGAAAAATCTGTACGCGCACGTACAAAGCATCAATGAAACCATCATGCAGCGCGAGGAAAGCGAGCGCCAGCCGACCCCGAAAGAGGCCGACATCCTGGCAAAGCTGGCCGCTGCCATTGACAAGCTTGAGAGCGAGACCGGCCTGCGCGAGCTGGTGAGCGCCGGCATCAACTTCCTTTCATGGCTGCGACGACTGGACCCGCAGAAGGCCATCGAGTTTTCCGACCTCTGGGACGCATTCCTCAAAGAAAAGTTCTAGGCCATGAAAGAAGTTGACAAGAGAGCGCTGCAGGAATGGCAGCAATGGATTGAAGATCTCCGGAAGGAAACCCCTCCGGAGCGCCTCTCTGCGCTCGAAATGGCCAAAAAGAAGGCATACCTGGAGAAGCATCCGGTTGAATGGATGCAGTATTTCTTCCCGAATTATGCGGCATGCCCCTTCGCGCCTTTCCAGAAAGAAGCCATTTCCAGGATCTGCCGGAATGACGAATGGTTCGAGACCTGGAGTTGGGCCCGTGAGCTGGCAAAGTCCACCGTGGCCATGATGCTGGAACTCTTCCTGATGCTTTCCGGCCGCAAGCGTTACCTGATGCTGGTCAGCGCCACACAGGATGCTGCCGTGCGCCTTCTCGCTCCTTACAGGGCTAACCTGGAAGGAAACGGCCGGATCATCGAGTTCTACGGCGAGCAGCAGACCGTCAACAAATGGGAGGAGTCCCACTTCGTGACGAAGACCGGCCTCACCTTCCTTGCGGTTGGTTTCGGGAATGCTCCCCGAGGCACGAAGAATGAGTCCGTCCGCCCCGATATCATCGACATCGACGACTATGATACCGACCGCGACTGCCGGAATCCAGTTATCCTGGACAAAAAGACCGAATTCATCGAGCGGGCCGTCATCCCCACCCGTTCCGTCAGCGTGCCGACCCTTATCCTTGCCAAAGGAAACCTCATCGCCAAAGACACCGTTATCGGGCGCCTGG
>Ga0326512_10004536_pt1 | contig 10075 bp, 7 predicted proteins | sample 1_2617_0518_D_FD_203652 | JGI IMG/M metagenome (GOLD analysis project Ga0326512, IMG submission 203652) | Bovine rumen microbial communities from UC Davis, California, United States - 1_2617_0518 | ecosystem: Host-associated > Mammals > Digestive system > Stomach > Rumen | place: USA: California...
CCCATTCCCACTTCAGACCTTCTTTCTCTTTTTTGGCAGCAGACACTCCCATCTGACTACCCATGGTTAGCAGTGCTAACGCAAGTAATAATACTTTTTTCATATTCTTTACGTTTTAGGTAATAAAAAAAAATGTTATTTAACAATAATATCCATTGATGTTGTTCCTTGGGAAACATAATGTGCATCGTCCTTTTCCCCTGTTACATAGATGTAAAGCGGATTTATCCCATCGGGCTTTACGGCACTGTACGTTCCATCAGCTTTGACATTTGCTATTTTGCGGCTTTGTCCATCTTTTATGTTTGGTGAAGAGGTGGCAAAAACGTGCATGTTTTGAAATGGTATAGCCATATACTTATTCTTGAAACTAATGGTACCACTGATAGTCTCACGCTGCTTGGTTACAGTAGTCTCAACAATGTTCTGACCCTTTGGATGGTTTTGTAAGCGAGCCAAAACGTTGTCTTTGATATCCTTTACTCCTGTAATTTCCGGATGCGAGCTAAGAATGCGGTTTGTGAATCGCAGTTCACCACTTAGATATTTGTAAACTTCATCACTATTAAATCCTTTTTCTTTTTCAAATTGTTTTGCTTTTGCTTCAGCGGCTTCAATAAGATAAGTATTGCGTCGAAGGCTGGCCATAGTATCACGCTCTGCGCGTATTGCGTCACGCATGTCTTGAGGACAGTCGTTGTGTTCAATTACTTTGTCGTAGGCTAGACGAGCTGCATCAAAGTAACTACTCTCTGTATGTGCGGGATAATTATTGTAATACTCTTTTGCAATACTAATTAGCTCATCATATGATTCGGAAAGATTTGGTACATTGAGTATGATTTGATAAACACAAAGTTTTTCGATAGGTATTGAAAACTCAATAGTGCCTGCTGGGTACTTTTCGTGACGGAATCTAATGCGTTTTGAACCTTGTGGGATGTAGACATCATATTCTCCAGGTAAGTATTTTGCTTCGCCTTTAATGCCGGTGAATTGCATACCTTTTACCATTGGAACTAATATCCTTATTAGCGCACAAGGGACTCCGTTATTGTCTAGAACCTCGTTACGCCGTGCGGCAAGGTCGTTTTCTAGTTTTGTCATGCTCTTAACTGTGATTTCTTGTGCAGAAATACTAATGAAAGAGCAGATAAATAAAGGCATAAATAAAAATCTTTTCATGACTATTCTATATCAAAATCGTTTAGACTAAATATTTCACTTTTGGCAATGCGTTGTGTACCTTTTCCATCTTTGTTGTATGCATCGGGTTGCCATGTTCGAACGTGAATTTTGGGATGAGTTTCGTCACGGAAATCCCAAAGCAGGAAGAGGTATCCGTCATCATGATAGTTATCGGATGTGTATCCTTGATGAAGCGTGACGCCATATACATCGGCATCGATGGGGTGGAGCATGACTTCTATTTCATCGAAGGTTACACGAATCTTCTTGTTGGCAGCAAAGATTGCCGATAGCTTATCCAAATATTGTTTCTTCGTATGCTTGGTGTATTCTATCTTGTCGGGCAGTCGGATACCTTCTCTAGTTTGACGTTTGATGACTTTTCCTGTAATGATGAGTGCATCTTCGCTAAAAATTGCCTCTAAGAATTCCTTGTTCTTCTGATTGTAGGCTGTACGGAACTGCTCTACATAATCCAAGATCAACTGGCGGCGGCGCAGATCAGTTACCTTCATTTTACTATTAATGATATTCATGTATAGGTTCATACTGATGGACAGATGAAAACTGGTCATGTTGCCTAGCTTGTCGAAGTTGATGACGGCTTCTTGATACTTGTCGTCATCAGGTGCTTCGGTCAGTTGCAGGGGGATATTTCGAATCTGGTATCCTGTAGGAGTAGATATGCAGTGTTGCACCACTTCTGTGTCCATGCAGACAAATGGGGAGTTATCCCAAAGCATGGCCAAGCTGGACTGAACGTCATCGGCTAGTCTTAATGCTGATAGATTCAACTCGCGTTTCATTTCTTGCGCAACTCCTGCTTCAGTAAATAGCGTTGACATCAGATTTTCCATTTTGGTTTTCATGCCGCCATCTTCTATGCCATCGGCTATCCTTATGTTTACAGGCGTACTGCCCCATATCGAGCAGAATGCTGCTAATAGAATTAATATCGAAATTATTTTTCTCATTTTATTTCTCTTTATTTCTGTTGTATGAACCAGTACGCTCCACATCCTTTGTAGTTTTGAATGGAGTCTTCTTCACCAGTTGCGACATTTGTCACGTTACCACTGATAAACTTCAGACAGGCGGGTATTGTCCCTTCGCGGTTATAGACAATCAGATAATACTCGCCATCATTGGGACGTTCTTTATATTTTCCATATTGGGCTATAGAACTTTGTTTGACGAAGGCTTCGATGTCAGAGGCTTTTGTGATCATCAACATCTGCTTCTCGAATTCGTTAGGTTCATAAACCGCTTTGCTGTTATAGGTTATTACCTTTTTTTTATCAGCATACACAAAAGCGCGGTATAGATTTCCGCGTTTGGTTTGAATGGTCATGTATTTGTCGCTGGTTGGTATAATGATTCCTGTAGTGCTTTGATTCCTTTGTGTGGGTTGTTGGTTTTGTATCTCATAGCCTAACACGGCGAGGGCATTTTCCATTGCTTCTTTCTCGCTTTTCATGGAAGTTCCTTCCGCCCAAATGTAATTACGTGACAACTTGATGTCGTTCATACTCTTCAGAGCATCAGCAGCAGAGTTGTCCTGAGCGTAAATGGCAAAAGACAATATTGTGATGAGGAACATTATATATATTTTCTTCATATTTTTTTTCTTGGTCTGTTAGTGTATTGCTGATAGGGTTCTTTCACGTTGTCAGTGGGGATGTATGCATTAAGAGTGGCTTTTATGACAGCATCACGCGTGTTGACGAAATCGTCTGGCAGGATAAGCGACATTACATGGTTGTAGCCCAAGTCCGGGTTTTGAACAATGAGCAGTGCCTTTATGCCGTCAAGGCGTTCTTCTTCTACACCAAAATAGATGTTCAATTTCCGTTCGGTGCAGTAGTTAAGCCATTGCTTGAGGCTAATGGTGTACTGCTTTTTCCTGAAGTTAAACAAGTTTTGCTCAATGTACAATTTGTAGTTGTATGCTTCGTTGATGACTCCTTGGAAAAGGTTGGCAGCTGAGTATGCCTTTTGCTTTGCTGAGAATACAGCTTTTGCCTTCTCAGATGGTTTGTCTTCATAATAAGTGGAAGTGTTGACCTCCTCGATGTAATAATAGGTTGGTGATGCAGAACAAAGAAATCCGTCGGAGGTTTTCTGCAAATCTTGCTCAACTCTAATTCCTGGCATAGTGTCAGGATATGACTTCAGCAGTTCTTGCATTCCGTTCTCAATCTCTGATTTCGGTTGTCCTAAGAGCAGCTCAAACTGGATAGGAAACTGAATATCGAGCAGAACTTGACCTGTTGAGTCCTGCCAACAGACATCATATCCCTTGTCGTCGTAACGTGTCAGCGAGAAGAAAGACATCGGTGAGAGTTTGGGGATATTGTCAATGCTTCCACACTTAACTACCACTTTGTCATCAGCCATACTTTGGTTTAAATCAAATCCACGAACAGCATGACTAATTTTATATAGATAGCGTTCTAAAAAGTCATACACGACAGGTGATGCTTTTGTCTTGACATCCTCGTTAAACAGATGAAGTATGCCTTTCTCTGTCTGGGCTTGGATACCCACACAGACAAGACATGCAATTATTAAAGCATTTAGCCTACGTTTCATACGGTAGTTTATTTAGATTCGTATACGCCATCAACAACTCCGACGTTAATGGCTTCAATCAGGTTTCCACTGGCATCATAGTGCTTTCCTATAGTGAAGAAACCATTGACGAATGTACCCTGAACTGACTCGCCAGGTTGAGCCATGCGTTTTTTTGAATCGTATTTGTTAATCTGACGGGTGGCGTTATATACAAGCCTGCCAGTACCATTGGGGTATCCGTCAGAGATCTGACCAGTGTAACTTCCGTAGCTTAAGTTCAGCGTTCCTGAGGCGGCTTGCTCTGCTTGGGGGCGAGTAGTCTCCGTAGTGGCCTTTTCCTGAGGGGCAGTCTGCTTGACTTCGCTCTTTTGCTCTTTTTTCTGAATCTCTTCAGGCTGGTCAGTTGCAGCGATGGTTTGCGGCTCGTCGGTTTTCATCTCTGGCTTTTCTTGCACTTGGGTTGTGTAAATCTCTTCCTTTGAGTTGAAAAGTGTATAACATCCTATGCCGACAAGAATCAAAAGCACAATTGCTACTGAGATGATAAGCGTGGTGTTCCTCTTAAGAAAACCTTCGCCTTCAGTGTTATTGATAGGAGTGCTGTTTACCTGAGGAACTACAAGAATGGGCGGTTCAACAATCGTTACAGTTTCCTGTGGTATTGGAGCGGTATTTGTTGGACTATCCAAATCTTCTTCGGGTGCAGCAATTTCTGCCTCGTTGTTGTCTTCTGACAAAACAGGCTCCTCTGTTACCTCTATTTGAGGCGTCTGTTCTTCGATTTCGATTCTGCTTACTTGTTCATCTTCAGGTGCAGTGCCTTTTTCTTGTTGTAATTTCTCAATTCTTTCAAGCTCAAGTCTTTCCTGCTCAATACTTTCCTGCTCAATGCGTTCAAGTTCGTTTTGTGCCAATTTGCTGCCCTTTTGTGCTGCCTCTTGGTAATATTGGAGAGCCGTTTTGAGATCTTGATGTTTTCCAAGTCCTATTTCTGAACATCGTCCTAAATAGTATATGCTGTCCGCAAACTGGTTCCTTGTCTTCGCGAAATAGCCTACTGCCTTTTTTCCTTCGCGAAGTTCAAAATAACAGACACCTAATTTGAATAATAGTTCATGACGTAGTTCTTCATTGCCGTAGGTGTTCCTTAGGACTTTCTCATAACAATCCTTGGCTTCTTCATACAGGCCTTCACCAAGGGCTCCGTCTCCTTCGTTCATTTGAATTTTCACCATGCAATCCTGGCAAACTCCAGTGTCAGCAATCAAATATGTCTTGGGAACATATTCTTTGCATGATTTACAAAGGCTAACGTCCTCCTTTTTGTAAACACCATATCTTGTTTCAATTTTTTCGTTCTCTTCACCTTTGTATATGTTGGTGATAGTAGTGTTATTACTATTTGAAGTAGAAGAAACACTATTGTCGGTAACAAGGTGTGCTGAAGGATTGTTATGTTTCTGTTGATTTGGAGGCGTAGTGGTGGCACTTACTTCTGTCAGTTGTTCACCGCATCCAACACAATATAGTTTACCAAAGATTTCCTCAACCCCGTCAGAGTGGTTGTCTTGGAAAGTCTTATGACATCGATTACATTGATACATAATTAGATTGTACTTGATGATTCATTTATTCTATTATTTCAACGGCTCTCTGCAATATGCGCAAAAGTTTCCCTCGGAAATATTGTTAGGCTTGCCGCATTTAGGGCAGACGACGATGTCTGCATCCGAATCATGTTTTGGTTGTACTGTTGGTTGGGCAACAGGTGGGACCACAAGAATTGAAGGTTGTACGTTTGCAGCAGGCTGTTGAGCTGGGGCTTTCTTTTCTTCTTTCTTGCCGAGCATGTAGCCTGTTACTTGTTCTTGATGACGATCGTATCGGTCTTGTTCCCTGTGTAAATCCTCTTTATATTCTGCTGCTCTTTCGCGTTCTATGGCAATGTTCCCGTTTGCAGAATCCATTGAGTATTTTGCCATCTCTTTCCAGTCAGCCTTGTCTTGTTGCATGTTCTCTTGCATCTTATTGAACATCTTCTCCATGAATTCGCTCTTCTCGCGTTCTGCCTGTATCTGAGCCTGTGCAATTTCGTCTTTGTGACTCGCCGATACAAATGCTTTCTGGGCATCGATGTCTAATTGTGAAAGCTGTAAGGCTGCCAATTGTTCGCTGGTCATGTTTGCTTTAACCTGCAACTGTTTCTCTTCGTGACTCTGGCGGTCAGATTCCATCTGTCTTTGTTGGCTTTGGATTGCCTGAAGCTTTTCCATCTGGCGAGCATGGTCTGCAGCCTTCTGCTTTTCCTCTATGTCTATTTGGGCAGAAATGAGTTCTATATCACCCAATTGCTCCTTGTGGACTTGTTCGTATTCCTGTTTTCGCTGCTCAAGCTCGTTCTTAAAGACATCGTTACGTTGCTTTAATTCCACGAGGAAACGCTCGTCATAATATGCCGCTTTAATCTTCTCTATTCCTACTAAATGAGTAGCATGAGAAGATTCCAAATCTCTACGATGTGTTACATCTCTTTCTTCATAATCATGTTGAGCTGCTTGAACTATTTTGTCTCTGTCGATAGCGTCTCGTAGTTGCATCAGAGAGAACGCAGTTGCAGTCTTGTATTTCTTTTCGTTAATTTCGGCAATTAGAAGGTCGATATCGGTTTCTCGCAGAATTTTTGCCTTCTTGATTTCTGCAATCGCCTGCTCTAATTCGTCCTCATTTCTAGCTTCTCTCAATACTCGTGTGTTTTTGATTGTGCTAAGGAAAGCAAGCATGTCGTCATCATCAAGAATTTTGTCACGATTGATTTCCCATAAAGCCTTTGCTATATCGCGCTCAGTCCTGGCTTCCTCAATCATCTGCTGATTTTCTTCATTTGCCAGACGATTCTTGATGATATTCATATTGTGAAGACGATCTATCTCTTGTCCGGAAAGATAGATTTCTCTATTAAGAGATCTTAGCCGCTCCAAATCCTCGCTGTCAATGGTGCAATCGTTTATACGCACAACTGATATACCGATATTCAGATTATCGATCTTTCCCTTCAGACGATTTGAAATCCGTTCCGTACACTCAAGCGTAATCTTACCGTTCTCAAACTCTTCATGACGCAGGGTATCAGCAACAGAACTCTCAAACAAACTTCTAACCTGTATGTTGGTCACGTTCTTGTTGGCTTCACTCAGTGTAAAATATTGAATAAATTGCTTGAAGTTCGTAATCTGGGCAGAGATGCTCAAACCAACTGTTCCATTATACTGCTCTGTGTGTACGTCATTCTCAAACACGAGGGGGAACTCTTTGTCAACCTTCAATATGATGGAATATACAGAATCGGTTCTGATGCTGCTTACTAATTCGTCCATTGAGGTGATTTTATCCATCTTTTGGTTAGACTCCATTCTTTCATTAAGGGACGTTCCGAACCATAATTGTGAAAGCCATTTACCAATGCTGCTCAGATTCCCCACGGCACCACCATATCGTGCATTCAATTTCTTTTCAAGTTCTTCTTTGTTTATGAAGTCATAGCTTCCTCCATGAAGTTCTGCAGCTAATTTACCGTCAACGTAGATGTGTGCGGTTATTCCTTCGTCAACAACAATTCCTGCTACATTTTGTAGCGAGTCCATCTCTTTTTCACTGATGCGGTATGCTATTTCGCCGCGAGGAACATTCCAAATTACCTTATTCTTAATAACTGAAATTTCCTCAGCCAAATTGGGGGTTGTGTTATTCTCGTTTGTAGAAACAAGCTCATTACCGCAGTTGGTGCAAAAAACCTTGTCGTTGTCAAAGGTCTTGTTGCAATTAGAACAATACTTACTCATAGTTATTTTTGTTTTTATTATATGTTTCTTTCAGTTCCATTAATACGCTGAAGGTGTCATCGGAGATGATGGATGCAAATTGAGTATATAGTTCGAGGAACCTGTCCTCGTTGATGTTTCCCAAATGTGCAGAGTCATTCCGTCCTTTTGTGAAATTCATAAGCTTATCACCAAAACTTTTATGTATCCCAACTTTGCTCATCACGTTAGGATGGTTGTGTATAGCATTTGCCATTACGCCTATGGTAGGGTCTAAGATTCTTCCATCCCTTCTAGGTACCTTTTTTATATATTTGAGGTATTCGTAGACACTCAATCGTAATTCATTCTCGATAATGAGACACAACGGGTTCATTAACGCTGCAAAATCTATTGGAGGCAGAGAACCATCCTTGATAGTAAGGCCAGGGGTGTTGTAGTTTGCCATTCTTTTGCGGTATGTTTCGTCCAGCATAGTATTGAACGTGGCTACTTGCAACTTGGATTTTTCGTCTATCCTGCTATCAAGTGCCAAGTCTTCTATGCCAAATTTGTCACGCCAGACGGTTAGACTGTAAATGTACACCTTGTCTTCCGATTTGTGGTCGTTTGGACGGATAAGCCCGAAGCGTCTGCTCATCCTTCGGAATATTTCCAAATAATTGATGGATATATTCTGGCCGGCTCTTATTCTGTCACTGATGGACTTCTGTTTTGTGAACAGTGCCGTTTTAGTCTTGTCTGAGTCCACGACAACCATAACCGTTCCATAAATGTCGGTGTCGTAGGTATACCAGTACTGAGTATCCATTCCATAGGTTATTCTCCTGATTGTAGTGAGTCGGCGTGGCTTTACTCCATATCCAGACAGATAATACTGGATTTCTGAGTTGACTTCCTCGAAACGTCGGTCAACTCTTTGTCTCACATATGATAGTATTGAGTCTGAATTATCCGTGTACACGATCTCGCAGGTAATTCTGTCGTAACTCCCTTTATCTGAGAGTTGCAATGGGGTTTCCGAAACCGTCGAATCAGCCTTGACTTCTGCAGGAAATTTTGCGCTTAGGGCGGGGTCTCCGTACAGAGAAAACTCCAATAGCGTAAGGAGCTCAGCCTTATTCCTGCTGTTATACAGTCTGTGCCTCGTGTGCGTAAATGCTTCTCCAGCTGTTTTCCCCTCAACTAAAAAGCGTATGAATTCTTTAGCCAAGACATCAGCACATGATATTGAGGGTGTTACCGCTTTGTCTTGTGGATCTACATTTCCCATTGCGATGACAGAAGAACCTAAATAGATAAGCGTACGATTTGCTATTGCCGTCAGAAGCATAGACCCTGATGTGGTCAGTCCTTGAAACTTTCCGCCATAGCAGGCTTCTGTCACGATAATGTTGTCAAATTGTGTATCTTCAAAAGATTTGGGCGATATCGCTTTATAATATTCCGTGTCATCGCTTGTTGCACCTTGTCCGAGAAAACAGGGATTGCTTGGGTCGCTAGAGCCGTGTAGGTTGAAATAAAACAGGTTTGCGTATGGGTTAAATACGTTCTTTACAGTCTCTATCGTGATGTAAGGCGTCAGAAAAATATTCTCATGACATAGTTGTGAGTCTACTTGTACATCGGGAATAAGTCCGTGTTTGTCTAATTGAGCTATCGTTCGTTTGGAAACCCGTTTCCAGTGTGGGTCACATTGTGCGTATGTCATTTGAATGGGAATTCCTTTTCCCATCATTTTCTTTGCCCTGTTCAGGTATTTCTCAAAAATCTCGAAATTGGCATCTGTTCCCAATGGCAGTCTGCCAATATGAAAATGGATGATTTGTCTGCTTGTGGAGTTGAGAATCTCTATGGTGTCTTTTGAAATAACAGTATCGTAGGAGTATAAATAGTCGGTGGGAATTGTTGGGTCTTTGGTTTCAAATGCATTGGGGATCTCAGGCATTGGAATAATGTCTTCACCTCCAATTATAAAGAGATAATCAGTCTTGTCGTGGAAAACCAAATGTCTTGAACTGTATAGTATTTTGTGATAAGCTTTCCAGTCTTTTCTTTTGGCAGAAGAGAATAAAGGCATAGAGGCCTCTTGTTGTAACGACTCATGAACATCAAAGAGTTGATAGTCGATGTAAAAGGCAACGTCATTTATGTAATTGTTAATAGTTTTAATGATAACCTCGCGTGACACGTTCAGTTTTTTTGCCAGTGCGACGGTATCTGTCATAATCAAACCCTTCAATTTTTCATTCTCTTCTTTTCCCTTAGCGGAAAAAGTAGGCACTAGCTCACTCGAATTGATTCGTGTTCCGCATTTGCCACAGAACTTGTCACCAATAGATATTGGTGTGCCACATTGAGGGCAGTATTTTATGGACATTGAATCTTTATAATCCTTGATAGAATTTTTATAATCCATCGTTGACAGATAATTATTTCGCCTCCAGACTCCCAACATTTGGCGAGTTAATAGTAATTATATCGTGCGTATCTGA
>Ga0326512_10004537_pt1 | contig 10074 bp, 13 predicted proteins | sample 1_2617_0518_D_FD_203652 | JGI IMG/M metagenome (GOLD analysis project Ga0326512, IMG submission 203652) | Bovine rumen microbial communities from UC Davis, California, United States - 1_2617_0518 | ecosystem: Host-associated > Mammals > Digestive system > Stomach > Rumen | place: USA...
TGCGCCGCATCGCCTGCATCAGCTCCGAAAGCGTTCATGGTCGCCATTAACCCTGCCGATACAGTGTCAAGATCGCCGCCCTCCCCTGCAGCCAGATTCATTGCCGGGCCCAGCATGGCAGAAGCCTCTGCCGCATCCTTCCCGCCTCTGGCAAAATTGAGCGCCGCCTGCGCTGCTTCATCCATGCCGTATGTTGAATTTGCCGCTGCGTCCTTCATGGCCTGATTCAGATCTGCTGTTGCATACTTTGCATCGCCCATGGTGGACTTGACAAGCGTCATTGTCTTATCTACTTCTGCGAACTTTTTCGTCGCAACGGTAGCCGCGCCCACAATAGGGACTGTCACGCCTGCAGTAAGGCCTCTCCCGACATTCTGGAACTTCTTCCCGACATTGCTGATTTTCTTGCCCATTAGCGTAAATTTACGCTGCACGCCCTTGGCTGTCTTGTCGCTGGCATTATTAATCGCTTTGAATTTGTCTGTCATGCGGTCCTTTAGCGTGAGGACCGTTGTCACGGTTCTGGCCATTATCCGAGCTCCTTTGCAACTTCATCCAGACCATCCGCATATTTTTCATAGGCCATGTGCAGGAGATACTTCTCTGCCCATGTTAATTGCAATAAGTCTGTCAGCGGATACCCTCTTGTAACGTACCATTGAAACATTTGAAGGTCGGGATCCGCGTCTATGAGTTTTTTAGTTGTTCACCAATCCCTTCAAAAAGAGAGTTCATTTCGCAAACCGTTTCGCCCACTTGCATGATATCCATCTTAGTCATGGTCGAATACACTATATCGATGGGGTCCCCCACCTCCATAGCCTCATAAACTTCCTTGTCGTGAAAGAAATCGCAGCATTCATATATTATCCGCGCCATTTCATCCATAATGGTCCGCATATCGTCTTCATCTTTACTGATAACGTTGACCGCATCAAATATGCTTTCATCGCTCGGGCGCTTAAAAAGCAATGTTCCACCCAGCGAGGGCACTTCAATTTCCTTCACGGTAAGTTTATCCTTCTCTCGCTGCATCTTAGCAGCGAGAAGTTGCTCCAGTGTTACGCGCTGGAGCTTTTTCTCGTTTTTTACTCCCATACACTATCCTTATGCAAAGCTGGTTACCTGGAACTTTGACGCATTGAAGGGAATCTCTTCCTCTATTACGGCTTTTGCTTCGGCGTTAAACAGGGCAATCTCAGTAATCTGAGCATTCTGTATCGTGACAGATTCATTCTGTCCGTTGCTGGAAAGATTGACTCCTGTGATAACGAACTCAGGCATATTGCCATTAACTATGCCCTCATTTACCTTCTTGAGTACATCGGAATTAACCTTCTTGACAGTAATCGTGCCCTCGATGGAATACCCGGTGTATTCATGCTCTGTACCGTACTGTCCGCAAAGCTCTATCTCTTCGTAGTCAAGTGTGAGCTTAGCTTCTGCCTTCGTAAGTGTAGACAGGAGCTCTCCATCAAAATATATTTTCTGATCGTTGCCTTTTAACATTTCGTGCCTCCTTAATCAAGCAAAATGTTGAGTGTCAGGTTCTGCATAGACTGCAGTATCTGTATCTCGGCTCCAAGATATACATTCCTCTGGAACGGCTTAGCAAGAACTGTTGCGTCATCCCAGTCAGATGCATCCGGATTAACGGTAATCCAAGCCTTGCGCTGTGCATCAGCATCAAGATAGACCGTATTCGCTATGCGATTATTGAGTATTTCGTCCTCTGCCAGCCTATCCAGATAGTCCTGTATTGAGCCCAGAAGCATCTGCTGATTATCAACAGAATTCTTGCGCACTCCCGAGTATTCATCTCTGAAGACGCTTGTGATATCCTGCCTTATCATGTCGGCAGCTTCAGATACTTCGATGTATCGCATATCCTCGATCTTATCGCCGTCCGCCTCTGTATCGTCGAATGTAACAAGTGTATTGACTGCAGTACCGAGTCTTACCACTCTGTCTCCGTTGCTCCAGTCGTTATATATGATGATATTACCGTTATTTACCACCGTGTCGGGCGTTGATACATCTGTGCATGATTCCAATGCTGTAAGAACCTTGCTAGAGGCGCCGTTCACATTTGCCTTTGAAAGTATTGCCGCTATCATGGGCAACAGCTCCTTGGTTGTAGATGTGGTCCGGGCGTATGATCCCTGTCCTGTCCTTCCTGAATCCCAGGTGGATGTAAATACAATATTCTGGCTGTTTACGTTCTCTACGTAACGGCTGTCGGCGTTGGAAACGCCACTTGTCAAAACGTGGTAAGACTTCTTGGTCTTTGCCCACGTTACAAGCGCCGAATAATCCCCTGCGGTTTCGCTAACTATTGTTACACGACCATTCTGGTAATGCGCCTCAATAAGAGCTGTAGCATCCGCTATAGTCCCGGACGAACTGTCTATGGTAACGATCACGACTTTCGACGGTGCTATGGCAAGCATATCGTTGATCCTTGCCGCGTTTGCATTGCTCCAGCCTGTAATATCTGTTCCCGTATCCACCTCCTGAATAGATGCTGTAACAGGAGTATAATCGTTGCCCGATGTCTCGCCATCTTCCTTTACGATCAGAATGGCAATGCCGCGCTCCGATCTTTCCAGGAACGTAGATGCAAGCTTCCTGAACGCAACTTTTATTTTGGGTAATGTTGCTGTGTTCATACGCTACCTCCGTTTGTATGAATTGTTAAAGATGTGTCTATAGTATCCATATATTCTGCAGCAGCTTCCCTGCCGTCAAAATCCGCAATTTCATGGAATGTTATAGTAAACGATACATGCAGCACTCCGCCGGTTTCGCCGGTGTGCCCGGTTTCGCATTGGATATCATCTATTGAAAATTCGCCGATTCCTCTCAGAAGTCTCAGTTCCAGAAGCTCTTGCAGGTCGTTGCACTCTTTTTTCCACTTTTTTGCACTTCTGGCGTAATAGTAGAGGTCCTCGTTAAGGGTTGTAACCCTAAGCCCCATCTCCCGGGAGTAATTAGCATCGTACTCGGTCATGAACTGGCCGCGCACTACGTCTTCTGTCTCCCTGTCTATGGGCACTATCTTGCAGTTCTTGTATGTATTGTCTCCAGATATAGCTTCTTTGTATGCTGTAATAACAGCCGTGTGAATCTGTCCTACTGTCATTTATCTACCCTTCAAGCCGTTATCTACAAGTTTGTGGATAAATTTTTCGGTATCGCCCCAGAATGTGCTCCTGAACAACTGGTTTCCTCGCTCCATGATGCGGAACGCTCTAGTTTGCTTGCCTGTGGGCTTTCCGCGTATGTACACTTCATGGCCGTACTCTATCAAATGTGCATGGAAGCCGGGCGGTCTCGAAGTGTAGATATACACTCCATATCCACCTTGGCTATTACGCCACGCTCTTGATGCGGATATGGATTTAAGATAATTTCCTGTCTTTTTTCTTACTGTAGAGCGAGCTGTCCGTCTCGATACCGTTCTGTTCTTACCGCCCTCGCGCCTCATGAACTTCTTAGTTTCTATTGGCATCGTTTCCTCAATAAATGTCAAAAGATCCTTATCAAAATCTGTCCATTCGGAAATATCGCATTCGATGTCACTCATATTGACACCTCCATAACAGTCATTATCTCCATAAATCGCTGATTGTTGTAGACTGGTTGCCAGTATCTAACGTCGTACCTCTGCCCTTCGTATAGAATTACCATGTTCGGCGACAGTTCTATGGCACCGGTTCGAATTCTCATCTTGTGAGTAACCTCAGTATCGTCAAGCCCGCCATCCATGTTGCGATTAACTCCACTTGTAGGGATTATCTGCGCAGGAATCTTCTCCTTAACAAGTTTCAACCCCTCGATAGTGTCCTCGCCGTATTCGTTTGTGGATGCATCGGGTATGTAAAAATCTACCTTGCACCTCAAATCTCCCGCTTGAATCATGATATATCCTCTTTGGGCAGCAAGTTTACGGAGTGCATCGACAGTATTCTATCTACCATACTGTTGTTTTCTGGCTTGTCAACATGCCTGGAGCGGATATCATAATTGTCCGCAGCCATTTGCAATACCGCTATAGTGATATCCTCATAGTCGTCTAGCTGCTCTTCTGTCAAGCCCGTGTACTGGCAGGCTTCACTTATAGCAGCCTCCAGTACTGGGTACAGTAATGGATCGTGTGGATCTATGTGGATGTACTCGGCCACGATAACACCTGTCAGTTCGCTTACTTTCATGGATTAAACCTCATATAAGGGCGGCGCCACATGCACCGCCCACGTTGCCATTTACTCTGAAGGCTCTGCAATAACAAGTTTGTAAGTCGTCTTCTGCTTGCCCAGTCCGCTCAATGCAAACACTAGGCCGCCATTCTCCTTTACGATCTCAGCTTTAATATAAAGCACGAAATCGCCTCCGGAGAGACCGATATGAGCTGCTTCGCCGTCGTCATCAGCAGTAAGTGTGATGTCATTACCGTCTTGAGAGAATATGACGCCAGCTACAGTAGAAGCAATACCTGTGGTAATGCCAAAGCCAAGCCATTTGTGTGTGCCCCAAGGCTCACCATGCGCGCAGTCCTTAAGCTGGCTAACTTTCTTGGAGAGGGTGACCGTGATAACTCCTTCCGAAAGGACTATGCTTGTGACGTCCTTTGAATTATCCAGAGTCTCAGGCGTAGACATATCGTGAAGACTTGCTCCGGTTGCCGTCTTGAATGACAGACTCCATGCATCGCCCACCATAAGCCCTGCGTCCTTAAGCGCAACCAGGAGGGCGTCGATTTTCTGTGATGCCGTCCCAGAATCAGGAACATTTACAGCCCCCGGGAAATTCTCTACTTTAGCTCCATCCTCGAATGCGAGGGTGCCACCGATAACGGTCTTGTCGCCGTTATCAGTGTTATAATTCTTAGTGTTGAAAGAAGACATATTCTACCTCCTTATGCTTTCATTTTAAGCACTGCGATAGCCTGGTCATTGATAATCTTAGCGTCAAACTCTGTCCATCCAACAAAGCCTGTTGCGTGCTGTGTTGCGTATTTCTCGCGAAGCACCTGAAGTTCAAACTGCTCTACAAGTTTGACTGCTAAGGCATTCCTGAAGTCAGCGTATACAATCGCTTTCGCGCCCTGACCAATTGCGGGAGCCTGATCGGATGTGAATACAGGCTTGCCAAGAAGCGTTGCGCCGAATCCTGTCCTAAGGTCGGGATTAAGAATGTATTCACCTGTGCCGCCATATCTAAGCTGGCGCAGGTATGTAAGTGTCGCAGGTGCCATAATCCAGCAAGCATCTCTCTGGAACGCGCTCTTTATTGAGTCCTGCACGGCAATGAGCTCGTCTACAGTGATATCTGTCTTGGATGCGGCGTTGGTTACGTTTGTAGCACTCTTTATGCCATCGATATTTGCGCTGCCGTTGAGGAGCTGGTTCTCAAAGAACTTGGCAACCGCATCTGCCATAAGCCCTATAATCTCATTCACGATATTAATGTCAGAATTATTAATAAGGCTGTTGGAAACCTTTACGAGCACGCCTGCAAGGAATCCTGTAAGGTCAACACTTGTAAACTGCGCAGATACAGACTCGAGATCAGAAAACTCACTTGCAAAGTCCATTGCGATGCCATTGTTTGCCGCTATCACGGTAGGAACTGAAAGAGTGCCCTTGACGTTATATTTCTTTGAGCGTGCAAAGATGGGTGAAATATCAGACACGGCCTTGATCACCTGGTTTGCAATTGTCTTAGGGATGATTGCACCATTGTCGCCCTTTGTGATATTGGAATCCCCCTGGCGAACGTCGCCGCTGATATTTGCCCTTACGTAAGCCGCAAAGTTCTTGATGTCCTTCTCTTCTGCGGATAAAGCGGGCTCGGGCTTAACGATCTGAACCGTCTTTGCCTTGTCAATAGTATCCATTGCATCGATAGTCTTCTGGATCCTCACAGCTTCTGCCTCGAAGTCCCCAAACTGCTTGGTCTCTTCATCGCCGAAGGGGCGGTTTTCGGCTTTTGCAGTATCAACGATGGCCTGCATCTTTTCCTTTGTGTCATTGAGCATTTCCTGTAACTGTTTCTTGTTCATCTGCTTACCTCCTAAAGCTTGCTGATACGTTGTTCATACTCTGAGTAATCAATAGCGGGCGCTTCTTCTGGCTTCTCCCTTTTTATAAGCTGTTCGGGTACATTTCTATAGCCGAACTTAGCAATTACGTTCGGATCCAGAGAATCCTTCGCGTCCTTGCGTTCTTCACAGATAGTGATATTAAACATTTCTGCAGCCTGCTTGGCTGAAATCCATGACTCTTTCGCTATAAGTGCTTTGAGTTCTTCTTCGTCGCCCTTAAGTTTTGAACGGTATGCCGGCATGCATGTCCCCTCCTGAATGCTCTCCAAGTCTTCGGCAGTCTTCATCATATCGTCTGCATTCCCCCAGCAAAAACTCATAGGCTTATGCACCATAAGCATGGTTCCTTCATACATGTTTACGCTGCTGCATGCCATAATCAGAAATGAGGCTGCGCTTGCGGCAATGCCGTCAACATAAGCATTGACAGTTACGCCTCTTTGGATTGCCCGCTTTATCTCGCTGGCCATTGCAACTGCGGCAAATACTGAGCCGCCCGGAGAATTTACAAAAACATCGACGGTCTCTCCGTTTTCTGCTTGATGCAGTACGTCAGCAATGTCCGACGGCGCAATACCGTGTTCATTGCCGCCCCAGTCAGTGTATTTTTCGCTTACAATTTCATCGTAGAGATATATTTCACTCACCTTCGTCTTCTCCTTTCCCGCCTTCGGGCTCTTCTTTTGCCGCCCGGTTGCGTTCTGTATCAGTATTCGGGATGTAGTATTCGCCCGTTTCGACATTGTAAAGGGCCGCTCCCAACCCTACATTAAGAACATTCATGCCCTCAACAGGATCCAGGTTCTCCATTCCTCTGATTTCGTTGATCATCAGCCATCCTGTATCCTTTGCCTGCTTGTATGCGTCGTATCTGTCTTTCATTGACGCCTTTAAGAGTTCCGAATAATCAGCTGCCCAGTAAAATTCTCCCTTCTCTGATTCTCTTAATAGCACTTGATTGAGAGATGCTTCAAACGCGCTGCCAATTGGCAATACAGCACGTTTTACGAACTTTTCATAGTCTTCCGATACGTGGAATAACCCATCTATCTCCTTGTCCAGGGTAACTTTACTCTGGTTTAACTGTAGCTCTGTAGCGCTCTCAGACGATTCCTTGAAAGTCACGCCATTATTGAGTACTGCAGCCTTTTCTCCATTCTCAGAATAAAGAGACTTCCAACTCTCCTTAAGAATCCTGACTTCGTTGTCTCCGAGTTTTCTATCCGCCTGCAGGAATCCACGCTTGTTTCCGCCTTTTTTGAGTGTCTTGACTTGAAAAGCGATTATTGAAAACGCAGCCTGCAGTGCCTCATTCACCTCTCTGACGATACTCTCGCCGTATACACCGTTTCTTGTGTTGCGCAGAAGCTTCAAAAATTCGTAATCTGCGTATCTTACGGCGTTTACAGACACCTCATACTGCTTATAGATGGGGTCATCATTCATAAAGAACCCAACATCTTCGCTTTTAACATAGCGCAGGCTCTTCACGTGATTGCCCTGCCTCTCTATAAAGGCGTATCCTCCGCCGTTGTATCCTAAGAAATAATCCTCGCACAGGGCTTTTTTCATCTGATAACCGTCCAGTGTGTCTCCGGTATCACCGTTGAGCAGGCGCACCCTGATATCATCATCCAATCTGATAATTTTCTCGTTGTCACTTTCGTCTTTTGTGCGCCTATATAGCCTGAACGGGATCATAGCAAACGTCGACGCGATAAGATCAATGTCTGCTGCAACCTGTGGTATGCTTTTAACCTGCTCTCTGGAAAGGGTTTCGCCGCTTATGATTGCATTCAAAAGCGTGTCTGAAAAAGTTATTTTCCCTTCCTGTTTGAATCTGTCAAATAATCCCATATCAAATCACCTGTGCTACAAATCCGCTGTAATTAAATAGCCTGTCCTGTTGTAGGAGGTGGACCGCATTTATGAGCGATACAACCATATCCACCTTGCCGTTTGATTTCTTTTTATTTACATACCGGTTAAGATTCGTGTCAAAAGAACACCTGGCGTTCTGAAAATTGATTTCGAGAAGAGGATTTTCGGTGTACATGAACTCCTGGTCCGTTATCTTCTCGAACAAAAGCTTTGTTGCAGGATGTAATACGCTTGAATGCTGCTTAACCTCTATGGTGTTGTATTTTTCGTCCCACTTTTGGGCTGAACTCATTGCGTTGTATCTGTCAAAGCCGATGGCGATGATTGTGACGCCGAACCGCTCCTCCAGATTGAATACAAACTGTTCAACCGTCGCATAGTCGATTGTGAGATCGCCGCATGCGATAACTTTTCCGCCCTTAATGTATCTGCGGTAATCGATTTTCTCAAACTTGTTTTTTTCGTCAATTCTTCCCTCCGGAATGAAGGCAAAACTCTCCGCCAGTATCGTTCCATTTTCCTCCGAAACGAAGGCAACCGACGTATTATCATTTGTCATGGACAGGTCCACGCCTACCCACACTTCTCTTCCGCTCCAGTCAATTTCCTTGACCTTGCACTTTTGAACGGCCTTAACGTCTATGTACGTCTCGGTCCCCGCTCCGGCATAGATGATGTTGCAGTGCTTCGTCAGAAAGTTCTCCCTGGCGCTTTCCATCGCAATAGCCCGCTTGCGCTTGTACAACAGGTCTTCCCAGATTAGCTTGTTATTCCACGCAACCGGGTTGGCTTGCTTTAATATCAGGTCATTTTGCTCCCAGTGCTCTGTGTCATCCGGCTCAAACAGGAGCGAAAAAATCTTTTCATCGTTCTCTATTCCATCAAGTACCTTCTTGGCGTATGCCACGCGATCCTCGAACGGATTGTCTATTGTCGGATATTTGGTGCTGATAATAAAGCCAAGTTTGTTCAGGATATTGAGTTGCCCTGATTCCATTGCCTCAATCGGGTAGTTATTCGGCAGCGCGCCAACCTCATCGGCCAGAAACGCGTTCGGCAGACGCCCGTCCATACGGCTGGTGGAATAATTAAGCGGCTCATATCTGGACTTTGTGGGCAGAAACTCGATGTAATCCCTCAGGATCTTGAATCTCTTTTCACCCATGTACTCATACAAAAGCGGAGACATCCGCAGCGTATCTTCTATCGCGCCCTTAACCTCCCGGCTAAGCGCTCCATCCGGTGCTACTGAGTAAAATTTCGAAAGCGGCGGCTCCAGGATGAATAGCAATATAAACATCATACCTACCGCATAGGTTTTATAATTTTTTCTGGCTATCTCCAGAAGTATCGTCTCGTATCTGCGTTTCGTGTGATCCTTCTTTTGCACCACCGCAAGCGCAGCAATGTATAACAGCCATTGGTACCCTTCCGAACACTCATACATATTTTGCCCGACTTTTAGGCCTTTAGGCATTATTGTCAGCTTCAGTATGGCGTCTATCTTTTTGACGATATTCTCATCAATGTCGTATTTTTTATCCTTGCCGCCTGCTATTTTTACAAAGTCCTGGCATTGCATCCTGACGTATTTGGGCGCCGGGCTGTTCTTTCGCGCGCACTTCTTAGCAAATTTCAGTGCGGGATGGTCAGCTGACAGTGCCATTTAAGATTTCCATCAAAGGATCGTCAGGGTGCTCATCCTTTGTGGCGGCAAAACTCTTTATTATTCTGATCAGCGTCTCAACTGTTTTGTTGGACGATGCTACTACTCTGTCGTATGACTGAAAGATAGGGTTCGCATACGTATTGTTCTTTCCGCCGTATGATTTTTCAGTTGTCAGCTCTCCATTTGCCAGAGCTTTATCAACCTCGACCTTCATGCCCTCGCCGATTTTTAAAAGTTGCTCGTATCTTTCCAGCGTCGTCAGAAAAAAGAAATTCTGCTCCACTCCCGATTGCTTTGCCCGCTCCTTGATCTCGGCTATACGGCTCTCCAGATCAAAAGTCTGGGCGCTCTCTTTGGCTTTTCCCATTGCTTTTCCTCCGTAAAAAAAATTATGCGAATTTTTCAGTGTAAAAAGAGG
>Ga0326512_10004538_pt1 | contig 10074 bp, 17 predicted proteins | sample 1_2617_0518_D_FD_203652 | JGI IMG/M metagenome (GOLD analysis project Ga0326512, IMG submission 203652) | Bovine rumen microbial communities from UC Davis, California, United States - 1_2617_0518 | ecosystem: Host-associated > Mammals > Digestive system > Stomach > Rumen | place: USA...
GCGCCGGCATCGAGATTCCCCGCGAGATGATCGCGGAGTGCTTCTCGCCGGGCGCCGCCTCCACGGACGGGGCCTCGGCCTGTTTCGTTGGTTCGTTCATCGTTTTTCCTCCTGTTGGTTTGTTTCGGCTAAAGCCGATATAAACACATCCTAGACGCCCGCCAGCTCGGCGAACGAAAATGCATCCTCCGCGGCGGACTCCGCGCCCGGTTCCCCGTCGGACGCGACGGAGCGCGTCCCTCCCGCCCCGTTCAGCTCCTCTAGGCTGTACCCCTCGCCGTCCGGCTGCGGCCCTGCGGCCTTCGCGGCGGCGGCCGCCTTGATCACGCCGAGGTTGTGCGCCATGCGCGCGGCGCGGTCCTCCGCCTCCGCCTGGTGCCGGCCGCGCATCGGAAGGACCTTGCTCGCGAGGTCGTGCGCCTGCGCCCCCATCGCCGCCTCGATGGCGCGCCGGTCGTACGCCGGGGCGCGGTCGTACCGCTGCGCCACGCCGATGGCGTTGCGCGTCGCCGGGTCCGCGAACACGGCGACCTCCGGCATGAGCGGATTGACGAGCACCAGCACCTTCCTGCGGGGCGGCAGGGCCGCCGTGTACCCGCGCCGGTCCTTCACCACCGCCCGGAACAGCAGCTCGTCCCGCCCGAAGTAGAACGCGTCCCGCAGGCCCACCAGCCCGTTTTCGCGCACCTGAAGCTCCGCCCAGTCGCCGAACGGACGCCCCGCCCTCGGATTGAACGTGAAGAACGCCGCCATGTCGATCACGGGGAACTGCGCCCACTCTCCCTTCGCCCGCAGATCCTTCACGCCCCCGTCCCACGCCTCCAGGCGGCTCATCGGGCGGTCGCGCACCAGCTTCGGGTTCTTCTTCACCGCGAGGCCCATCAGCGCCACGTCCTCCGGCGAACTGTCCGCCGCGAACGCCTCGGCGGACATCCACCGGCCGCCCACGCACACCTCGCGCACCATCCGGCCGTCCCATCCCTCCAGACGGTGGTCGCTGCCCTTCATCACCTCCCGGCAGATCGTGTCGTACGCCGCCTCGTACTCGCCCCACGTCTGCAGCCCCGCGACGAGCTTCGCCGCGAACACGGGGTCGAGCGCCTTCCCCGCGTCCAGCAGCGCCTGCTCGTACTTGACGAGCGCCGCGTTCGACTCGTGCAGGTGCTCCGCGTCGCGCCCGTGGCTCCCCGGCAGGCTCGCCAGCGCGTTGTGGAGGATGTTGTGCGACCCCTCGCACAGCGCCTTCATGCGGAAGTTGCCGCCGCCGCAGCCCTTCATGAGGCCCGCGTGCGCCTGCTCCGAGAGGATCCCGCTCTCGCACAGCTCGATGCTGAAGCCCAGGAGCCGCGCCGCCGCCATGATGTTGTCGCGCACCGGCGTCGTGCGGTCGTTGCGGATCGCCGTCGTGCCGTGCTCCAGGACGAACCTCGCCCGCCGCCGCCAGAACCCCGTCCGGCAGCAGTGGCACGCCAGGAGGCAGCGGAAGTCGTACTCGTTCAGGTTCTTCATCCGGCCCGTCTCCTCGTTCCGGACGCGCGGCTTCATCGCCCGCGCGCACTGGTACGCCGAGGCGTAGTCGTACCCCACGAACGCCAGCGGACGGCACACCCGCCCGTCCACGATCACGTCGTCGTTCAGCCACACGTCGTCGAACTGCGTGATCTCGCCCACCGTCACGCCCGCGCGGCTCTGCAGCACCGGCAGCAGGAACCGGTGCGCAGCGCGCCGCCCCTGCCGGTTGAACGCCAGGTTGAAGCGCCGGTCCGGGTCCCGCCGCGCAAGCTCCGAGAGGTTCCCGTACGTGGCCCCGCGCGGCATCCACCCCTCCGGCGGCCTCAGCGCGCCCGTCACCGGGTCGCGCAGCTCCGCGATGTCGCCGAACGCGTTCTCCGCCTGCCACGCCTGGATCCAGTTCCCCACGCCCGGCACCGTCAGCGTCCCCGCGAGGAAGTCCCGCCGCATAGCCTCCCAGCCGCCCCGGTCGGTGTTCTTGTCGTTCTCGCAGTACCGCTTGTACACCGGGAGCCACGGGTTCGGGCGGCTCGCCGCCGCGAGCTTCCGCCCGTCCGCGAGCGCGAGGATGCGCTCGTCGTCCGTCTTCGCGCGCTTCCACGCGGTGTAGAGGTTGTGCAGACGCTTCGCGCTCACGCCCGCCACAAGCGCCGCCTCCTCGAACGCCCCGCCGCGCTGCCCGTGCGGCGCCGCCGAGATGCGCTCCATCGCCCGCGAGAGCACGTCAACCCTCAGACGCTCCGCCGAGTCGTCTATCATCGCGTACCCGCCCGCCGGGCGGACCTCCGCGCACACCGTCTGCAATTCCATTTGAATCTCCTTCCAAAGCCTTTTCAGATGCTGTTCACGCGGGACGCCATGAACGCCAGGAACGACGCCCGCACGATCGAATACCGCTTCTTGTTCTTCTCGCCGCTGCCGAGGTTGATGTACTCGAACAGCCCGCTGTCGATCCAGCGGTACACCGTGTCCACCTTCCGGTCGATCGCCGTCGCCACGTCCGACACCGAAAGGAACGGCTTCGACGGCAGGCGCTCCGCGACGATCTGGAGCCCCTGCGACTTCACGCGCGCGAACAGCGCGCGGTCCTCCGCGTCCACGAACATGTCCACCTGCTTCATCGTCCTTCCTCCGCTCCCGGTCCGGTTCGCGCCCCGTTACTCGCCCTCCGCCACGCGGCGCTTGAGCGCCGTCACGAGCGGCTGCAGCGTCGCGAGCGCGAAGTTCGCCACGCGCCACTCCACGAGCGGAATCGACTTCAGCGCCCACGGCGACGCCAGCTCCGCCGCGTTCAGCTTCCAGAACGCCTCCGCGCGCTCCGCGTCCGTCTTCGGCACGTTCTTCGACCCCTTCGCCCGCCCCTTCGGCTTCGGCGCGTCCGTGAAGTCGAAGTACATCTGCTCCAGCTTCCGGCGGCTGTCCGCCGCGCGGAATATCTCCTCCTTCTTCTCGACCACCTCCGCGTCGATCGGTACCTCGTTGCCGTCGGGGTCCGTCACCGTGTCGCGCCCGAGCAGCGCGGCGACGGCCGGCGCGCCGCCGCCCAGCATCCGCACCGTCTTCTCCGCAAGGTGCTTGTACCCCATCGCCGTCTGGTAGTTGATCTCCGGGCAGTTCTGCGCGAGCCACGTCTGGAGGCCGCCCGACGCCCCGCCGCCCGCGCCGCCGCGCCCCTCGCCCAGGAAGTCGCCCCACTCCTTGAGCATCGCGCCGAAGCGCACGGTCTGCTCCAGGGCGTTCTTCCAGCTGCCGTTCACCTTGGCGTACTGCCGCGAAAGCCGGTACGCGGCGTCCCGGTCGCGCGTCCCAGCCGCTGGGACAACGGGCGTCTCGCCCGTTGCGGGCTTGACTGGGACAACGGGCGTCTCGCCCGTTGCCGCCTTCACGGTCCTCACGAAGGTGACGTCGCTGCTCTTCTTGTCGAAGCGGTCGGACTTCACGATCTTGGCGACGGCGTACTGCTCGTATTCGCTTGGGTGTTTGTAGCAGCAGTCGCCCTTGATCCGGAGCATCACGACCTGGCCGACGGCCAGCCCGTCGGCGTGCATGGTCGAGACCTCGGTGTCTCTTGGCGAAGTCTGCCCGTTTCTGGTAAGTGTGATCTTCTTCATGGTCTTCAGTTCTCCTTTAAAAGGTGTTTGTTCAGTGCATGAGGTCGTTCGTGGCGACGGTGCGGATGGCGTGGTTTTCCAGGTACATCTTCTGCGCGAGCGCGTGCTCGGCGGCCGTCAGCTCGCCGCGCCGGGCGTAGCGCTCGGCGGGCGGGAGGGCAAGGTAGGCGCGGATCTTCGATAATGAAGAATTAAGATTTAAGAATGAAGAATTGGCGGCGGGCTTGCGCGCGCGGGCGGCCTTTTCGCGGGCGAGCTTCGCGCCGTCGCGGCATGCGGACGAGCAATAGCGCTGTTTCCCTGCGCGCGGCTTGAACGACTTCCCGCACCACGCGCAGACGCGCGGCGTGAACGCGGCCACCTTCGCCCGGTTCGCGCACCGCTGCGAGCAGAAGCGCGCGTGCGGGTGCTTGGGATTGACCGCGAAGACGGTGCCGCAGAACGCGCAGGGGCGCGGCGAGCGGTCCGCACGCGTGAGCGGGCGCGGGCGCACGGGCCGCGTCTTTTCGATCTCCGCCTTCCGGCGCTGCCACTGGCGGGCGGAGCCGTCGTGGCACTTGCAGGCGCGCGAGCAGAACTTCTGCGTCGGCCGCGCCGGTTTCGGTTCAAACTCCATGCCGCAGACTGGGCAGATGCGTTTGGTCATCGCTCGCCCTCCGGTTCTGTGTGGTAGAGCGACCTGTCGTTGTGCCGGACAATGTCGATCGCGCTGTTCGCGATCCAGTGCGAGTTGTCGATCGCCTCGAGCGTTGCGGCGGCGAGGCGGACGTCGTGGTGGGACTGGCCGTGGAGCGGCACGGCGATTGCCTTCAATCGCCGCACCAGCTCGGCGCATGTGGCGGGCGGCTTCACTTGCGCCTCCCCAGCTCACGCGCCGCGAAATCTGCGAACACGGCCACCACGAAGGCGAGCCACGCGAAGAAGAAGATCGTGTCGCTCATGCCTGCACCTCGTCTTCCTTCTGGCGGGCCACGGTGTCGGCCAGCTCCTCCTCTGGCGTCAGCGGCTCCGGGTGGGGCGAGCCGTCCGGGTGGGGCGAGCCGTCCCCGGCGAGCCGCCGCGCCCGACGCCGCTGACGCTGAAACCACCTGGCGCTGAGCCGGCGCGCGCCCATCTCGAGCGCCGTCACATCGATCTCGTTCCGCCCCGGTTCGGCGGCGATCACGGCGAGAATCCACGCCGCCAAGGCGCTGCTCATGACCATCTCGTTCGTTTCCTCGTTCATCACGTTTTCCTCCTGTTGGTTGGTTTGTTGGCTCACGCGGCTCCGCGCCTCCGCGCCTCCGCGTGAGAAAGATTCATCACTTCGCTCCTATGATGTAGTCGCCGATGTGTAGGATCCGGTTTGTCGTCATGAGTTCCTCGATGCTGTACATCTTCTGGGCCATGCAGGGACAGCTCGCGGCATGCAGGGCGCATACACCGCCATTGTAGTGCACGGCCATCATGTAGTCATGTCCCCGCACTGTCCGGATCTCGACCGAAACGAGACCGTAGCGTTCCTTCGTTGTTCCGTCCTTTTCAACATCCAATGTGCATCCGGCCAGCAACGCAGCAATCGCGACCATCAATAATTTCTTCATCACTTCACCTCCTTCTTACACTCCGGCGCAGCCACTCGCTGATCAATGACAAGGCTAGCATACGCATACGCCGTTTTATAGGCAGCAGTTGCCTCAAGGCTGTGCGGGATGTAAGCAATAAACCTGGGGAATGGCATGCTGTTGTATGCGCACTCGAGATCGCGTAAGTCCTGCTCTGTCGACACTATTAGGCAGAACGCGCCATCGGGGCTTGTAAAATCTCGGATAGAGTCTGACAGCACGATACACAGACCTCGTGGCTCTCTGTACCATTTGTCGAACTCGGGGAACCAACGTCTCAGAAAGCGAGCATATTCCATGGGCCACACCGTTTTGAGAGACAACACCAGTTTCTGTGGTTTCTCGTTCTTATTCTTTTCCATCACGCCACCTCCACTTTCACGCCGGCCTTGGCGAGGCGCGCCATCAGGTGCTTCGACTGCCGGTTGCCGTTGATCACCTCGCGCAGGTGCGTGCGGCTCACGCCCAGACGCGCCGCCGCCGCAGTAAGCCCGGACATGCGCGGCTTGCGGCGTATCACGATCTCGCTTCTCTTTGCCATTGACTTTACATCCTTTCGCTGTTGCTTTGATTTTGCTATAATGTCCGCGTCCTTTTGACGGGGACGGCGCATAGTATAAACCAAATCGGTTTGGATTGCAATACCGAATCGGTTAGAAAGTGAAAAAAGTTTATGGAAGGTTTTGGCGAGAGGTTGAAAGAGCTTCGCGGCAGCAAATCACAAGCTTCTACTGCAAGGGAGCTTGGTTTGTCGCAAGTTGTATATGGTCGGTATGAATTGAATCAGCGGGAACCGAATCTTGATACATTACGCCAAATCGGTTTAACTTTTGGTGTGTCTGTTGATTGGTTGCTCGGCTTGCCTGATCGCCGGACTCCTTCGAGTGTGACGGCTGGCGATGGTGCTGCGATTTCTATCGGCTCTGGTACTGCTACGTCATCAAACTGCCGCGACTGCCCAATACTTCTGGACTTCATCCGCCGTCGTTCTGGAGGCTAATGACCGGAAAATAGACGCCCCCTGCAAGCCTCTTGCAGGGGTTCTTTTTACCCTCTAAAACACCCCTTGAACGAGCGAATTATGCCGCGGCATAATTCGCTCCTTTTTTATCCTTTTTTCCTTTCTCTTCCTTTGCTTCCCGCGTTCCGTTTCCTGTTTCCTGCTTCCATAATATACTGCCCGCCGTTCACCACGAACACCTCCTGCGGAACGCCGGCTCTCCGCTGAAAACCGGCACCAATTTGAAATGGAAGCGAACGAGGATAGACCATGAAGAAGATTGTGACATATCTCGCCAAGCGCTACGCGCTGGCCGCCATCAAGGACGCCGTGGCCGCCCATGGCCCGGACGTCTCCGTCTGGGCCGCACGCGTCGCAGGCTGGCTTGCGCGCGCCCGCCTCGTCGTCGCCTTCCTCGAACGCCTGGCCGACCGCCTGCGCGACGGCGCGCTCACCGACGAGGAGGCCGACGAGACGATCTCCGAAAGCGTCCTTCTGGCGCAGGAGGTGACCCGTGGCTGACACCTGGCTTCCTGTCGGCGATGGGACGCCGACCGGGCAAAACACGGGCCTGCCGGGCGTCGTGGCCGCCGTGGCTGCGGTCGTGCTTGCCGCGCTGCTGCTCTCCGGGTGCGTGTACAAGGGCGCGAAAGTCACGGAGGGCACCGACCTCTCCGTGGGCCTCTCCATCCCCGGCACCGAGGGAGCGGCCAGCGTGACCATCCTCAATTACCTTTCGGGCTTCCGCCTGGGCCTCGCCCAGAACGCGCAGATGACGCTGGCCTACACCGTCTCCGAGACGAACAGCTATCTCGGCATCGCCACAACGCGCACGCAGAAGACCATCACCGCCACCGTCACCCCCACCGAGAACGAACAGGAGTCCAACCCATGACCCAGGCAGAATACGACAAGCGTCTCGCGGAGCTCGAGGCCGAGGCCGACCGGCGCGGATGTTGCGTGATCGCGGCCCAGCCCATCCCCCCGCCCGACGGCGTCCCGGAGAAAACCGGCGAAGCAGGAGCCTGACGGATGGAAGTGGACGGCATCAACCTTGCGGTGGGCGGCGGCGCGGTCTCGGCGATCGCCGGGATCGCGGGCGCGTGGATCAAGGCGAAGTTCGGCAAGACCACGGTCCCGCAGCCGCTCGAGACGCGCGAGGAGCCGCGCTTCGTCACCTGCGACCAGTGCGCCGAACACCGCAAGGCCATCAACGCCCGCATCGACGACATCGGCCCAGCGCTGGGGCGCGTCTTCAAGAAGCTCGACGAGAACGACAAGCGCGCGGAGGAGCGCGCGCAGGCCACACACCGGCGGCTGGATCCGTTCATTCAGGAACTTGGCGCGGTGCGCGGGAAGATTGAAATCATCGAGAAGGCGGCCACGAACGCCACCATGGGAGGCAAGAAGTGAAGGATTTGAACATGCAGAGGCAGATGCTTGTCATCCTGGCGCGACTCGACGGCATCGCTGTGCGCGAGAGCGTCTTCGCCGCCGAGGTTGAGATCGCCGTGAAGCACCCGATCACCACGGAGGAGTTCACGCGCGAGATGGACGAGCTGCTGGGCACGCGGCGCGTCAAGCGCAGCTTCGACCCGTTCGGCGAGGCCCTGTACGAGATCACCGGCGCGGGCAAGGACGCGCTCATGGGGAGAGGATGAGCAAGCTGCGCACAGATTCGTGGGCGTCGTCCCTCACCGAGGAGCAGGGCTGGCAGCTCTACTACAAGGCGCGCGGGCTCCGCTGGAACGAGGCCGCCGACTGGGCGGTGAAGGAGTTCGGCATCGAGGCCCCGAGCCGCACGGCGTTCTACGCCTGGCTAGGACACATGCGCGCGGAGGAGAGCGCGCACCGTCTGGAGCAGGCCGCCACCGCCGCCGCCGAGGCGGCCGCGCTCGCGAAGACGCAGACGAGCGACGAGGCGCAGATCGCGGCGTACAAGGCGATGGCCACGGAGCTTGCGCTGCGCACCGGCAGCGCGAAAGAGGCGGAGAAGTTCATCCAGATGGCGGCCACGCTCGCCGACAAGCGCCTCAAGGCCGCCGAGCTGAAGTTGAAGGACCGCGCGCAGCAGACCAAGGACGAAACCCTCCGTCTCGCCCGCGAGAAGTTCGAGTTCGACGCAGCGAAGGCCGCGATGGCGAAGGCCGCCGAGATCAAGAGCATTTCCGCCGACGATTCCATTGCTGCGGACGAGAAGATCGCCCGCGTCCGCGCCGCGCTGTTTGGAGTTGAGACGAAGTGAAGCCGATCATCCAGTTCCGCGAATACCAGCTGCCCGTGTTCCTCGACAACGAGACGGGCGTGCTGGTGCTGCACTGGAGCCGCCAGATCGGCAAGAGCTTCACGCTCGCCGCGTGGGCGGTGGACCGTCTGCTCACGCGCCCCGGGCGTCTCGTCACGGTGCTTTCCAACTCGAAGGACAACGGCGCGGAGTTCGCGCTGAAGTGCCGCGAGGTGCTTGCGAAGCTCGACGAGGCGAAGGAGAAGGTGTACGAGGCGTGGGGACACAGCGAATGCGGCGACGAGATCGAGTACGCCGACATGCGCTTCGAGGTGTCCGTGAAGGTCAAGGGGAAGACGGGGCGCATCAAGGTGCTGGCCGCCAATCCGCGCACGGCGCGCGGCTTCTCCGGCGACCTCATCCTCGACGAGTTCGCGTTCCACGAGGATTCCAACGCCATCTGGGAGGCTGCGGAGCCGATTCTTTCGTCGAACCCAGACTTCCTCTGCCGCGTGGCGTCCACCGGCAACGGCACGTCGAACATGTTCTACCGCATGGCGACGGAGGGCTTCTTCAAGGTGTCGAAGGTGCGCCGGTCCGACGCCTGGCGCATGGGCGTGAAGATCTACGACGCGAAGACGCGCAAGCCGATCACGCCCGAGGAGGCGCGCGCGCAGTCCATGGACAAGGCGGCCTACGACCAGAACTACGAATGCGCGTTCGCCTCGGAGAGCGGTTCGCTGCTCTCCTGGGACATGATCAACGCGGCCAGCCTCGGCACGGAGAACATGTTCGAGAACGAGCTGCCGGACGGATTCCTCGACGCGCTCCCGGAGGACGCGGAGGTGTACGGCGGCATGGACCTTGCCTGCACCCGCGACTTCTCCGTGCTGCCGCTGTTCCTGAAGGTGGGCAGCTCGCTCTGCGGACTCGCCACCCTGCGCATCAAGGGCGCGCGGCTGCCCACGCAGAAGGCGGCGCTCCGTCCCATCCTGCGCAACAGGCGCGTGAAGCGCATCGCGTTCGACGCGTCCGGCATCGGCCTCGGCCTCGTGCAGGACATGGAGGACGAGTTCCCGGCAAAGGTGCTCGGCGTCAACTTCGCGACGACGGAGCCGATCTCGCCCCGGCTCGTCGCGGAGGGCCGCAAGTCGCCGACGGCGCGCGTGACGGAAATCATGGCGACGGAGCTTGCCGGCGCGCACGACGACCACCGCATCACCTACTACAGCGACGCGACGATGAAGGACGACCTGCGCAAGCCGCACAAGATCACGGACGGGCGCGGGCGCGTGTCGATCGCCGCAGAATCGACGCAGACGGGCCACGCCGACCACTTCTGGGGCCTCGCGCTCGGCTGGCGCGCCGCGTTCGGCGTCGGCGCGACGTGGACCTTCGCGCCGGTTGCGGTCGCACCCGACTCCGGCGCGGGCGCGTCGCTCGGGATGCGCGACGGCTTCACATCTAGGAGGCTTGACTGATGAAAAAGTTGAAACGTTCAAAAGTTGAAAAGTTGAAAAGTTCCACCAACCTTTCAACCTCTCAACCTTTCAACCTTTCAACCTCTGAAAGGCTGCGCTTCAACTCGTGGACGCTGGGCGGCCACGGCGCGGACCTCTTCGA
>Ga0326512_10004539_pt1 | contig 10074 bp, 7 predicted proteins | sample 1_2617_0518_D_FD_203652 | JGI IMG/M metagenome (GOLD analysis project Ga0326512, IMG submission 203652) | Bovine rumen microbial communities from UC Davis, California, United States - 1_2617_0518 | ecosystem: Host-associated > Mammals > Digestive system > Stomach > Rumen | place: USA: California...
TCTTGAGTCTTACCCGTGCGGGTGAAGTGGTCCATCCAGTTGGTCTGCGGGCGCGTCAGCAGCTCATAGGGACGATAGTAGCTGGCACCGGCGGTGGGGTCATCGGGGTTCTTGCCGGCATTGATGACGGCGTCGCGCTGATACTGCAGCAGCTCCTGACCGGTCATCACACCGAAGTCGTTGTCGTTGGCCAGCATCGAGACACCATACTTGGCACGCACAGTGAACTGGCTCTTGCCCTCCTTACCGCTCTTGGTGGTAATCAGGATGACACCGTTGGCAGCACGCGAACCGTAGACAGAGGCAGCGGCAGCGTCCTTCAGCACGGTGATTGACTCGATATCATCGGGGTTGATGGTGGCAATAGGGTTCGAGGTGTTAACCATCTCCTCATCGCCGCCGCTCATGATGGGTATACCATCGACCACGTACAGCGGGTTGTTGCCAGCGTTGATAGAGCTGGTACCGCGGATGCGGATGCTTGACGAAGAACCGGGCTGACCGCTCTGCTGGGTGATGCTCACACCAGCCAGCTTACCGCCCAGCATCTTGTCGAGCGAAGTAGCGGGGATGTCGGCAATCTCACCACCGGAAACGGTTGTGATAGAACCGGTCTTAGCCTCGCGACGCTGTGTACCGTAGCCCACCACAATCACGTCGTCAAGGGTCTTGGAGTCTTGCTGCAACAATACTCGCATGCCGTTTTTCGCTGTCACCGTCTTCGACTCATAACCCAGATACGAAACGATGATCTGGGTCTTGCCTGCAGGCATGGTCAGCGAGAAACGACCGTTTACGTCGGTTAACATACCTACTTTGTTGCCCACAATGCGAATGGCAGCACCGATAAGGGGCTGTCCGTCCTCCTGTGAGAGCACCGTACCGTTAACCTGTGTCTGTGCAAGAGCTTCTCCCATAAAGAGGAAAAGGCTTGCCAAAAACAATGTTAGTCTTTTTTTCATAATCTCTCTCGTTTTTTGGTTTAAAATTAGTCGTTTTGGGCGCAAAGTTACTACTTATGTTTCTAAAAAACGAATAAATTTATAAAAAAAACACAATTTTGGCCATTTCGTTAACAGAAAAGCCCCTTTTTACCATAAAATGTTAACGTACTGCTGGTAAAAAGGGGTTTTTTAGATGATAGTGTTCAAAATGTCAAAAACGCGTCAACCGCCTCAGTACTGGCGGGGCTGGACGACGCGAAACTTGCTGTCGGCCGCGCGTAGCAGCAGAATAGTCCCACTGCTGTGGTTTATGCCCGGCATCGAAGGCAGCAAACTCGTCGAGGGTAGAGGCTTCCCTACCCTCGCCCAGCAACATTATCTTGTCATAGATAAGCTTGCGGCTCGGGGCATTGAAAGGACTCTCGTTACTGTTCATCATACTCTCCACCGTAGGACGGTAGATGCCCGAAGTATAAGTATAGCCTCCTTCGTAGACGCCGATAGCCTCTGGCTGGAACCGGCTGTCAGCGATAAAACGACTCCAGCAGACGGCAGCGGAATCGGCTGTCGCGTCAACATTCTGCATCCATCCGTAGTTGTGCAGTTCCTGCAACTCCTGGCGGGTCTCGTCAGGGGCTGCGCCACTGTCTGCATGACCATACTCGTCGCCCAGCTTGGCCAGTCCGTGGCCAATGGCCTCATGAGTGAGCACCTGACGGAAAGCCTCGCTCTCAAGATGGTCGATGATGGGGCACAGGGCAACGGCATACTGCACGGGCTTGCCTTGCGCGTTATTATATAAATAGGTGACACCGTTGTGTACATGACTGTTCAGGATAACAACGGCCAATGTCTGAGTAAGGTTGACGCCGGGCACCTTCTCAACATAGCGGGACACTACGTCCTCGTCACAGTCGATGTCTGTCGACTCCACACTGGGCACGCAACTGAACACGGTATTATAGTTGCTGCCTACACGGCTGTTGGCCGAGACGGCCGTCACGGCATACACCGTGAAATACTCGCGCAGCGACCTGACGGGCTCCTCCGTGAAGAGGTTTTCCATGGTCTGGTTCATCACCTCAGCGTAGGTACCATTGGCAATGTCACGGTCGGCAAAGCCGTCGCCCATCAGTATAACGGTCACCCCCTGCCCCTTCGAAGCCTGCTGCAACACCGTGACGGTGCCATCGGCAGTGTAGTCGGCAGACTGATAGTCGTCATAGTTGGCATACTGGTAGACCCAGGCCGTGTCCATAGCCATCCACTTGCCGGCGCCATCCTGGAGCATCAGGGCGTAGGGGGCCGTACGCACACTCTCCGATGTGTTTGGCTGGACAACCAAACCCTGCACCTCGCCTCGCCATTCCGTACGGGTAGGGCGCGACGCATTGCCCCACCCTATCCAGTCCTGGTTCATGTAAGCCACATTCAGCCGGTCCTTGTTCTCCACATTGGTAACAAATCCTAAGGTCAGGACACCACCCTCCGGTCTGATGTGGTAGGTCGTACTGTCGAAGATGGCATAATCGCCACGCTGTACAACAGTGACATATTTATGATACGAACCGGCGGTGAGGGTGAGTTGCGCCGAACGGTTCGCTTTCGTGCGATTGATGGAGGTGGTAGACAGGGTGACGGTATGGCTGCCCGCCTCGCCACTCTTAGGCGACACAGACAACCAGCCAGCCGGACAAGAAGCTGTCCAGCTGGCTGTGGCCTGAAAGTCTATTGTCTGCCGCTGACCGGCTGCGGCTTGCAGTTCAACAGTTCCGCCTGACGACAGGACGATGGCACTGGCCGTGTCATCATTCGTACAGGCTACTGTCAGCATGACACCTGCCAACAGGCAGAGCAAGCCCATTCGGCCCCGGACGGTGTTACTGCCCATTTACTTGACAAGCACCACCAGATACTTGCTGGTTGCCCAGAATGCCTGCGGGTCGGTGATGCGCAGTACATATTGCTTGTTGGCATCGCGCTGCAGGGTGTAGGCACTCGACGGGTGCGAGGTCAGGATCTTTGCCGAACTGCTGTAGAGTTTAATTTCCTTGTCTACACGAATGTCAATCTTGGTGAAGTACTCCTTGTTAAAACTCGACTGCAGCACCTTGCCGTCAACCAGTATCTGCTGCTCCTTCAGTTCGCTCTTCGTACCGAAGACAAACCAGGCGGTGTGCAGCTGCTTGTCCTGTGTCGAGATGGTCTCAGCACGCTGGGTGTTCTCATTGGTCAGCTGGGCCACGTCGCTGTTCAGGTTGGCCACCTTCTCGTCAAGTTCCATGATGTGTATCTCCTTCTCGTCCAGCTCGGCGCGCAACTGCTGCATCTGCTGCTCCTTCTCCTCTAACTGCTGCTGCATGCTGTCGACAAGCTTGCGCAGGGCATCGCCCTTGACGCTGCTCTCGCGCAACTGCTGCTTGAGTTTGTTGATGAGTTCCTTGTTCTGCTTCATAGTGTTCTGAATGAACTGGATGTTCTCACGGATACGCGCCTTTGAGTTGGAACCCTCACCGCTCTTGGCCAGCGCCACGCGGTCCTGAGCCTCGGAAATCTCACGGAACCCCTCCTCAATCTCGCCGAAGGTGCTCATCATGTCGTTAATCTCATTGTCCTTCTGGGCAATCACCTGGTTCAGCGAGTCAATACGCTGGGCCTCAGCCGACTTCGTCTGCTGCTGACCCTCGTTACAGCTGACGAGTGCCAGCAGTGCAACGGCAAAAAATGCTAATTTCTTCATAATCTTAAAATATTGAATGTTTTCTAATCTTCATGCTTTACTGGGTGCCCGCCACTGCCCTTTCCTGCCAAGACGATGACAATCTCGCCCTTAGGCTCGTGGGCCTTGAAATGGGCCACCACCTCGGCCAGCGTACCACGCACACTCTCCTCGTGAACCTTGGAAATCTCGCGGCAGACACTTACCTGACGGTCATCGCCGTAAGCCTCGGCAAACTGCTCCAGCGTCTTCACCAGCCGGTAGGGCGACTCGTAGAATATCATGGTGCGCTCCTCGGTGGCCAGACTCTGGATCTTCGTCTGACGGCCCTTCTTCTGGGGCAGGAACCCCTCGAAGGCAAAACGGTCGCAAGGCAGGCCACTGCTCACCAAGGCCGGCACGAAGGCCGTAGCCCCAGGCAGCGTCTGCACCTCAACGCCGGCCTTCACCGCCTCGCGCACCAGAAAGAAGCCCGGGTCGCTGATACCCGGCGTGCCGGCATCGCTGATCAATGCCACGTTCTGACCCGCCAGCAAGCGGTTGACAATGCCTGCCGATGTGCCGTGCTCATTAAACTTATGGTGAGACAAAAGCTGGTTCCTGATGTCGAAATGCTTCAACAGGACACCCGACGTCCGGGTATCCTCAGCCAGCACCAGGTCCACCTCTTTTAAAATGCGGATGGCCCTCAAGGTTATATCCTCCATGTTGCCAACAGGCGTCGGAACAATATAAAGTATTCCCATACAGCGGGCAAATGTAGTAAAAATATCAAGAAAAGCAAAAAAAGTGGCCATTTCTTTGCAATTTTTAAAACGTATTTGTAATTTTGCAGGCAATATGAACAATAATATTAACGGAGAAGCCCATCGACCGGGGCGCATCGAGGTAATCTGCGGCTCTATGTTCTCAGGTAAGACTGAGGAACTCATCCGGCGGTTGCGCCGGGCAAAGTTTGCCAAGCAGAAAGTTGAAATCTTCAAGCCCGCCATCGACGTGCGCTACTCTGAAGAGGATGTCGTCAGCCACGACCAGAAGCACATCCTCTCCACGCCCATCGACTCGTCGGCCAGCATCCTGCTGCTCAGCAGCGACATCGACGTCGTGGGCATCGACGAGGCCCAGTTCTTCGACAACGGCCTGGTGGATGTCTGCAACGAACTGGCCAACCGCGGTGTGCGCGTCATCATTGCCGGCCTCGACATGGACTTCCGCGGTCAGCCCTTCGGTCCCATGCCCGCCCTCTGCGCCATTGCCGACGACGTCACCAAGGTTCACGCCATCTGCGTCAAGTGCGGCAACCTGGCCTACGTCAGCCACCGTCTGGTAGACAACGACCGCCGCGTGCTGCTCGGCGAGACTCAGGAGTATGAACCACTCTGCCGCGAGTGCTACCAGAAAGCCCTTGAAGAAGAAAAAGAAAGAAAAAACGCCTGAAAATTTGGCGGTTTCATTTTTTATATGTAATTTTGCACCCGCCTTCTTCAAGATAGCACCAAGGTAGATCCGCTAGCTCAGTCGGTAGAGCACAACACTTTTAATGTTGGGGTCTTGGGTTCGAGCCCCAAGCGGATCACCAAGAAAAATCCGCAAGAAGTTGAATATCAACAACTTGCGGATTTTCGTTTTCTCAAATGCGCCACATTTGCACCAACAGGCATGGGCCGCAGCGATGCGTCCCATGCTTTTGCCCGATAAAGGCGGAAAGAATAATAAACAAAAAGAAAAGGTTTTGCGATGTTGATAACATCGTGGAATGGCACCACATCGAAACCTCCCCTCCGCCCGTCATTTTGCCTAAATATATAAAAAGGTGAAGGCAAATGGAACAATTTAAGAAAAGATTTCGTAACTTTGCAACGGTTTTTAAACTTATACGAATATGGCAAAGTACTTAGACCCGAAAGCCGACCTGACTTTCAAGAAGATATTCGGCGAGCATCCAGACCTGGTGATGAGCCTGCTCAACGCATTGCTGCCTTTCAGCGAGGCACAAAAGATTACGGAGATTGAATATCTTCCTGCCGAATTGACTCCTGACAACCCGATGCGCAAGAACAGCATTGTGGATGTTCGCTGCAAGGCAACCGACGGGCGGCAGTTCATCGTGGAAATGCAGATGGAGTGGACGACGGCCTTCAAACAGCGTGTACTCTTCAACGCATCCAAAGCCTACGTACGACAGTTGAAGAAGAGCAAGAAATACCATCTGCTACAGCCCGTCTATTCGCTGAGCCTTGTCAACGATGTGTTTGAGAACGACATCGAAGACTTCTACCACTACTACCGACTTGTTCACGAGGAACATACCGAAAAGATTATCGACGGTCTACACCTCGTTTTCGTGGAGTTGCCTAAGTTCAAGCCCCACACCATCAGCGAAAAAAAGATGCAGGTGCTTTGGCTCCGTTTCCTGACTGAGATTGGCGAGGACACGAAGGAAGTGCCCGAAGAACTCATTGAAAATGCCGAGGTTAAGCAGGCCATTGAAATCGTGGAGGAATCAGCATACACAGACGAGGAACTGGCTCAATACGATAAGTTTTGGGATGCTATTCGTGTGGAGCAAGCTTTTGTGGACGAGGCGGAAATCCGCTACGGATTGGGAATCCGAAAAGAAAAGGCAGACACCGCCCGTCGGATGAAGGCCAAAGGCTATGACGTCAAGGATATTGCCGAGATTACTGGCCTGACTGCTAAGGAAATCGAGGCATTGTAATATTCTTCTCGTCCACTATTCTTTTTGCCGGGGTTCTCAGACACCATCTCTGCCGGCAGGTACTCCACATGCCGTATGGGATTTTTCGTGAAAAAGGGTGACAGGGTGACAAAACCGCCTGCCACAAAGGGTTTGCACCCTTTTTCATGGGTGACAAGGGTGACAGAAGGGTGACAGGGTGAGTCAGAGGGGGGCATAAGGGTGGGGTCAGTAATTACAACAGCAAGGGGCAGGATCATGCGAGCAGGAGGCTGCCAGCGCTTGGCGACGAGCCTCCACGCTGCTGAATTCTCGAGAGAATTTGACCGTCAGGAGCCTGTAGAGAAGTGTGAGGTGGCCTTTTTCTAAGGTATTACAGCCTGTCACCCTTCTGTCACCCTTGTCACCCTCTAAAAAGGGTGCAAACGTCCTGTACATCGGCGTTTTGTCACCCTGTCACCCTTTAATTGTTTTTTTTCTATCTACGCATACACGAAAGTAAGTTATTAAGCATGACTGGCAGCCTCTTTGAGCTGCCCTGCTACGGTGTGTCACAGCAGGAAGTGGCACGGAAAAATCTGGGTGCGCCTGACGCAGTTATCTACCTCAACGATGTGTATGAGGATGGAGCCACCCCCGATGCCGCCCGAAAGAAACGCATCGATTTTACCCACACCATTAAGATTAAGCCAAAGACGCGGATGATGAGAACGCCGGAGCAGCCGCTCTATGGCGAGTACAACGACCAGCAGCTTGGTATCAATCTGAACCTGCTTGATGATGCCTACCTGGTACGCATTACCGGCGAAACGGGCAAAACCATCTATGAGAAAAGCATCGACGCAGGTAACATCATGGGCCTCAGCATCGACATCTCAGCCTACACAAAAGGCCGTTACACCGTAACTATCGAGAATAGCCAGGAGTCCTTCACAGGCGAATTCGATGCACAGACGACAAGCATTTTGGAGGTGAGAAGCAAGAGGTCAGAGGTGAGAGACGGTATTTATAACCTCCAAGGACAGCGCATCAGTTCCTTGAAGAGGGGACTGAATATCGTCAACGGACTAAAGGTGCATGTCAAGTAAAACGCTGTATATTGACACACAGACAGTTAGCAGCCGTAGCTATGGTTACTGGCAACGGCTTATCGACAGGGTGACATGATGGCAACTAACGGGCGGAATCAAACTTGCTGTGGCCTTCACCAACGCTCATCACCCGTCCGTCGGGCAACCTCACCTCGGCAGCGGCACCGCCAGGGATGTCACATTCCACCGTCCACTGCGTATGGGCTGCATTGCTTGTCCAGCGACAGGCGACGGGTCCCAGGGGTGTCTGCAGACTTGTCCTGGCCCACGTGACGCTTCCCACCATCTGCGGGGCGATAACGATTTTGCGGCGGGGGTCTTGCGTTGAGGCATCAGCATGACCGTCATCCGTTGGCGATTTGCCATACCAGATGCCGCCCAGACCGCCGTAAAGCCACTCCATGAGATGTCCCAGCATCATGTGGTTGTTCGACACATTATCGTAGGCCTGCCAACTCTCGGTGAGCGCCGTAGCACCTTTCTTCAACTGGTAGGCATAGCCGGGGATGTCGGCACTGCAGTTCATCCTATAGATGATATCGCCGCGCCCGGCCTGCTGCAAGGCCTGTACGACATAGCGGAAACCCACGTCGCCGGCAGTGAGGGCGTAGTTGCGGCTCTCAATATCGCGTATCAGGGCATCGAGAGCGGCCTGGCGGGTAGTGTCGCTGACGAGGTCCATATAGAGTGCCATCGCCAGGCCCGTCTGACTACCGTTCTCATAGACCTTGTCGCCGCCAGTGTAGAAACGCTGATGGAAGGCCTGTTTCACGCCGGCAGCGGTTCCGGCAAACCGCTCTGCATCGGCATCATGGCTCAGATGCCGGGCTATCTGCTGCATGGTACGCAGTTCGTAATAGTACATGGCTGTTGCCGTGAAAGCCACACTGGTAAGCTGGGCTTTGCCGGGCCGCTGAGGACCGATGTCGAACCAGTCGCCCAGACCATAGTCGAGGATGCCGCCCTCAGCCCGTGAAGCCAGATAGTCCATATACCGTTTCATGGCATCGTAGTGGCGGCGCATGGCGCTGTCGTCGCCATACCACAGGAAGGTGTACCACGGACAGAGCACGAACGAGGCACCCCACTCGGGCGTGTCCTCGAAGCCGCTGCCTTCCTGGAAGCGGGTGTATTCCGGTGCTATCGTCGGGATGGCTCCGTCGTCGTGCTGAGAGTCGGCCAGGTCGTCGGCAATCTTGTTCATCAGCGCCCGCATGTCGTAGCGGTACATCATCGAGTAGGCCATCAGGTGGTTCTGTTCCTGCCACCCCAATTTCTCTCGTGTGGGGCAGTCGGTGGTGATACTCACCAGATTGCTGCGGATGGCCCAGTCGATGAGCGTGTGAATCTGGTTGAAGAGCGTGTCGCTACACTCAAACCGGCCCACCTCGGGCGTGTCGGTAGTGGTATGCAGACCTGTCATCTCCAACAGTTCCACACCCTCGTCGGCCGCGACCTCCACATAGCGGAAACCGTTATAGGAGAACTGCGGCTGCCACGTTTCACCGTCGCGGTCGCCGCGCAACGTGTAACGCCACTCATAGTTGGGTGAAACCCGCTGGAAGACATGACCGTCCTTCAGCAGTTCGGCAGGACGCAGACGGATGTTCTTTCCGCGCTGCCCCCTCACCCTGATGCTGACGATACCAGAACAGTTCTGTCGCATGTCGTAGAGGCTGTCGCCAATCTGCACCATCGGCAACCGCTGTTTGACATGCACAAGGGTGCCGTCCTGCTGTTTCTCCAACACGGCGTCCCAGTGGGGACGTGTCAGCACTACAGGCTGCGACTTCTCCTCGCAGGTGGCGTCATACCATTCGCCACTGTATATACTGGCGTGGCGCACCTTACCAGGCCGGGCCCTCCACGTCTCGTCGCTGACGATGGTCTCCCGCTTCCCGTTCTCATACTCCACATGCAGGCAGAAGAGCAGTTTGGGAGCACCGCATGACCCCGCCATCTTGTGATAGCCGCGAGTAGGAATGTCGTACATACCGCCGCCAAGCATCACGTCGATGGCGACACGGCGTTCCTGAATGGCTTTCGTGACGTCTATCTCGTTATAGAGCAGACGGCGGTTGTACATCGTCCAGCCGGGAGCCAGGAAGCCTGCGCCCTGTTTCTGACCATTGATAAAGAGTTCGTACTGACCCAGACCGCAGATTTCGACCCAGGCGCGGCGCACTTTCCCCTTCGTCAGCGTCGCCGTCTTCGAGAGCACCGGCATGCGGTACTGCTTCAGCGACCGTCCCTGTTCTGATTTTGCCTTTAGCAGGTGTACATGCGGGAAGATGATGGTAGAGTCGGCATCCATCGCTATCCATTTGGCATAACAGAAGTCGGAAGGAATGTTTGTGGCTGTCGGCTGTGCCTTGACGGTCAGCATCAGCAGACAGGATGTTAGTAGTAGAATTGTTTTCTTCAGCATATTTCGTTTCATTGTTTGTTGCCCTGCTTTGATGCCATAATGCGGTGTAAAGATACGGAAAAAAAACTACACCATGACAGATGCAGCCAATCTTTTGTGATTTATTATTATTTTCTTGGTGAAAGGGATTATTTGCGGGCCTGCTTCTCCTGCTCCTTCCTCAGTTTCTTCTCAGCCTTTTCCTGCTCCTTCCG
>Ga0326512_10004542_pt1 | contig 10068 bp, 10 predicted proteins | sample 1_2617_0518_D_FD_203652 | JGI IMG/M metagenome (GOLD analysis project Ga0326512, IMG submission 203652) | Bovine rumen microbial communities from UC Davis, California, United States - 1_2617_0518 | ecosystem: Host-associated > Mammals > Digestive system > Stomach > Rumen | place: USA...
GCGGCTCATTCAGACGGCAGAGCAGAAAGAGGTACACGCCAGCCGCCGATTCCGACAGGGCGCGGCACCTCGGCGACGACAGGATGTCGCGGGTGAACAGCTGTATGTAAGGGTTGCGTTTTCTTCCCATAATCTATATCGTTTTAGTCGTTATAAGTCCTGCCTGATCGTGACAGTTCCAGTGCAGAATCCCGTGCAGAATCGGGGATAGGTCTGCGTTTAGTTCCGCACATAGTATGATACATAGTCTGATATGTGGTATGACGCATCGTTTGAGCGTTTCCATGCGCATGACTACGCACCCTTTTCCGCACGATATCCGTGCAGGATGGCGTGCAGGATGGCGGATATACCGCACCGACGGGGACTGGCATAGCGTTATTCATCATCACTCAATCCTATTTGTTACCGTGGCGCTTCGCCCATCTCTCGGCCCGCTGGCGGTCCTCATCGGAGATATGCTCCAGGAAGCTGGTGTCGTCGAACTGGTAGGAGCAGGAGGGGCGCTTGCGGGCATTGGTGATCCACCGGGTGTGCATGCGCCGCAGCGACTCCCTTTCGGTGGGGTGTATCGCGGCAGGGAAGTTGAACTGGGTGAAGAACATCTCCACCACCTCGTTGCCCTTGGGCTTCCTTCCCAGCTGCCGCTGCACGTACTCCTTGCGGTACTCGGTCCATTCCAGGTACTCGTAGCAGAACTGCCGCGTGAGCTCGGAGGCCAGCTGCACGGCCACGTCGTAGGCCAGGCAGTAGGTCTGGTTGGTGCGGTGGACGCGGCGGTTGAAGTACACCGTCCGCGGCATCTTGATGCAGAGGTACTCCGACGACGACTGCCGCCCGTGGTTGGCCTTTCCGATCAGGGTGCAGATGTCCTTGATGTCGGGCCACTCCTTCGGGTCACGGCGGATAATCATCTCGCCACCCTCCGGCCGCCGCCCGTGAAGGATGTTGTTCCACGCTGTCTGCGAGTAGCAGACGTGCGACTGCACCTGCTCTGGCAGCAGGCGCAGGCTGTTCTCCATGATCATGTACTCCCGCGAATAGTCCGCGAACTCCACGGGGTCCCACTCGGTGAGCTGGTGCTCTTCGTCGTGCCCGCGGTAGAACGCGGCAACGTACCAGGGCACCCTCAGATAGATATTGGCCATTTCCTCTCCCTCCTTATTTTTATATTCATCCGTATTCTCCTTGCGGCCTGGGCGGGCTGCCCCGGCCTTTCTCTTTCTCTTCGGTTCCGGCCTGGAAGCCGATGCCACGGGCCGCGGCACGAACAGCCTGCCCTCGTCACGCACCGACAGGTTCAGGAAGTCGTCAAGGCCGTAGCAGTCCACATAGCCGCCGTACACATAGCGCTCAAGCCTACCCCTGATGACCAGCATCAGCGACTCCTCGGTCAGCAGGTCGGCGTCGCGGCCCTCCAGTACCACCGCCAGCCACCCGTTCACGAAGCCGTTGCGCCACACGGGCTGCTGCTGGTACTCGATACGGAAGCCCCTGGCGATGCCAGATGCCGAGGCGCAGAGCTCCCTGAAGATACAGTCGAGCCACTCAATATCGGCACCTGCGAAGAGCACGGTCAGCTGGCCGTCGTCGTCACCCTGCCAGTCGATGGCGAAGGCGACGTTCCTCCGCGGCCTCCTGCATGGGTCGAGCCGCGCATATCCTTTCAGGCTGGACATAATGACGAAAAAATCTGTTGACGGTTACTTACAGTATTTATCAGTCAGCATCTCGGCAAACTGCCTGATGCCTATACGCTCCCACTCCCGCCAGTCGTCGGCGGCAAAGCGCTTCATCACCGTGTGATAGGCCCTCATGCCGTGGGCGTACATGAAGTTGCCGAAGCGCTGGCGGTACTCGATGTCGCCGAGGAAGCGCCAGAAGTCGCCGGGCCTGTTGATGTCGAACTGCCGCTCGTCGAACGACTCGCCCTCGCCGGCCTTCGGCGGAACGCGGTAGAAATGGCGGTAGACCGACACGTCGCCCCGCTCGCCCACGCACCTCACCTCAAGGAACACCTTCTCCTCGGTCCTGAGCCAGTTGAGGAACGACACCTTCAGGGCGATCACGCCCTCGATCTCCCACGACTGGAAGCCCTCCTTGAAAAATCTTTTATAGGCGAAATTCTCGCTCGACCCCATCAGCTGCATCTCGGCATAGAGTATCTTCTTCTCGTCGGGGGTCAGCGAAGAGGGCGCCAGAACGCCCTGCGGCACGGTAATTTTCGATAGAATATCCTTGTTCATCTCAAATAAAAATTGTAAATTTGCAGCAAAGATAAGAAGAAATTTTGGTTAATTCACCTATTAGGTTTGACCTTTTAGGTTTATTTAACCAATCTAACCGGTCAGGCTATGTTTTACCAACAACTTATAAATGATGGCATACTTTTACAAAAAAGACTTCTTCGGGAAATGGAAGAAGCAGAAGGGCGTATCGACCCAGGAGCTGACGCGCGTCCTGGACTTTAACTCGCCCGACAAGATCAGGATATGGGCAGGCGAGAAGGCGCTGCCCGAGGTGAGCAACGGAAAACTGAGAGATGAAGACAGGGGCTGGATTCCCTTAAAGCACATCCTGCGCCTGTGCAACCACTACGGGCTGAAGCTGTCCGACTTCATCGGCAATGCCGAGGACCCCGAGCCGCAGAGGCAAAGGAAACAGGGCGGCAGCAACAAGGAGCTGGAGGCGATGAAGACCCGCATGCTCGAAATGGAGCTGGAGTACACCAAAAAGATCAATGCGCTCCACCAGGAATACAAGGCGACCATTCAGGACCTGATGAAGCGTATTCCCGAGGCCGACAGCCGTCAGCGCACGCGCGTCGGCACGCTGATGACCAGCGAGGGGCTGGAGCCCCCCAAAAAAGACTGAGCGTGCCGTTGATGGCCTATGCCTTCCGGCGCTCCTCCCGCTCGTGCTTGTCGGCATTCATCCTGTATATCTGCGGGGTGATCTCCTCCAGGTCAAGCGAGTGGCAGGCATAGTCGCAGCCGATGAAGTAGCGCGAGCGGTAGGGGAAGAACGTCGGCGTCATCGGCTGGTTCACCCGCTCCGGCATGTCGGCCTGGAGCAGCAACAGCAGGCTGCCGACGGTCATCACGGGCAGCCGCCGGCGCCTCACCTCGGCCTTGATGGCCTTGCGCAGCCCGCGTGAGGCCACCCTCGGCATCATATTCGAGCTGATCGGCTCCTCCTTGCGGTAGAACTCAATGTAAGGAACCAGCAGCTTGCCGTCCTTCTGAAGGATGCTGTCGCGCTTGTAGATGCGGCAGTAGGTGTCCTTCAGCGCATAGTCGCGGTGTGGAATCTCCTCGTAGCCCATACGACTCTCCACGTCGGGCATGTAATAGGGTGTGCCGCCTTCCTGCTCGCGGCCGGCCTCCCGCCACACACCCGAGTCGATACGCGCATCCTTGGCAAAGGCCACGCACAGGCAGCCGCCGGCAAAATACTGCGGGTCCTCGTAATACGTCACGGCGCCCATCGCCTTGGCATACTTCTCGGCCGCCTCCTCGCAGCGGAGGCACTTCTGCCAGAAGCCGGAAATCTTTTTGCCCAGCTCAGAGTCCTGGGCGCACTCATAGAAATGTTTCATAAGCTGATTACATATAGATGTTGATTGGTTGGTCAGAACAGGCGTCTCAGCAGCGGCATCCACAGCCTGCGGGTTGCGAACAGCACGCCGGCCGTCACCACCCCTGCGACGATCATCCACAGGTTGTGCCACAGCCGCTGCCACCAGGAAAGCGCCGGCGCGGCATTGGTCTGCTGCTGCTTGTCGGCCACCCGGTCGAGCGAGTCGCGCAGGTGGCTCTCGAACCTGGCGAACTTCTCCGCCCAGGCCGAGTCCTGCATCTCTATATGCCGCTGCAGGCTGGCTCTCATCTCCCTGATCTCCTGCTGCTGGCGCGACTGTTCCTGGCGCGACAGCGTGCGGTCGGTGGTCTTCTGTTGCTGGCGGATGACGCGTCCCAGCGAGTCGATGGTCTCAGTCAGTGTCTCGGTCGTCACCTCATGCTCCTGCTCCGACCTCGCATACTCCGCGATGGCTCTGCTCACCGCCTCTGCCACCAGCGAGTCCACATCCTGCCGGTGCTGTGAGGAATGAACGTCGTGGCTCGCCTCCGAAGCCAGTGTGTCGGCGTTCACCACATGCGTCTGATGTTCATGCTGTTGCCTCTGGGTGGCGCAAGAGCCCATAAGGCCCGCAAAAGCCGCCACCATCAAGAGGGTTTTCAATAGTTCTTTTGTTTTCATAACCTTGTCAGTATTATAATTACTGCCGACAAAGCTACGATAAAGAAAATAAAAAATGGGACAACTTCCGCGAAGCCGTCCCATCATAAGGAGTAAATCCGTGTAACTATTCTGTTATATCCATCACGATGGCGGGTGCCAGTTTCGGCAGGTCGAGCAGCAGCCTGGCCTTGTCATAGGCCGTATTCATGTCCGTGCCGTTCCATTCCCGCATATCCTCCCTGCTGACAGTTACATGGAATTGCCCGTTGCGCAAGCCGTTGTATCTCACCCTCCGCAACAGCTCGCCGGCTTTCCCGCCGACGGTCTCCACCAGCTGCTGCCATTTGTCGGCAGCCCCGCCAGGCACCACGTCGGCATCGGCCTTCTCAAACAGGTCGATGGGTTGCAGATTCTCAGTCAGCCTGCTGTTGCGTTTCCTGTTGAGCTCCTTGATGTAGTTCTCCATCATGGCGGTGGCATAGGCGGCCACGCTGTCGGGCTGCTTCCGCTCCACCTTGTTGCGAACATCACACAGGCAATAGCTCACAAAGTCGTCAAGGTCGTCATCCCCCACCGCTGCTATCAGCTCACGCAGGTCGTAGGCGTTGAAGTCCCTGCACCAGTCGCACATCGTCCTGACCCACAGGTGGCGCTGACGGCTCAGCCGCTTCTCCGCGTCGTGCTCGATGGCAAGGCGCTTCTTGATGATTGTGAAGCGGATATGACTCGGATTGCCGCGCTTTCTGCCGTCCTCATAGAGCGCCTCGTAGTCGAAGGTGATGTCAATCTGGTCGCTGTCAGAAAACGTGTCCAGCTCCATTTTCGCCGGTTCAAGGATCTGCGACTGCACCTTGTTCCACTTCCTGAAAGGGTTCTCCCACTTCGTCAGTGCCTCCAGCCGCTCGTTGGCCTCCCTCTGGTTGATCTCCTTGTTCTTCAGCTGCTCATTGATCTTGTTAAGTCTGTCGGCACGCGCCGTCTCGTCGTCGATACCCAGGAACTTGCAGAAGTCCTTATAGTCCACCTTCTTGTGTCCCGCATCCTTGAACGAGGCAAGGAAGGTGTAAATGCGCGGTGTGCGCACCTTCTTCGATATCTGCGTAATCCTCGACAGATATTCCGTGTAGCCCTTGTCCATCGACAGGAAGTCGCGGATGTTCTCGTTGAGCATCACCACCTTCACTTTTCCCACCCTGCGCCGCTCGCCCATGGGCAGCTCCAGTCGCGCGAACAGCGGAGCCACCACGTAGTTCATCTTGTCCTTGTAAGCCTTGGGGAATCCGATACGCTTGTTGGCAAGATCCTTCATGGCCTCTTCCAGATAGTCGTAGTGCTCAGGGTTGATGCCAAACTTCTTCGGCGATATCTCGATGGTCGTCGCGTCGCCCATCATCTCCTCCTCGCTGAAAAGCGACGGGAACAGGTTGCCCTCCTCCTTCTCATTGATCGAGCGCAGAATCTTGTCCTGCATCTCCTCCAGCACCCCGGCCAGGATGCGCTGCTGAAGAAGCGTGAAGTCACCGCTTATCTGTGAATACACCACGGGGTTATAAAGCCAGTCCTTCGGCAGCAGACTCGTCTCCTTGCCGTCCTGCTTCTCCTGTTCCTCACTCTTTTTACTCTTTGCCATATACCTTATATTTTATATATAGTTACACATTTTTCCCCCTTCTCCATGCTACAGGTTTTTACCCCTTGTTCAGAGCCGGTTGTTACATACATTTACCCCTTGCCACAGTCCTGCGGATATTTTCTCCGCCTGCTACAGACATTTGCCCATATCCCGATGGATTTTCCCCGTATTGCTACATGTTTTTACCCGTTCTACTTCTCGCAATCCATTTGTTTATGCGGGTTTCAGCCGATTCAGGCATACCCGTTAATTCTCTTAATAAGATAAAACCTCTCAAAAGACGATATACTTCCTTATATAAATTAAAGAAAAAGCCAGTCTTAGGGGTAAATCTATGTAACATGCAGGGATTATATCAGCGTCATAAAGGGGTAAATCCTTGTAACAGTTCCTATTTGCAGGTTAACCGGATTATAGTTATGGCGACCTGCAAAGGGGTAAATTCCTGTAACTATCTCTTGATTTCAGACTTCCCCTCCTGCACGTCGAGCCAGAGGGAGATCGCCTGCACCACCATATCCTTCATCGTCTGCCTGGTCTGCGCACTGATGATCTTCAGCCGCATGTGCTGGCTCGTCGGGATAGGGATGTTGATGTTCTGCGTCGGCTCCTGATACACCGACGGCTGTTGCTGACCTGCGGGCGCAGTGGTTTCCGGCATGGGCTGTACCGATGGTGCCGACTGTTCCAGCGACGCCGCTGCCGACTGTCCCGTACCGCCGTCCGCTATCTCCTTAAAGCCCTGTTCAATCTTCTCCTCAGTGTCCTTCACCAGTGTGTCCTGCATCTCAGCGAGGTTCCAGCTCTTAGTTTTCTTCTTCTCTGCCATAACAAAAATATTTTTATTAGTTTACTATTTTACTACTTTAATAGTCCGCAATTAAAAAAGTTCCTTGCACAGCTGCTCGTAGGCGATGGCCGCAGGGCTCCACTGCTTGTATTCGTAGATATCCTGCTTCTTGGTCTGCGCCTCGTTGATCTTCACGCTGCGCGGAATCATCGTCTCGCACACATTGTCGCCATAAGCCTGGCGCAGATACTCCACAAACGACTTCACGATATTCGGTCTTGAGTCCACCATCACGGGAAGGATGCCGCGCAGTTCCAGTTGCGTGTTTAATTCTCGCTTCACCCGTTCCATCTCAACGATGACGGGTGCCAATCCTGACACACTCAGTCCTTCCATCTGGACAGGAATCAGCAGACCACTCGCCACCGCCATCGCATTATAGGTACACATCGAGAGGGCGGGCGGACAGTCGATCAACACGTAGTCGAAGCAGTCTGGAATGGTACATGACTTTTGTTTGATACTGTCCTCCTCGAAAGTTATGATACCATCTGGGGTATTGTCGATAAACTCCGTCAACAATAGACGGCGCAGCACCATATAAGGCTGCATCTGTTCCATCAACCGAGGTTCAATCTTCTGTAGTTCTGGTGACGACGGCACATAATAGATGCCGTTACGACCCTTGAAGATGGTTAAATTCCCGTTGTCGCCCGACATAGCCTCCGTCACCGAACCTGTGTAGGACATCGAACTGCCACGAATCAGTTTTGTCAAATCACCTTGCGGATCGAGGTCTATTACCAAAATGCGCCAGTCCCTGCGGTAGCGCATCATCGCTGCCGCCAAACTCTGTACGGTGGTGGTCTTACCTACCCCACCCTTGTTGTTGACAACCGCCAACACCTCTTTCAGTCTTGTTTCCATCTCTATCTTATTTATAAGTAATTCAAAAGTAAAACGGTGCAAATTTACAAATTACATATTAATATACCTAACTATCTAACTATTTTATTGATTTATATAACATCATTTAACTAATTATCTAAATTTCTATATATCTTTATATATAACTTCCTAACTTTCTAACTTATTAGATAGTTTAGTAAGTAAGTAAATAAGTAACTTATTAACTAACTATTTAAATAACTAACTATATATATTAGAAAAATAATAAAACTATTTTCCTATTTCCATCAGCCTTTCAGCAGTCCGCCGCACAGCAGTCCGAACACCGCAGGCCCCAGCAGCCCGAAGAAATAAATCATCAGGCCCACTATAACGGCAGCCCCGAGAGCCGCGAAGATCTTCCTCTTCTGTTCCTCGCGTTCCGCCATCTCTGTCTCCAGCGCCTCGCGCTCCATGCGCTCCTCATAGTTCCTGCGCTGGCGTTCACGCTCCTCCCTGCGCTGTTGCCGTCGGGATAGGGTAGGGGAGCCAACTGACGGAGGCTCAGGAGTAGCGCCGCTGTGGTAGGTCGCCGTAGCATTTGAGTCGGCCGCTTCCTGCTCCTCTGTCAGATCTGGCTCTGGCTCGTCTGTCAGTAAGTGCATCTCTTTTGGGAACAAACAAATCCAGCCCCCATCAGGCAGACGGGTGATCTTGTGTGGCGGAACGATCTGAGGCAGCCTGTCACCGATACGCAGCCCGCGGCGCCAAAAGTCACCGGCCTTATGCCACACCTCCATCAGGGCAGGCTCCTGGCGTCCGTCACGATTCGGATATATCGACGCATCGCCGCTCGGTCTCATCACGCTCAGCGTCTTCACAAACTGCTGGTGCAGTTCCTCACGTGTCTTGGCCCACACGGCCAGTCTCGGGTCTTCAGCCGCCATCTGCTGATACTTCTGGAAGATAGACTCGATAAACTCGTCCACGTTGAAGGGATAACGCTCTGCATAGTCGCTTGTCATGCGCTCCACGTAGAACACCTTTCCGCCATCCGGTAACCTTTTCTCGATGTTGGTCTCAAAATCAAACTGTCTCATATTGATAAGTATTTAATTATGGTGCAAAGATACAATAAATATATTGTACTTCCAAATATTTTTCAAGAAAAATACAATATATAGCTTTTATTTAACGCAGATTTAACAAATACAATTTATATATTTACAAATATTAATAAAAACAATATATATATTTAATTAATTTGAAATCATTTGCAAGTTTCGTATATTATACTTATCTTTGCAACCGTTTCGTATTAAAATATATATTGTATGGATATAAAAAAAGTAATCGTTAAACAAGGGTTCACGATGTCGCAGGTGGCCGAAAAGCTCGGCATCTCACAGCAGGCCGTCAGTCAGGCTCTCAACGGCAATCCGTCGCTCTCGCGTCTGAAGCAGATAGCAGAGGCTATTGGTGTTACCGTCTCAGAGCTGGTAGCCGACGAGCCACCCCAGGAGCCGATGATGCGATGTCCGCACTGCGGTAAGGCGTTTAAGATCGTCAAGGTCGAAGAAATCTAAAAAGAGCGGGGATCCTACGCCCCGCTCTTCTTTATGTTTTCAGATGTATAAAATAATCATTTCTTAAAAATAAACCATTTGTCAGAATACCCCTGCAGCTCCACGTAGCCCGTCCCACTTTGTCCCAGTTTTGCGGCCAAAAAACTTACCTTTGTCCTGCAGATTCATTCATAATGTTATAATGTATCAATATGTAACAATTAAACCTATGTAGTTAATCCTGCAGCAGCGGCTGCAAATTATCTAATCACCAATTACGTTAATGATAAAAGCGAGGCAGCAGAGAATGCCCCCTCGCTTTTTCTTCTTGATCCCAGTCGGTCGTCAGCCGATGCAGAACTCCTTCTTCAGTCTGCGCAGGATAAACTTGCGGTCGGCCAGTCCGTTCAGTCCACCGTTGATGCGCCGCGTGATAGTGTCGCAGTCGTCACGGTCGGCCAGCTCGCTCAGTCCGTTCGTCTCCCAGAACCAGCCAGCCACCACCTGATTCAGCGGAAACTTCATCAGCGCGTCAGGCTGGCGGATCACATCCTCCGTGCATACGTCCGACTCGTTGAACCGCTCATAGTTCTCCCTTCCAGTGAGCATGATGTAGCCCCGTCCGCGATACCGCCACCCGTCGCCGCTCGCCTCGGGGCCGTTGCCCATCCTGGAGGCATACACACGGTTGGCAATCCTTTCCGGCTGCCGCGCATACTCCCTGGCCTGCTCCGGTGTGAAATACTTAGGGAACGTCTTCAGCAGCCCGTCCGCCGAATAGTTCAGGTTCTCATCCGTGCGCTTCAGATACTGGCTCTCATGACTCACCTGTGCAAGATAGTGCGCCATTCTCTGTGGCGTGTCGATACCAAACGTTATCGCCCACTGGTTCAGCGATGCCACGAACTCGTCCATCCTCGGTTTATACAGCTCGGGAATCGCCCGTAAAA
>Ga0326512_10004543_pt1 | contig 10064 bp, 14 predicted proteins | sample 1_2617_0518_D_FD_203652 | JGI IMG/M metagenome (GOLD analysis project Ga0326512, IMG submission 203652) | Bovine rumen microbial communities from UC Davis, California, United States - 1_2617_0518 | ecosystem: Host-associated > Mammals > Digestive system > Stomach > Rumen | place: USA...
TCCCGGACAGGACCTGTGCCCCTTTGGCTGCTATGACACCAAGGAACTGGCGCAGAAGATCGACAAGATGATCTTCCCCAACAACCATCATGTAAAGATCGCCTGCACCGGCTGCTCCAATGACTGTGCCCATGTACGACTGAATGACTTCGGCATCATTGGCCAGACAGAACCCCAGTATGACCCGGACCGCTGTATCGGGTGCGAGCAATGCGTGAAGTACTGCTCCAGGCGAAGTGTCGGCGCCCTTTCCGTTGTCAATGGAAAGATCGTCCGAGATACCAATAAGTGCATCGGCTGTGGCGTCTGTGTCAACTATTGTCCGACCCGGGCCTGGACCAGAAGTGAAGAGCATTACTTCCGCCTGGAACTGATGGGACGGACCGGTAAGAAGAATCCCCGTCTGGGCGAGGACTTCCTGAAATGGGCCGATGAGGAGAGCATCTGTAAAATCATTAAGAACACCTATGATTATCTCGATGCTTATCTGGATATGGCCGCGGTCGAGTCCAAAGAGCATATCGGCTATATCATCGACCGCACCGGCGTAGAGGAATTCCTCAAGTATGCCATGAAAGACGTGGAGCTGGGGCCGAAATGTGAGATGGCCGGCAGGATCTACTGGGGCGGGAAACGCTACGACCAGACCAATGAACTTCGCAAATCCATGTTCCGCTTCTCCGACAGGGAAGAATAATTTTCAAAAGGCTGGCTCCTCGGAGCCGGCCTTTGTTGTGTTTTATGGTGTTGTTGCGGCTATTGTCAGTGGTGTAAAATAGGGGTAGAGTGTAAATCGCCTATAGGAGGGGTACAGTATGAAGTTTGGGAAGACAGAAGTAGAAATGCGGCTGGGAGACATTACGAAGGTGACCGATGTGGAGGCCATCGTGAATGCCGCGAACAAGAGCCTGCTCGGCGGCGGGGGAGTGGATGGCGCCATCCACCGCGCGGCGGGCCGTGAACTGCTCGACGAGTGCCGGACGCTGCACGGGTGCGAGACCGGTGAAGCGAAGATCACCGGCGCGTATGCGCTGCCGTGCGAGCACATCATCCATACGGTCGGGCCGGTCTGGACCGGCGGCGGGCGAGGGGAAGCAAAGCTCCTCGCGAACTGCTATCGCAATTCGCTGGTGCGGGCCGAGGAGCGGGGCATACGGAGTGTCGCGTTCCCGTCCATTTCGACCGGCGTGTATTCGTACCCGCTGGTGGAGGCCGCGGACATCGCGGTCGAGGCCGTCCTCGAGTACCTGAAGGAGTTCCCGTACGCCTTCGACCTCGTGTGCTGGGTGCTCTTCGACCCCATCACGAAGTCCGCTTATGACACGGCGCTCGAAAAGCATGCGTAAATCGCCAAAGGGAAGGAAAACAGGTTCATGGATTATAAAGAGAAAGTCATTATGGACGCGTCGGACTTCGTGCTGCTGTCCGACTACGTGCCGGGCATCGTGCAGGAGATCCGCTACTTCTCGACGTATAATTTCGTCGGGGAGCAGATCGACGGGTACGAGGAGCCCATTGCCCTCCTGACGAAGGAAGCGGCGCGAGCGCTGCGGTCGGTCAGCAACCAGGCCATCGTGGCGGGCTACCGGCTGAAGATCTTCGACGCATACCGTCCCTCGCGGGCGGTCAAGCACTTCATGCTCTGGGGCATCGAAGACCTGGACCTGCGCATGAAACCGTTCTTCTACCCGGACCTCGAAAAGCATGAGGTCTTTGAGCAGGGGTACATCGCCGCCCAGTCCAGCCACAGCCGGGGCAGCACCGTGGACCTTACGCTCCTTAACATGGAGACCGGGAAGGAACTGGACATGGGAAGCGCTTTCGACTTTTTCGGAGAGAAGTCCCACCCGGACAGCAAAGACGTCACGGAGAAGCAGTACGAGAACCGCATGTTCCTGCAGAACCTCATGGTCCGCAACGGCTTCGAGCCCATCGACTGCGAGTGGTGGCACTTCACGCTGAAGGACGAGCCGTTCCCGGAGACGTACTTCGACTTCCCGGTGACGAAGGATGTCATCAAGACCTGAACAAACGGAAAGGGGCTTTTCAGAAAGCTCCTTTTTTGGTATAATGGAACCGAACAAATGTTTTATTTTGAAGGCTGAAAAGGTGTCACTATGGCAAAGAAATCGGAAGAAATGATCCGCTCCAGCGCGGCTGAATACCTGACCTATGTTGCCGCTGCCGGTGAAGGCGACGAAACAATGGAACTGCGGTACCAGGATGAAAACATCTGGTTGACGCAGAAGATGATGGCGGAACTGTATGGGGTGAGTAAACAGACAATCAGCCATCATTTACAAACAGTGTATGCGGACGGAGAACTGGTGGAGGAGGCAACTGTCAAAAATTATTTGACAGTTCAAACGGAAGGCTCTCGTCAGGTTTCTCGCGAAGTTCAGCACTATAACCTTCAGGCCATTATCGCCGTCGGGTTCAAAGTCAACAACGCGGAAAGAGAACACGCTTGCCATGTGCGAAGCGTTCGCTGAAGGCGCGAAAGAAGCCGGCCACGAGGTCGAGATCCTGCACGTCGGCAGAATGAAGATCGGCGGCTGCCTCGGCAAACCCGTCGCGAAGAAAGCGGCTCTGTAAAATGATAATTAACGGTTGACTATCCTGTCAGTTTGTGTTAATCTGTCGAAGAATTGAATATTAGTCACCGGAGGGCAGTGTGCCGTAGCACAGGGGATCGTAGATGGAAACGTCTGCAGGCCGCCTGCCAGATAAGGTGTCGAGTGCGCTCGGTTATTACGTTTTTAACGCAATAGCCGGGCTTTTTTCTTTGGAAAGGAGCGTTTTTATGAATTCTGAAATGTTCGCCAAACTACCACCGACGCAGCTGTTTTTCAAGTGCGCGGTGCCGGCCGTCGTCACGTCTGTGTTCGGCGCGCTCTACTCGGTGGTGGACGGCATCTTTGTCGGCCGGTTCCTTGGGTCGGATGCTCTGGCGGCGATCAACCTCATCATGCCCATCATCCTCATCGTCGAGGCGATCTCCAACATGATCGCCACCGGCGCATCGGTGAACATCTCCATGCTTCTGGGGAAACAGAAGCGGGAAGAGGCCTCCGCGGTCTTCTCGTTCTCCTACCTGGTCGGGTGGATCGATATGTGCTTCTCCTCGTACTTTACAGCGCTGGACCAGCCGACCCGTTCCATCGTCGTGTCTGTCTTCGGCACGGTGGTGTTCCCGGTCCTGTTCCTGTTCCTTCTGACCGCCATCTTCGGCCTGAACGGCGTCTGGCTGATGGCTACCGACGCAGGCCTTGCCAGCGGCATCCTGACTCTGGTGCTCGCAAAGACGATGAAACTGAAACCTGTGTCAGCAGAACCGTCCCCGTGACATACGTTCTTTGACAATATCTGTCTTTTGTTTAATGTATAATTTATTTTTGTTGATTATACTGGCTTCAGAAAGGAGGCGTGCGTATGAAAAAGGCAGCAAAACAGCCGACGGAGTTTCATGGGAAGCTCCTGTCGACCCGGTTTAATGAAAAGTATGGCATTGAACGTCCGGAGCTCTTTTGGCTGTTCTTCTTCGGCAGCCTGCTCGGCGTCCTCATGGAAGGCGTCTATTGCAAGTTCGTCCACGGCGCGTGGGAGACCCACGTCGTTTCCATCTGGGGACCGTTCTGCATCCTCTACGGCATCGGTGCGGTGGCGTTCTACGTCGGGAACGTCGTCTGGGAGGACAAAAAGAAGTGGCAGAAGTTCCTGCTCTTCGGTTGCCTCGGTTCCGGGCTCGAAGTCATCGCCGGAGCCATCCTGGAGTTCGGCCTCGGCATGTACGCCTGGGACTACTCGGGACAGTTCATGAATTTCCGCGGTTACGTCAGCCTCGGTATGACGGCCGCCTGGGGCGCGATCGGCCTCCTGTTCAGCTTCGCCGTTCCGTATGTGGACGGTGCGTATGCGTTTATGCAGACACACGCGTGGCACATCGCGTACGTCATCCTGTCCGTGTTCCTGACCATAGACCTTGCGTTCACGGCGCTCTGTCTCGTGCGGTGGGCTGAGCGGAGATACGACATCCCGCCGCTGACGAAGTTCGAACAGTTCATTGACGAAAAATATGATGATGTGTTCATGCAGAACCGCTTCATCGAATGGCACCCGATCGAGTGGAAACACCCGGATGCATGAAGCATCGCAAGTTGAAATATTGGAAAGACCGGTCCTGCGGGTCCGGTCTTTTTGTCCATTTTATAGTGTTGTTGGAGGCCTGGTTTGTGTTGTAGAATGGGAGTAGTATATCGCCTACTGTCCCGTCGAACTGGAACACCGGAGCATCCTGCTGAACGGGGACATTGCAAAGGTGCTGGAGGAGTAATGGCGAAGAGTGTCAAAGACATGGTCCGGCAGTACGAGCGGAACCGGTACGCGTTTTCCGAGTTCCTCGGGCTGTCCCGCAAGGGCAAGCGGAACCTGACGGTATACAGAACGTGAAACGCCTGAGAAGGAGGAAACGAGATGGCAAGAAAGTATTCGATGGGTTACTTTGCGGACGGTAACGGCGCCATGGAAGGCGTCGAGTACTCCGCAGACCTTGCCGAGATCAAACAGGTGCTGAACAACCAGAACGACAGCATGCTCGACTGGATGGACGCGATGGACGAACGCCTGGACGGTGACGAAGACGCCATTATGGGACTCCTGCAGGAGAACCAGTTCATCATGAAGGAGATCTCCCGGCAGCTCGACGTCCTGACAGAACTGCTCGGCGAGTTCAGCGCAAAGTTTGGGGAAGAATAATGGCGCGATTCGTAGCATTTGACGTGGGTTCCGAACGGGTGAAGCAAATCGCGAAATATGGTATAATGTTCCAGTAAAAGGAGGTGGGCACGAATGAACAGTTACCGGAAAGCCGGCATTAACAATGAACTGGAAGAGCAACTCTCAAAGCGACGCGTTGTAGAACTTTGGGACCTGGGTCTCATCGACACTTTTGAAGTCGGTACATTTCGAGGGCTGCAGCAGATTCATGAATACCTGTTTCAGGATGTGTTCCAGTCTCCCGGTGAAGTAAGGAATGTCGATATTGCAAAAGGCAATTTTCGCTTTGCGTCCCACCTTTACCTTTCGGAAAGTATTCCGGTCGTGGAGAGAATGCCGGAAAGTACGTTTGAAGAAATCATCGCGAAATATGTTGAGATGAATGTACTTCACCCCTTCCGGGAAGGGAATGGGAGAAGCGGGCGGATCTGGCTCGACTGCATTTTGAAAAAACGCCTTGGTGTCTGTGTGGACTGGAGCCGGGTGGAAAAGGAAAAATACCTCTCCGCCATGGAACGTTCTCCTGTCAACAGCCTGGAACTGCAAGTGCTTTTGAAAGCTACTCTGACGGACCGGGTAGACGAACGGGATGTCTTCATGAAAGGCATTGAGCACTCTTACTACTACGAAGGCTATGAAATGTTTTCGATGGACCGGCTCGACTGAGCCGGTTTTTTTGAAGTGATATCAGAAAGAAGGGATGACAATGGCGCGATTCGTAGCATTCGACGTGGAAACGCCGAACCGATGGAACGACCGGATGAGTGCCATTGGCATTACGATCGTAGAAGACGGGGAAGTGGTCGAGGAGTTCTACTCTCTGGTGGACCCGGAAGAGCCTTTCGACTCCTTCAACGTTCAACTGACCGGCATCGATGAGCAGGCGGTCTGGGGCCAGCCCAACTTCGGAGAACTCTGGCCGGTCATCGAGCCGCTGATGTCCAGCGGCATGCTGCTGGCACACAATGCGGTGTTCGACCTCGGGGTCCTTGGCAAGTGCCTGAAGGCGTACGGCATCTACTGGAGGCCGTATACCCGTTATGTCTGCACGGTCCAGATGGGACGCCGCGTACTGCCTGGAATGAGCCACAAACTGAACGTGCTCTGCGACTACTACGGCATTGCGCTGGACCACCATAAGGCAAACAGCGACGCCCGTGCCTGCGCGGAGATATTGCTCCACTACCTGGACGAGGGCGCCGAAGTGCGGAACTTCATCCGCACGTATTCATTTGAAAAGAAGGGGTACAAATGAGGCTGTTCATTGCGATTCCGTTCTCGGAGGAGTTCAAGGGAGAACTCATCCGAGTGCAGAACGAGATGCGTGCTAACGGGGTGCGGGGCAATTTCTCCAGAGCGGAGAACCTGCACGTGACGGTCGCGTTCCTTGGAGAAGTGGAAGACCCGATGCCGGCGATGAAGGCGCTCGCCTCCGTGCCGCTGCCGGAACTGCGCCTGACGAGCGGCCCTCTTGGAAACTTCGGAGAGTTGCTGTGGATCGGGCTGCGAAAGAACCCGGCGCTCGAACAGTATGTGGTCTCCGTGCGAAACGCTTTGGACGTGGCCGGTGTTGCCTATGACCGCAAGAAGTTCCGGCCGCACATCACACTGGTGCGGAAAGCAGAATGGCCGTACCAGACGCTGGTGGAAGAACTCGCGGAAGTGCACCGTGTCCGCATGAACGTGGACCGCGTGTGCCTCATGAAGTCCGAACGCATCAACGGCAAACTGACCTATACCGTGATTGGAGAAGTATCATGAAACAGAAAACCAAACCCTTTGGCTGGTGCTTTGTGGGCACCGGGACGCTGGCGAACCAGGTGGCGACCCAGGTGTGCAAGTCCGGCCGGCACGAAGTCGTGTCTGTGTACACGCGGCGTGCGGAGTCCGGAGAAAAATTCACCGCGAAGCACGGTGGGTACTACTACGCCGCGGTTCGGGACGCCATGACGGCGGACGGAGTGGACGCGGTGTACGTCGTCACCACCCACGACAGCCATTATGAATACGCGAAACTCGCCCTCGAGTGCGGCAAGCCCGTGCTCGTGGAGAAACCCTTCACGATGACCGCTGCGGAAGCCAAAGAACTCGTGGCGCTGGCTCAGAAGAAGGGGTTGTACATCGCCGAAGCCATGTGGACCTGGTACGGGCCGGTGGCCAACCAGATCAAAGAGTGGGTCGACGGCGGTGAGTACGGCGAGCTGAAGAAAGTGCACATCGCGTACTGCATGAACTCCAAGGGGTACGCGGACCGCGTGACGAACCCCATGAAAGCCGGCGGCGCGCTGCTGGACGTGGGCGTGTACCCGGTGACCTACCTGTACCGCCTGTTCGGCAAGCCGGAGCGCATCAGCTGCAAAGGCAAGATGAAGAACGGCATCGACCTCGCGGACACCATCTGCATGGACTTTGGCGATGGACGGACCGTCGAGTTCCGTGCCTCCGTCGACGACTTCCGCGGCTTCGAGACCCTGAAACTCGAAGGCACCGAGGGCAGCACGAAGCTGCTCCTCTGGCACATGGCGGGGAAGGCGACGCTGAAGAAGAAACACGGCAAGGACCTTGTCGTGAAGGGCAGCGGTAACTACCTCAACGAGTTCGATATCGTCGCGAACGAGATCCGCCTCGGGTACACCGAGAGCCGCTTCGTGCCGCTGCAGTGCACGGTGGACGTCATGGAACTCCTCGATGAATGCCGCAAGCAGATGAAGCTTGTCTATCCGTTCGAGACACTGAAGGACGGTATCATCCGCACGCTGTAGATCGCCCCACGAAAAAGTCTCCTGACAGTTGACCTTTTTTCTCTTGGAAACCTCTACAATGAGGGTGCAATCAAGAAAAGGAGGTCATGCTACATGACAGAATTAGTATTCATCTTAGACCGAAGCGGATCTATGGCCGGCCTGGAAGCCGATACCATCGGCGGGTTCAACGCCATGATCGAAAAGCAGAAACAGGAAGAGGGCGGCTGCTACGTCTCCACGCTCCTGTTCGACACCACGGTGGACGTCATCCACGACCGTCTGCCCCTCGACAAGGTCCCTGCGCTCACGGACAAAGAGTATTATGTCCGCGGCTGCACCGCTCTCCTCGACGCGGTCGGCAGGGCCATCCACCACATCGGGAACATCCACAAGTACGCCCGCAAGGAGGACGTGCCGGAGAAGACCCTGTTCGTCATCACGACCGATGGCATGGAGAATGCCAGCCGCGAGTACACCTACGAGCGCGTTCGCCACATGATCGAGCGCCAGGAGAAGAAGTACGGCTGGGAGTTCCTGTTCCTCGGCGCGAACATCGACGCTGCGGCGGAAGCACGCCGGTTCGGCATCGATGCTGACCATGCGGTGGACTACCACAGCGACAGCGACGGCACCGCTCTGAACTATGAAGTGCTGAGCGAGACCGTCCGGGAATTCCGCGCCTGCGGTGCGGTGCCTGCGCAGTGGAAAGAGCGCATCGACGAAGACTACAAAAACCGTAAGTAACTGACTGAAAGGATGAGTGTTCATGCCGTTTGAGATCGTACGTAACGACATCGTGAAAATGCAGGTGGATGCTGTCGTCAACTCAGCGAACCCGCACCCCGTCGTGGGCACCGGCGTGGACACTGCCATCCATAACGCCGCCGGTCCGGAGCTGCTGAAAGCCCGGGAAGAGATCGGCGACATCAAGGTCTGTGAGGCCGTCGCCACGCCAGCCTTCGACCTGCCCGCGAAGTACGTCATCCACGTGGTCGGCCCGGCCTGGGTCGACGAGAACCCGGTGGAAGAAGAGATGCTGAAGCGCAGCTACCGCGCCGCTCTGGATGTGGCGGCGGAACTCAAATGCGAGTCCATCGCGTTCCCGCTGCTGTCCACCGGAAACTACGGGTTTCCGAAGAGCCTGTCCATGAGGATCGCTCTCGACGAGTTCAGCGACTTCCTCCTGGACCATGAGATGGACATCTACCTGACGGTGTTCGGGGAAGAGGCGTTCAAACTCTCGAACAGCCTGTTCAAGTCCATCCAGTCCTTCATCGACGAAAACTACGTTGCCTCGAAATTCGAGGAAGAATATGGTGTGGACGGCGAGCCTTACCCTGCGTCTGGCGCTTCCAACCTGAGCCCGCGGATGAAAGCCCGCCGGGAAGCCCAGCGGGAGTACGCCGCAGAGTATACGCTCGGTGCTCCGGAACCGGTGGAAGAAGCAGCTGTCTACGGTGCGCCTCAGATCCTGGCAGAGGCCATCCCGGACGGGAAGAAACAGACCCTCGCCGAGATGATTGCCGACATGGACGCGGGCTTCGCCGAGACTTTGTTGACACTGATCGACTTGAGAGGCGAAAAGGACTCTGCTGTCTACAACCGCGCACTGGTCTCCAAACAGGTGTTCTCCAAGATCCGGAACAATCCGAACTATACTCCGAAGAAACCGACGTGCATCGCGCTGGCACTGGCACTCGAACTCGACTTCGCAGAGACACAGGAATTCCTGGCACATGCGGGGTACACCCTCAGCAAGAGCTACCTGTTCGATGTCATCATCATGTACTGCATCGAAAACAAGATCTACAACGTCGTCTTTGTCAACAATCTCCTGTTCGAACGCGACCTGCCCCAGCTCGGGTCAAAGTAAAACAGACGCTTATGTTTATTACGACCTGTGAGACGCCCCTTGGTACGGCAATGCTCGCGAGTGACGGAGCATCCCTGACCGGCCTCTGGCTGGAGGGCCAGAAGTACTTCGGGCCTTCGCCCGGGGCAGAGGTTCAGTTTTCTCCAATGCCGGCAGTCTTTGAACAGACGAAACGCTGGATGGACCTCTACTTCTCCGGGAAGGAACCGGACTTTTGCCCGCCTCTGGACCCTGAGGGCACTGACTTCCAGAAGACCGTCTGGTCCGTGCTTCGAACGATTCCCTACGGCGAAACACTGACCTACGGTGAAGTCTCGAAACTCGTCGCCGCAAAACTTGGACGATCTTCCATGTCTGCCCAGGCGGTCGGCGGCGCGGTGGGACGTAACCCGATTTCGATCATCGTTCCATGCCACCGCGTCATTGGCGCCGACGGCAGCCTCACCGGCTATGCCGGCGGCCTCTGGCGCAAAGAAAAACTCCTCCGCCTCGAACGCGGGGAGAAGCTATAGCAAAACCAAAAGAGCCTTCCTTGTGAAGGCTCTTTTTTGTGTCCTCTACAAACTGGAATCTAACGATGTGATCGACGCTGTGGCTTCGTCGGAGGTTCATGGAGTCGGGGCCTATGCCCCTTGGTCCAGAACCTGCGTCGCCTCCTCGCCCCAGCTGAA
>Ga0326512_10004545_pt1 | contig 10060 bp, 9 predicted proteins | sample 1_2617_0518_D_FD_203652 | JGI IMG/M metagenome (GOLD analysis project Ga0326512, IMG submission 203652) | Bovine rumen microbial communities from UC Davis, California, United States - 1_2617_0518 | ecosystem: Host-associated > Mammals > Digestive system > Stomach > Rumen | place: USA: California...
CTAAATATTTTATAGAAAAAGAAAATGAAGATGAAACAATTGAAATATTAGAATTAGAAAAAGATGAAAATAATATTTATCATTCTGATAATTTATGGACATTTGAAAAGAATAAAGAAAAAGTTAAAATTGAAGAAATAGATGGAGACGATTATTTTAAAGAATATTTTAGTAAAGATTTTGGTGGATTTGTATATACAGTAAGTCTAACAAATGAAAAAATTATTAAAATCAGATTAGATATTGAAAGAGATCTTAAAAGTAATAATATTGATTTATCTAAATATTGTTTCTTAGGTTTTAATTTCTTTTATAAAGTGAGTGGAGGAAGCTTTGATAAGAATAATAAAAATTATAGAGGAGAAGAATACTTAGGAAATTTTAATCCGTTACAAATAGAAATAGAAACTGATGAAGATAAAATTTATAAATTTAATCTTCCAACGTATAATAATTGGGAAGATTATTACTTAACAGACAACAAGGTAAGTAATATTAAAAGAATTATTCCAATTATACATACTTGTAAAAATAAAGAAAGAATTAATATTAAAAATATTTATGTATCTTATAGAGTAAATGAAAAACATTGGGATGACTATATTAGTATAGGTGGAGTTCAAATATATGGTTTTACTTATAACGAAATAGTTAATGATTTTTCTTTACCAGAATATAATTCTATAAATAATTCTGATTATTATTCTGTTAAATACAATTATGCTTATAAACCAATTGAAAAAGGATTTTATTTTGAACCTTATATATTAAAAAACACGGATGATATGTTAGAATTATTTTCTGATGAACATAATTTAATAGAAAATAAAAAATATAATTATTTAGATATTGAAGGACCAACTGATTTTGGTAATAAATTTAATAAACCAACTAATTATAAATTCAATACTCATTCTATAACTCAAGAAATATATGCTACACATAAATATGATCTTACCAATTTCATATTTGATATATATTTTAAATTAGAATTAAAATTAGAATTTTATCCAAAACCAACAAGTTTTGTTACATTATATAATATATTAAATTCATTATCTTCAATATCAATATTATTTAACAGACAAAATGATAAAAATGCATATGTAGTTAATATAGGAGAGGAATATTTAGAAACTAATAATGAATCAAACTTAGATAATTTTGATTATAATAAAGAAATAGAATATTTTCCTGCTAATGAAAATGTTGTAACTAAAAATATGTCATATCTATGTAAACATTCTTATTCAATTACAGATGAATATGGTGATGAAAATACAAATAATATAACAAAACTAATAACTAAAAGAAATAATATAAAATATATTAGATTCTTTAAAGAAATGAATAAATTTTATGTGTTCCCAGATGGTTTTTATAAGCTTTCTAATACTGGAAATACTTTATATAATGTTTATAATTTTACAGATGAATTACAATTAAGGTGTTATCCAATTAAACAATCTCAAGTATTTTCTGAATATATTAATAATTTGAAATATGAAAATTATAAAACTAATGAAATATCATCTGAAAGAAATATTTATATTAAAATTCATAAATTTAATGATAATATTTTTATATATTATAAAACAACTGAAAATGAAAAGTACCATCTTATGAAATATTTACAAGATTATTATGACCTTTTAGAAGGTGGTTCTTTATCTTTTATTACTTATAATACAAGTCCAATAAATATACAAATTCTTAATTATGAAGTAGGAAGTAAAAATTAAATATTTATCTAACATAAAATTACTAATTCTATAAAAATGAGAACTAGGAAAGGATTTTTTATGATAAATAATCTTAAAAACAAAGAAGCTAAAATGCTTATGTTTGGTACTATTTGTTTAATTATTGGTCTAATTCTTGGTTCAATCGGAATTACTCATAATATTGCTTCTGCTGCTGAAATAAATAAAGAAATAGAAGTAACTGAAAATATTTGTACATGTAATTGTGAATGTTGTAAAAAACAGATAGAAACAACTTCTACAATTGTTCAAACAACAACTAAGGAAACAGAAACAACTACAACTCCTAAATTTACTACAACTTCATTATCTATTAATAAAACAAAAGAAACAACTTCTACTGAAACAAAAGTTTTAGAAATAGAAGTTATTAAAAAGTCTAATGAAGAAATTGCTGAAGAAGTAATTCAAGGTTTATGGGGGAATGGTGAAGAAAGAAAAATTAGATTAACTGAAAGTGGATATGTTTATCGTGAAGTTCAAGATATAGTAAATGAATTAGTTAAGTCGCAAGTAACTAATAAAACTATAGATACTGAAACATCATATCCAATTACAAGTGTATCCGATAGTGACTATATTTTACTTTGTAATTGTGTAGCTCATGAAGCAGGCAGTAGTTGGATAACTACTTATAATAAAGCTTTGGTAGTTGAAGTAGTAATGAACAGAGTTAATAGTAGTTCTTATCCTAATACTATATATGGAGTAATTACACAGAAGGGACAATTCAGTGGAAGTTCTTCATATGCTGATTTAGGTACTTATTCTAGTAAAGTAAGTCAAGATGTAAAAGATGCTGTTACTTATTATTTTAATTATCCAGAAGAATTTACTCAAGGATATATAAGTTTTTATGGAGATGGAAAACAAAATCACTTTAGTTAATATGGAAGAACATATTGGATGTAGCGATTTGCATATAAGATATATGTAAAATTTAAAATCGTTGCAATAGTTCTCAAAATAAAAGAATTAGTAATTTTTGTTATGAATATTTTCTAAATTTTAAATAGATCTTTACAATGTGGTGTTATTTATTTTTAAAAACGTTATTTAACATCACATTGTAGATAGAATTGCGACATTAGCTCAACAGTAGAGCACAGAACTTTTAATTCTGGGGTCAAGGGAGCATCACCCTTATGTCGCACCATTATTTTTGTTCCACCTGTAGCTAAGTGGTTGTAGCAGCTGTCTTATAAACAGTGTTAGGGAAGTTCGATTCTTCTCAGGTGGATTATCCTCCTATAGTTCAATGGTTAGAACGGAGTGCTTATAACGCTTTAATACACGTTCAACTCGTGTTAGGAGGACCACTTGTATCTAATCTGCCCAGATACACATCCTTTACAATTTTTATGAGTAGTATTTATTTTTTTTTTAAATACTACTCATAAACATATTTCTATAATAAGTTTCTATATATTAATTAATTTTAGTTGATATATAGAAGCTTATTGTGGGCAAATAAGCTTCATGGGTGCTTTTCGGTTTTGGGCATTTATCCTCCTATGATAAAGCGGAAAGTATTTTTGTTCGGACCTTTCCGCTTTAGTTCATTAATTCACAATGATATTCATAGTATGATCCTTTCTCCTTTTATGCATATAAGGGTTGAAATTCCTTTCTTCTATAATAGAAGATAAAATGGAAAGAGTATTAGCTACCTCCATGTGGTTCTTTCTGGTTAAACTGAAAGCTAATATCATTCGCAAGTATTGCGTGATTACATTTATTTTTTATGAATGCAGATAAATGGTTACGATTTATATTATTGAAGAATTAAAAATCGAATAAGAGATAGCAAGACGTACACTTGCCGTATTTTAGTATTAGTTTATTCAATGATTTTTAATTTGAATTTAATATGAAGGGTGTTCGTAACCACCCACATTTATCTGCAACCATAAGAAATAATAATTTCTTAAATGCTGGTATGGTGGAATAGGCAGACACCTGGAACTTAAAATTCCATGTCTATTATGGCGTATCGGTTCAAGTCCGATTACCAGCACCATTTTCTACAAATTTTTTCATACTTGTAGAGAGACCTCCAATAAAAACTAATATTAACTAATATCTTGTAGGAATGTCGTGAGATATGCTTATAAGATTCCTTTCTGCAGTATTCGTACAACGGTTATTATTCCAGATTTCCACTTTGGAGATGAGAGTTCGATTCTCTTATACTGCTTTATGGATAAGTAAGCCTAGTAGCGAGGGCAGCGGTCTGTAAAACCGTGACATTAGAAACATCGTAGGTGCAACTCCTACCTTATCCACCAACATAATCTATTATAAAAGAATATATCTCACTAGATTTTTGTATTCGGTATTGATTCTTTTATAATAAACCTCCTACAATCTCTGCAGGGGTTGTAGGATTTCTTTAATAATAACACTCAAAAAATAAGTTGTTGGGTTTGCTGCTGATGATGGGTGTTAACATAAATGGTCCTCCTTTTGAAGATAAAGATTTGATAGAGAGGTTTTACTTATTTCCTCTCTATAATCTTGTTTTTATTTTATTGTGGTGTCACCAAGTGGTAAGGTATACGACTTTGACTCGTACATTCGGGGGTTCAAATCCCTCCACCACAACCATATTTAATTCGTTAATAATATTATAAAAATAGATCTCTGTATTAATCAATTTTATAATATTGTTTGATTTCATTATTAAATAATCCCTTATGAGTTTAAATACTCATAAGGGAATTTATTATTTATTTATATATTAACTGATATTTATATTAAATTATAAGGAGTGAAATAAATGGAAAATAATGAAAATGAAATTATTGATGCTGAATTTGTAGAAGTTAAAGATGGTACAACACAAACAAATCAATCAGAAAATGTATATTCTTCTTCAGATGTTGTTATTATTGATGATATATATAAAGATAAGGAAGTAATAACAGATATTATATATGAAGGAAAAACAGATGTAACATTAAGAGATGTAGATTATATGTGTAATTTTATAAGTTCTCATCAAGGTTGTGAGTATTGTCCTTTTTGTCCAAGCAATCCAGCTAGATCTTGTGCTTTTGCTGGAATGATTAGAAAAGGTGGTGGATCTGTAGAATTGCTTAATTCTCAAATATTGGATTGGTTAAGTATGAATCCACCAACGAGTTATCTTATGGATATTAGAGAACGTATGCCTAATGTAATGATTGATAAGGACTATAATATACCTAATTTTTGTGTACAAAATATATATGGTAAAGATTGTTGTAAGTGTTGTCATAATGATACAAGTAAATTTTCAATTGAAAATTTAGGTTGTAGAGAATGTTGGAGAAAACCTATGGACTAATTTTTTTTCCCTAATAGCTTATTAAGCTATTAGGGAATTTTATTTATGGAGTTAAAGCATCAATTTGTTCTTGTAAATGTTGTATTAATGCATCAACTTCTGATTTTAAATAATAATTACTCATATCTGGAATAACTATTTCTGCATCATCTAATCCATATAATTTACCATCAATACCTACTGAAAAAGCATTTTTTCTATTATTATTTGCAGTACCTATACCTATACTAAAAATAAAATCATTATTTAGTTTATTAAATTGACCAAATAAAGCTTGATTTTTTAAATTAGTTGTTACTAGATATTCTCCATGTGCAAAAGTATTTTCTCCAACAGAAACACAAGTATTTCCACCTACATGTGAATTTCTACCAGGAGAATTATTACCTTGACCTTCTGCATGTGAATTTTCTCCAATAGCATAATTACTTTGTCCTTCAGCATGTGAAGATGTTCCAACACATTGGCTTTCACGTCCTTCTACATGACTATATGGAGCTGTATTCATTATCTTACAACTGTAACCTTCTGCATGACAAAACTGTGCTTCTGTATGACATAAAAGTCCTTCTACATGAGCACCTTTTTCATTTGCGACAGTTTGAGACCCTTCTGTATGAGAAAAATCACCAACGGCTTGTGTACTATATCCTTCTGCATGTGAATTTTCTCCAATAGTATAAGTTTTATATCCTTCTGCATGTGAATTTTTTCCAACAGTATAATTATTTTGTCCTTCGACATGAGAATAATCACCTATTGCTTTATTATTTTCATAATCATTAAATGTTTCAGCATTTGTTCCCACTGTATAAGTAGTACCACCAATTGTAGCAGTTTCTTCATGAACAGTTTTACCTGCATCAAATTCACATTCAACAGCAGATGCATCATCACCATTCATAATATTTATTGTATGATTTCCATTTTTATCAACAATTGTAAGTTCAGTTCCATTTTCAATATTTTTAATATTAACTGTTGGACTAAAACCATCTGTACCATCAGTTCCAATAATTTTACCTAAATTGTCTGCAGTATCATCAGAATAATAAATTATTAATTCACCTTTATTATTTATTTCAGTAGATTCAATATATTTAGAAGAACTTGAATTTCCACCATTATAATGAAGATGGTTTATATATGCATTTAATATATTTTTTATTGAATTGCTTATTTCAGTTTCAATATATTCATTTAATGTAAGAGGTTGATCTTTATTATCAAATAATAAAAAATCATTGATATTATTTATTTCATTTTTAAGCTTTTTAATATCATTTAAAACATTACCAAAATTAGATATAACTGATTCATTTAAATTATAATGTGTTCCAATAATATCTTCATTTTCAGTATCTTCATATAAAATTGATTCAATTATTTTACTATTTTTAGATATTTCTGAAGTAGTTGAATCTATATCTATTTTTTTATTAAGATTATCTAAAATAGCAAACATATTTTCTGTAAATAATCCTGTAAAAGAATTTGTTGCTTTTTGATCTTCATTTGTTGATATTTTATAATGATTATCACTATTATAAAATATCATAGCATCACCACTTCGATATCTTAAAGATATTGCAAATTTTTCATAACTATCATCATACATAAAGATTATAAATGTTGGATAAGTATTTGCATTAACTTCTGAAGTTGTTTCATATTTAACTTTTTCAGTAAAACTAGAACCATGTTCTATGGTTATTTTTTTAATATCAAAATGTATTTCATTATTATCTGAACTAGCCATATTATATCACCACATCTCTAAATATTTTTTCAATAGTATTTTCATTAGTACTATTATTTTTTATGTTCATTGAACCATAATCAATTTCTTCATTGTTACTAATAAATAAAGTGTTACTATATACACAATTATTAGGATTTCCATTTATAAATCTTACCATTACTTTATCACCGATATTAGGTTTACAGGCTTTTATAAATTCTTCTTTAGTTGTTAAAAAATATCTTTCTATTAATATTCTTGCTTTTACAAAATCTCCTTTTTTAATCATTCCAGTTGTATTTAAAGTATTTAGTAAATGGTCTTTTTCTATTGGAATTTCTTTTTCAATTGAAGAAATATTTTCATTATAATTATAACCAAATAATTCTGGTATAAAAACTTTAATTTCTAAAGTATCTTCAAATTCAGAATTATCTAATGTATATCCTATATATTCTTCATCAAAATTAAAATCATGAATTATTTCTTTTTTAAATAATTGAGCTTCCATATTTAATATCCCTCCTTAATAATTAAAAGTTAAAATTTGTTTTAAAATATATATTATTTAAATGTGTAAACACTAATATAATTTAAAGGAGAAATTGCTTAATGATTACTTTAACCAAAGACCAAGAAAATGGAATCAAAAAAGCTAGAGAATGGTATATAAGTAATAATCTTAGACCATTTGTAATTTTAGGCATTGCTGGTTCTGGTAAGACAACTATTGTAAAATTTCTTATTGAAGAGTTAGGTTTATCAATAGAATCAGGAAGTGTTGTATTTTGTACTTTCACTGGAAAAGCAGCTTCTGTAATGACTAATAAAGGAACACCTGCTCAAACTATTCATAGACTTATCTATGATCCAGTAGAAGTTGTTGATGAAAAGACTAAAAAGAAAAAAATTATATTTACTTTAAAAGATTCTTTACCGCAAGATATTGAAGTAATAGTCGTTGATGAGTTCTTTATGGTTAGTAAAGAAATTATGGAAAATCTTTTATCATTTAATAAAAAGGTAATTTGTCTTGGAGACCAATATCAATTACCACCTCCATTTGGAACAATTAATGAATTATATAAACATCCAGATGTTGTTCTTGATGAACCTTTAAGACAATCTCTTGATAGTCCTATTATATATTTAGCAAATGAAGCTAAAAAACATAATAGAATTAAATATGGAAAATATGACAATATCCTAGTAACAAGAAAAAATGATATTCCATTAGATAGATTAAGAGCTTCGGAACAGATTATTGCAGGTAAAAATGCAACTGTTAAGAAATTAAATAATTTTTATAGAAGAAATATTCTAAATATTAAAGCTCCTATACCAACTAAAGGTGAAAAATTAATGTGTCTTAAAAATAATTGGAATCAACAAGTTGTTGAAGATGGAATATCAACTAATTTAGTAAATGGTTTGACTGTTGTATTAGAGAATGAAATTACAGATATTAATACTACTTTACAAACTACAGAAGTAGATTTAAGACCTGATTTCTTTAATGACCATTGTTTTAAGAAAGTATTAATTGATATGCTATTCTTTAAATATAATTATAATAAACTTGATGAAATAGAAAATGAAGATTGTATAAAGAATTATGGTTATCAAGATGTCTTAGATAAAAGAAAATTATTAATTGATTATCAAATGAGTCCTTTAAATGCTTTGACATATGGTTATGTAATTACTTGTCATAAAAGTCAAGGTTCTGAATTTAAAGATGTCTTTTATTTCTTTGAACCAATGGGTAAACAAACTTATTGGCAATTACTTTATACAGGAATTACAAGAGCAAGTGAAAATCTTACTTTAGTAATTTAAGTATATATTATTAAAGTGAATCCCTAATGATAGAAATATCATTAGGGATAAAATTTTATATGGAGGTTTGAAATGAAAAGTATTTATAATTTTGGAAATATAGTATGGGTAAATTTACCAAAATCAGATAATCATTTACAACATGGAATAAGAAAAGCATTAATAGTATCTAATAATAAAAATAATGAAAACTCTCCGAATTTACACATAATTCCATTAACTACAAAAAGCAAAAGATTTGTTTTGCATCTGCATAGAAATAATGCAAGAGACTTCTATTGTATTGAACAGTTGATGTTAATTCCAAAGGAATATGTTATGTTAGATAGAAGTTATGAATATTTTGATGATAGTCAATTAAAAGATATTTATAATCTTATAGATGTTCAAATTGGTAGAAAAACCATTAGTGATATTAGGAGGTCTGTATGAAACCAAGAAGTATTGATGATATTAAAAAACTTATAAGACAACTTCAAAAGATAACTATTGAAAATGGAGCTGCTGAAGGAGAAGTATATGCTGCGGCACAAGTAATTCAAAAGTTATTAATTAAACATCATCTTGAATTAAATGATATTGATGATGAAGAAGTTAAAAATAGAGAAGCTATTAAAAAAGAGATATGGAGAACAGGAAGATTAATGTGGTATGATGAAACATTAATTGCTATAATGCACGATTATTATTTAGTATCAATATATAAGACAAGAGATTATGAAACTAAAGAAACACTTATTATTGCAGTTGGTTTTGAAGAGGATATTGAAACATTTAAATCTATAATGTTATTCTGTAATAATATTATGAAAAAGATGTTTACAGTAAAATCTAAACAAAATAAAAATCTTGTAAGAAATGATTTTTATGATGGTTTTTGTAAAGGAATTAAACAAGCATTAGAAGATAATAAAAAAGGAATGGAAAGCGAATATTCAACAGCATTAGTTCCTGTTAAAGATGCTATTGAAAAGATAATGCCAAAATTATCTCATAAAAAGAAGTCTGGTATTAAACCAAACTTTAATGGTGATATAAATTCATTTGCAGAAGGATATTCTGAAGGACAAAATGCTTATAAAGAATTTGGAGGTAATGGTTATGCAAAATTATCTTAACAGAGAAGAAGCAAATCTTTCAATCATGCAAGATGATGTATTCATTATAGGAATGATTAATAATCAATATGAATATGAAGAATGTTTAGAAGATAATATTGAACCTGAATTTGAAAATGCTTCTAATGATGGCGATATGTATTGTATTATATTAAGAATTAAAAATAATAATTGGGTATATCCATTTGTAAGATTATCTAATTATTTTGATTTAAATAAATGGATAACTAGTATTCTATAATTAAAAATAAATTTGTGTAATAACTAAAAT
>Ga0326512_10004547_pt1 | contig 10059 bp, 12 predicted proteins | sample 1_2617_0518_D_FD_203652 | JGI IMG/M metagenome (GOLD analysis project Ga0326512, IMG submission 203652) | Bovine rumen microbial communities from UC Davis, California, United States - 1_2617_0518 | ecosystem: Host-associated > Mammals > Digestive system > Stomach > Rumen | place: USA...
GTTTGACTGGAAATCTGATCATGACCACTGGCAGATAGGAATGATCGCCGATGAGGTGGAGAAGATTGACCCGAAGCTGGCTGCTGGTGGTGGATATGACGAAGACGGCGTGATGAACATTAAGAGCATCGACACGTTTTATCTCACCGGCTATCTGGTAAAGGCTATACAAGAGCTGTCGGCACAGATCAAAGCACTCAAGGAAGGAAAAGCGGCATGAAGAACATTGAAATCGTTGGCATTGTAAACGCATTTGCGGCGAATAAGGATTCAAGCATGAAGCTGCCCGCTGGCGTGGCGTGGAAACGCCGCCTGAACATGAAAGCGCTCACCGAAGCAAAGGCTGTGATTGATGAAGCCTTGCAGGAAATCGGCAAGAGATATGCGGATGACGAACACTCCGTAGAGGGAGAAAACGGCCAGAGAAATGTCAAACCAGAATACATGGCCGACTATGCCAAAGAGACCGGGGAGATTCTTGTGCAGGAAACCGATGTCACTATCCGAAAGATAAAGATAGAGGACATCGGAGACATTACCCTGTCCGACGCTGATATGGATACCCTCGCTTTCATGATAGAAGAGGGTGAGTGATATGTGGGAGATAATATATACATTTCTGAAGGCACACATTGAACTTACCCTTTTTGGAGCACTCACGCTGATTCAGATAGCACCAATTAAGATTAACCCGTGGTCGCGGATAGCACATGCTGTCCACGACCTTTTCTTTGGGGAAACCGACCGGAAGATAGACGCAGTTATCGGGAAAGTTGATCGGTTGGAGAATCAGGCAGAGGAAGACAAGGCGATTCAAGCGCGGACGCATATCCTCAGATTCGCTGACGAACTGTATGATGGCAGGCACCATTCGCAGGAATATTTCCTACAAATGCTTGACGATATAAAAACTTACGAACGGTATTGTGGAGAGCATCCTGACTTCCCAAACGGAAGGACGGTTCAAGCCTGCGACTTAATTAAAACCACTTACGAAAAGTTGTGGGAGCAACACAAGTTCTAAAAGGAGGTGGAGCCGATGGATTACAAGATGGGTGACGGCGTGAAGTTTGAGCGCATCCGCCGCATAACAGGATATCTGGTTGGCACGATGGACAAATGGAACGATGCAAAGAAAGCGGAAGAGAGAGACCGCGTAAAGCACTCGATTGGAGGTAGAAAATGATGGAAAACCTTGGAGTAGCAAGCGTAGCTGCAATCACTGTTATCTGTTACCTGATTGGCATGTTCTGCAAATCCTCTGAGCACATCGCAGACAAGCGTATCCCTTCCATTATGGGGATTTTCGGCGCAGCGTTGGGAGTTGTAGCTTACGTCACGAAAATGCCAGAAATGGGGGACGTACACATCCTCACGGCGGTTGCAATCGGTATCGTTTCCGGGCTTGCCGCGACCGGCGCGAATCAGATTGTAAAGCAGGCTGGCAAGGAGGAATAACACATGATTGCTAATTGCTCTGGAGACGAAAGAGGGAAACTTCACGGAGGCAAGGCCGGAGATAATAACGGCAGAGAGTGGCGGCTCCGCGGTTGGTACAATCGCCCGTGGTCTTGCGTCTTACGTTTTGAAGATCGCAGAGTCGCGAATCTGATTGCCGAACTTGCGGAAGAGGGCGCGGGGAATAACCATATCGGATATGACCAGTCGCAGAGGCTGACGTTCTGGAAACAGCTTGAAAGGAACGGCTATCATCCGAAGAACATCAAGGTGAACTGCGAGACGGATTGCAGTGCATCCACGTTGGCCATCTGCAAAGCGGTTGGATATCTGCTTGACATCCAAAAGATGAAAGCAATCAATGAATCCGGGTATTCTGGAAACGCGAAAGCTATACTCGTGAAAGCCGGTGCAAAGGTTCTTGACGACAAGAAATACCGTACCAGTGACAAATACTTGAAGCGTGGTGACATCCTGCTTTATATCGGTCATCACATGGCCATCAACCTTACAGACGGTTCTGCTATCGAGAAAAAGCATGAAAAGCCTACAGCGACGGCTAAGAAGGGATACACCGGCGAGTATCCTGCTCTCGATAATGGCCGTGAAGATAAGACCGGCCACGGATGGTATCAGATGGGAGACGGAACGGTCACATTGAAGAACTACCCAACGCAGATTAAGCGTTTGCAGGCTCTTGTAAACTGGATTAACGGCGGTTCCATCAAAGAGGACGGAGAGTACGGTAAGAACACTACGTCGGCGGTAAAACTGGCTCAGACGAATCTACACATTCCTGTTACCGGCGTATTTGACTATACCACTCTGAAAGCCGCGAAAGAGTACAAGAAGTAATGTACGTCTTTTATAACCCGAATCCTTTGGGAAAAAGTGTTGGAGACTGCGTGGTAAGAGCGTTGTCTAAGCTGACCGGCTACGGATGGGTAAGAACATTCCTTCTTTTAGTTATAGAATGCTTGGTTCAGTTCGACATGCCATCGTCTGATAAGGTTTGGGGCGACGTTCTCAAACAGAGAGGATACAGGCGGCACACCGTTCCTGATTATTGCCCTGACTGTTACACCATTGCAGAATTCGCACATGATCATTCTCGCGGGATGTACGCTGTCGGAACCGGGGCGCACGTTGTCGCGGTCGTAGACGGATACTACTTTGACTCTTGGGATTCTGGGAGCGAAGCAATCGTGTTTTATTGGGAGAAAGAGTAAATGCCATACAACAACTATTTCCCGGCGAGTTATCAGCCGGTATTTCCGCAGTATCAACAATACCAACAGCCGCAGAGCAATTCCGGTCTTGTATGGGTGCAAGGTGAGAATGCGGCAAAAGCATACCCTGTAGCGCAGAACACAAGCGTTTTACTTATGGATAGTGAGTCAAGCGTGTTTTATATCAAATCCTCAGATGCAAGCGGAATGCCGTTGCCACTGAGGATTTTTGATTATAAAGAAAGAACGCAGGCTATTCCGAAAGAAGAACCGGCAGAACCGCAAATCGACATGGGCAATTACATTACCCGTGAGGAGTTTGAAAGCAGGATCGCTCAACTTGCACCTGTAAAGCAACCGGCGAAGAAAGGAAATGCTAATGGCCAGCCCACTGTTTAATACATTTGGCAATCAAGGTGCTCAAGGCAATCTGAACAACTTTCTGAATCAGTTCAATGAATTCCGAAAAGGATTCAACGGCGATCCTCAACAGATGGTTCAGCAGATGCTCAACTCCGGGCGCATAAGTCAGGAACAATTCAATCAGGCCGCGAACATGGCGCATTCCATCATGCGGTTTATGAAGTGATACAACCTATGTGCGCACATAGTCTTGTATAGATACCTAATGTTTTTTGCACGGTATGCGCGAAAAGAGCGCATATCCTAACCGGCAATAGTTAGCCGGTGGAAATGACAGAATAATGTCTGTAGTAAACGACAACGGCAACAAAGAAGCTATCAGAAAAGCAATCCAGATGATGGAGAAAGAGAAGTAAGATAGCGGAGAATAGTTGCCGTCAGTGAAACACCTGGCGGCAACTGCTATTATGGAGGTGCCACAATGGCAGATGGGAAAAGAATAATAGACCTTAACGAAGCCGCCGCACTTACCTCTGACATGAATTTTGCGGTGGACTCTGAGGACGGAACAAAGAAACTCCCGGTGAGTAAGCTGATTGACAGCACGCTCACCGAAGAAGGAATGGCGGCAGGCGCAAAGGCGGTTGGGGATGCCATTACCGCAGAGGCCACGGCTAGGCAAACGGCGGAGTCCAACCTCCAGACGGCGATTGCCGCCAAAGCGGACACCTCTGCCCTGACCGCAGAGACGGAAGCGAGAGAAGAAGCGATCACTGACTTAAAGGCTGATTTTACGAAAGATGATAATTTCTACGAAGATAGGGTAGAAAACGGTGAATATAAACTGGCATGGACAAACGGAAAATGTATCAACACATTGGGTGGTGTTGGCAGTCATAATTCATGCTCGGCAACATTAGACTATATACCGATAAGAAGTGGTGATGTACTTTCGATTTATTGTCATGCTCCGGGGACTGTTGATGTCATTGCTGTTTATGATAAAAGCAAAACACTTGTTGAACAGTTCACGCATAACAAGACAGCCGGGGTTAAAAGCTATACGGTTGTGCAAGATGGATTCATCAGACTGAGCAACGAACCGAATCTAGTTCCAAACAACAACTGCTATCTCAAAGTCACAAATTTGGGAAACATTAATGCGATTAACAACCGCATATCAACTGTTGAGAATGCTGTTGATGATGTTAACGCCGCACTGACAGATATTAAAGCACTTGTCCCTTACTCATTTGATCTTTCATGGACAACTGGCAAATACATCCAGTCTGCAAACGGCGATATAGGCAATGCGTCAGTCATGGCATGTACTTTGGATTATTACCCTGTGTTCAAAGATCAACAGCTTTATGTCAATCTGTCAGCGTATGGGGTAAACGAGTGTGCCATTGCGTTCTACAATTCATCAAAAGCTTATCAGTCTTATGTAACATCAGAAGGTGAAAGCGTTGTAACTGTACCCGTTGATGGTTTTGCAAGGTTCAGTACAAAAACCACAGAGGTCACAACAACTGATGCGTATGTATATAACTACATACCAAACAATAATGACGGTAATACAGTTACAAAAAAATATTTTGTAGCTGACACCGATCAGTTTATTATGGGTGCAACTGCTTTGGAATACAATGCTGTTACACCAAAGTTAGACTATAGATACAAAGGTGAAGTCACACCCGCTAAAAGATTTTTGGCTATTGGGTTCGATGACTTCAGGGCAAGCGATTTTAACATGATCGTTCCGCTTTTTGAAAAGTACGGTGGAAGGGCAACATTTAACAGACCTATTTCAAGCACAGATATAACCGGTCTGAGCGATATTGCTAAGAAATATATTGATCAGGTCATTTGGGGCAATCATGAAATGGGAGATCATACGATTTTTCATTATGCGTTCCCATATGAAGACGCACTTTTCAATGGTCAAGACCCCAACGCACCCGATGGAAATCAGACAGAATATCCAACAAATGCACAGATGCGTACAGAAAACCCTGATACACCTGGGTCAAATTATTTCAGGGGAGCCTTAACAAATACATTAAGCATGGGGGGTATCAGTGGATTAGACAGCACAATCCTGAACACTGCATGGGAAGACCTTACAGACGAGCAGTGCCAAACGATTCGTGAAACATTCAGTTCGATGAAAAATCCTACACTTGCACCTGTTCTTGACGAACTTTCAAACCATTATCTTGGAACAACTGGAAGATCGGCTGGAAGTTGGGACGGCACACAGTACACAGGCGGAATATTCACAGGGTGCAAGACATCAGCGAATCATGAAATATGGGAACGTATTTTAACTATCGTTCAGATGTATTACAAAGAAAAATACGGTCTGAATTGGGAGCTGCAATGTTGGTCGTGGCCCGGAAGTATGTATTTCGGAATTGGGTTGTGGCGTCAAGGAAGCGACATGGGATATTATTATGATCAAGCGTTCACACAATACTATAACATGAACGCAAGGTTTGTAAGTAGCTTATACACCGACGAACTGGGAAACCCTAAAACACGCAGTTTTGCAGATGTTTTGAGGGAGTTTGGCTATAAATATTCCCATGATTTTGTTTATCCTTCTCGGCTAGATTATCAGCAACGGTTTGCGATGAGGACACAGTTTTATTTAAACGAACAGCTTTCTAAAAAAGACGGTGTCCTTTATCCGACAAACAGGAGCGTTTCATATAATGCTGTAAGTACATCATATCCCGATACGTTTTTCACGACAGGAAAAACAAAAGCGGCGCAAATGTATGATTCCGATGGTGGGGCATTCAGGACATTCATAGAAGCACTCCGAAGGGATACAGCCAACGGAATCATCCATTCCGAAGTAATTGATTCTGTAGATAATTATTCTTCACGCATATTCTTTGAAGAAGCATTGCGCTTCTGTAAATCGGCAGGAATTGAAGTGATCACCAAAGCGGAAGCATTTGATATATGTTTTAATCATCCTGTTGAAAACGGAAACTTGATTTATAATCCAATGCTCAAGAATAGCGCAGAAGAGTTTTTCGCAGATGCAACAAATGTCCCTACAAATCCAGATGGATATACAGGATCATGCTCTGTGACAACTGATGCAGACGGCAACATTCTTGTAACATCAGGTGACACAACATATTTGCATTATGGCGTACCTCTCGGAAAACTGATATATTCAGCGGACGTTAAGGGGACTGGAACGATCACATTCAAGTTGATCAAGTGCGGAACAAAGGTTGATCTGTCAGATGCAACGGCACTTGCCACTATTACGGTTGATTCGTCAGGTACATTTACAAGTCAGACCGAAACCTTTGTAATTCCCAATAACCCTTTAGCGCAGTGGACACAAAGTAGAGAAGGGCTTGACAATAAAGCAATGGGGTTGATGATTGTATACTCGACCGGATTACAGATCAAAAACATCAGGCTTGAAAAAGCGTAACTGCGTTAAAGCTGACTTTTAATGAGCGAATCTGTGCAATAAATTTGTTTTGTTGACGCAGGATCGCTCAACTGTTAAGATGATGTGCAACTAAAAAAGATAGCCAGGTGCGGCTGACCGGACAATCACTCACACCTGGCTAACCCAAAGGGGTATGGACATATTGTACCATACCTCCGTTGTACTGTCAAAGGAGGTTTTTTATTGGACTGCAAGATGGCGCTTGTGAAGGATTTTGAGGTTGGCTTAGTCACTGATTTTACCGGAGAACAAATAGCAAATATCACGCAAAGATTGTTGCTTGCACTCGAAGAGTACGATGTTTCCAAAAAGTGTACAGATCTGGTTCCATACGACAGTGTAAACGAGCGGATACTAAAGCAATATTGCGCGTGTTTGTTTGTCGACGGGAAATCGGAGAAGACTATTTATCAATACAAGCGAACGTGCATACGGCTTGCCGAAGCTGTGCAGAAAGATTTCACGGATATTGGCGTATATGATATTCGGTTCTTTTTGGCAAGTGAAAAAAGCAGAGGCGTATCTGACCGTTCTGCCGAAAATATGCGGGCGAATCTTTCTGCTTTCTTTCAATGGATGACAAAAGAGGATATTATAGCGAAGAATCCGTGCTTGAATATCAAGCCAATTAAATATGCAGATGTCGTTAGAAAGCCTTTCTCTAGCGTTGAGATAGATGCCCTGAGAGGCGCTTGCAAGACTAAGAAGGAACGGGCAATTGTTGAAGTGCTGCTGTCAACCGGCATCCGTGTATCCGAACTTGCCGAGATGAAAATCGGTGACATTGATCGGTCACAACTTTCCGTTCACGTTCTCCACGGGAAAGGTGACAAAGAGCGGATGACATATATAACGCATGTCGCGCTAAAGCACCTGACAGCATATTGGAACGAAAGAGCAGAGAACGGTGATTATGTTTTCTATAACAATGCTCATAAGCCGCTGTGCGCCGGTGGCATAAGACATATTCTTAATAATATTGGAAAGCGTGCCGGAGTGGATAATGTGCATCCGCATAGATTCCGCAGAACGTTTGCATCCGGCCTTGCAACGAGAGGGATGGACGTACAGGATATAAAAACTCTTTTAGGCCACTCCAACATTGACACAACTATGGAGTATGTATATACATCTGCTGAGAAAGCAAAAGCCTCATATTGTAAGTATGTGGCGTAAATATACTATGCACGAAACTATGCACGAGTGCCGGAATCGCTAGTAAAACCGTATATCGAGAGTGGGTTCGATTCCCATCAGCCGCTGAAAAAGGGAGGGTGACGAAATTGTCATCCTCCCACTTTTTTGTTGCAAAAACCGCGTAAAATCGTTGTTTTTTGGCACTTTACTATGATTCGCCCGTCATCACGGCACGACAGATTTGTCGCCTTTTCGGGCATATTTGACGGTCTAACTATGCACGAAACTATGCACGAAATTGTCAAAAAATTACGGCCTAGAAAGACCGAGTGATTCAGAGAAATAATTGTCTATTTTCTCATCCGCTTTTTCGCGTTCCTCTGAGAACGTCTCCATGTAAACTCGCTTCATCACATTGTCAGAAGCCCAACCGCCGCGCTCCTGTGCATATTTGTCAGGAATTCTTAGAGCTGCCATCACGGATGCGGACACATGCCGTAAGTCGTGGAAAGTGATTTCATCAACTCCGTGATTTCTTAAGCACCGCTTTAATTTTTTTAAGAGGTATGACGGATGGTACGGAACGATCACATCGCCGTCCACCTGGCTTATGAGTTCCTGCAAATACGGTGGGATTCTATGTCGCCTGGTTCGCGTATCCGTTTTGGCCAGAGGCTTCATCACATCTTGGTGGTTCACATGGACTTTCACTTCCCTGATCGTTAGATAGTCGCCGTTTATGCTCTTGCTCTTTGTAAGCCCTCTGACTTCCGATTGCGAGAGTGACAGCCACATGGCAAGCAGTACGGCTAACTCTATATCCTCACCTTTTACCGCGGTGTAAATCTCTTTGGGAGACGGCAGAGTGCGTATCTGCCTTGCTATACGCGGCATATCGACGCGATACACCCTATCAGGCATAAATCTACTTAGGGTAGCAGAAACAAGCCCGTATGCGTTCTTAACGCTCTTTGGCGTGGGTGTACCGCCGTGCTGTGTTTCCCGGTTCATTTCCTCAATGACAGCTTTGGACAGCATGTCACTTGTAATCTTCCCTATTGGTACCGGCATTAGAGTTTGGAACGATCTTTTGCTAGTCAACTCATAGCCTCTAATCGTGGTGGGTGACAGCAGAGGACGTTTCAACTCTATGTACTTTTCTATGGCCTCTTTGAGCGTGAGATTTGCGACATCCGATATGCGCTCTTTTTCCTGCTCAAACTGTGCAGCCATATACTCCGCGTCCTTCTTTAACGGGGCAGTAAACGACTTGAAATGATTCTTCCCGTCATTGCCCTTGTAGTACACTTGGACGCGCCAGTTCCCACTAGGCAGTTTCTTTGCTTTGCTTGCCATGCAACACCTCCTGTTGAAAAACCCGTCGAGAGGTGGTAGAATACAAATTGCATAGATGAACCTCTCCTTTGGGATTGCCCCTGCGGTTTGCCGACCGTGGGGGCATTTTTTATTTGTTCTCTTTGTCTATCTCGTTTTCGGGCGGATCGTAGTAATTCCGCGGTATGGATTTAATCGGCTTGAATTCAAAGTTCTTCATCCATGACGGTTCTGTTTCATCGTCACTGTCCATGTAATCGTCCATTGGCGGGATCTCCTGCGTAGGCTCTTCGGTAGTTTCTTTTCGGAAATACAAGCAAACGAAAACCACCATAGCCGTCACAACGACAATAATAATCATGAGTGCGTCACACTTTCTATCATCTGCACATCTGTTTTTTCAAAGTCCCCGCTCGTAACATGTCTGACTGCGTGATTATACGCATCTATCCTATGTTCTTTGTCCAAATGTACATCTATATATACCGTGTACCCATCTGCGCAAGGTGTTACCATTTCATTCACTCCGTCAGGCAGAGGCACACAGTAAACATAGATATTATCCATTCGGGTTCGTCTCCTTCCACTGCTCTAATAACTGAGCGGCGAAACGGATTGCTTCCGGTCTGGCGGTCCTTGCCGCATCGAACAAGACCCGCTTATCCGGGTCAGAGAACACCTCTTGCGCAATCTTCGCCGTCTCGGGGTCAATATACCAATCTGATTGTCCGTCCCTCTGGACATTGGGTGAATTTGGCATAAAATATTCAACCGCTAACCCAAAGTGTTTTGCCAACTTTTCTATACGCTCTGCGCTTGGCCTATTCTTGTCTATCTTCGACAGAGACCCTCTTGCGAAGCCGAGTTGCTTTTCTACGCCAGTTATAGTTTCACCTCTTTCTTTGCACAACTGACGGATTTTGTCATAGATCGGCATAATTTCCCCTTTCAAAAAAGTTGAAATAAATGCACAATAACGCTTGACAAGTTGAAAATATCGCGTATAATTAAAGACGAGGGTTGAAATATTTACGCAGTACAACACTTGCCTTT
>Ga0326512_10004548_pt1 | contig 10058 bp, 8 predicted proteins | sample 1_2617_0518_D_FD_203652 | JGI IMG/M metagenome (GOLD analysis project Ga0326512, IMG submission 203652) | Bovine rumen microbial communities from UC Davis, California, United States - 1_2617_0518 | ecosystem: Host-associated > Mammals > Digestive system > Stomach > Rumen | place: USA: California...
ATGCCATACTGGGTGAACGCCATCCCGATGTCATTGAACTATCCTGCAATGTGGACGATATGACACCGGAAAGTGTTGCCTATGCGCTGGATCAGTTGATGCAGGAAGGCGCGCTGGATGCCGGATGGGTCTCTGTCGGGATGAAGAAAGGCCGCCCCGGGATCCGCATTGATCTTCTCTGCCGTCCCGAAGACCGGGATCGGTTCGTAAACCTGATGTTCCGCCACACTACCACCATCGGATTACGGGAAACCGTATGTACACGGGAGATCCTGTCCCGTTCCGCAGGGGTCGCTGAGACAGCCTGGGGACCGATTCGTTATAAACTTTCGGAAGGCCACGGCGTGCGCCGCTTGAAAGCGGAATATGACGACCTGGCTTCCATTGCAAACCGTCAGAATATTCCTCTCGACGTTGTTCGCCAGGAATTTGAAAAAACAAGCAAATAAGAAAGTATAAGCAACGATTTTTTGAGGGGGGTTGCGTTTCATGCCTGATATTATTCAGCTAGTGAAAACAAATTGCAGAGACTGCCATTGCTGTATCCGGTATTGTCCTACAAAGGCGATCCGGTATTCCGGTCATCAGGCAAACATCATCGGCAACATGTGCGTGCTCTGCGGTGAATGCTACCGTGTCTGTCCTCATGATGCGAAAAGCATTGTAGACGGCAAGGAAATCACCAAGGTCCTGATCCAGCAGAGCGAAGGGCCTGTGATCGCCAGTATCGATCCGGCTTTTCCGGCATTTTTCGGTGTCGGTCTTTCCAGCATCACGGAAGGACTGAAGGCCATCGGCTTTACCGGAGTGGAAGAGACGGCTATCGGTGCTGCCATCGTAAAAAAGCACTATGACTTGCTGATCTCTGAAAGTGATGACGATGTCATCATCTCTACCACCTGCCCTTCCGTCGTTTCTCTTGTGGAGAAATATTACCCGGAGCTGATTCCATATCTGGCTCCGGTGGTCTCTCCCATGGTTGCACACGCACAGGACATCAAGCGTCGGATGCCCGACGCGAAAATCGTACATATCGGCGGATGCATTGCCAGAAAACAGGAGCAGTTTGACACGGAAGTGGACGCAATGCTCACGTTTGACGAGCTTGAAGAGATCTTTCAGCTGGAAAACATCACTTTGGCACCGCAAACAGATCCTCCTCTGGAGAATTCCAAGGAACGCCGCTTCTGTCTGCCCGGCGGTATGCTCAGCTGCCTGAACACACCGGAAGATCCGTCTTTCTCCATGCTGGAATTTGACGGTGTGGATATGTGCCGGCATGCACTGGATGATATCCGAAAGGGCAGCATCCACAAATGTTTTGTGGAGCTGAACATGTGCAATGGCGGTTGCGTCGGAAGTCCCATCATGGAGCACTATCGGAACGAACCGGTTCGGGGGAGCTACATCATCCGCGCTTCTGCCGGCTCCAAGAGCTTCGAGGTCCCGGATGTTCATCACGGTGAAAACTTCCGTGCATTCCAGTCGCGCACTCCACGCATGAAGAATCCGCTGGAATCCGAGATCCGTGAGATCCTGAAATCCATTGGAAGAGACTCGCCGGAGAAAGAACTCAACTGCGGCACCTGCGGATATCCAACCTGCCGGGACAAGGCGATCGCCATCTACCGCGGCATCGCGGATCCCAACATGTGCCTTCCCCACATTATGGCTCAGACCCGCAGCTTCCAAAGCAACATCCTTGACAATACACCCAACGGAGTCATTATTCTGAACGATGACTTCGAGATCCAGGTCATCAATCCCAAGGCGATGGAACTGATGAACATCCGTCATGAGTCTGATGTGCTGGGCGAGAACGTGGTCCGCATACTTGATCCGACACCGTTCTTTACTCTGTATTCGTCCGGTCAGCGACTGTCTACCGAAAAGCGGTATTTCTCCGATTATCGAAAGTACTGTGTACAGACCATCATCAATGACACTTCTTCCCGTACCATGATGTGCATCCTCCGTGATGTCACGGAAGAGGAAGAGGCCCGTCTGGAACGGGAGCGCATCGGAAAGGACACCATCGAGATCGCCGATAAGATCGTTGACAAACAGATGAGGATCGTACAGGACATAGCGATGCTGCTTGGTGAGACCACAGCGGAAACGAAAATCGCACTGACAAAACTGAAGGAGCGTATCGATATCAATGAGAATGAATGAGTATTTCGCTGATGTCGGCTATCAGAGCATCAACCACGATGGCGAACAGCTGTGCGGCGACCATGTGGAATTCATTCATGAAAAAACCACCCAGTCGGGGCATCAGCTGAAGATCATCGTTCTCGCTGACGGTTTGGGCCATGGCGTGCGTGCCAGTATCCTCAGCACACTGACTTCCAAGATCATTTCCACGATGCTTGCTGCGGAGATGTCCATCAAGGAGGCCGTGGAGACCATTGCGGATACGCTTCCGGTCAATCAGGAAGTCAACGCTGCGTTCTCTACATTCACCATTATGGTGATCAAGGATAACCATTCCGCTACAATCATGCAGTATGAAAACCCTAACGTCATCCTGCTTCGAGATGGAAAAAACTACGAGTATCCCACCAGCGAGCTGCGCATCGGAGACAAAGTGATCCTTCAGTCCGAACTGGCACTGATGGAAAATGATATCTTCATCATGATGAGCGACGGAGTCCTGTACGCCAGCCCCAACGGCGTATGGAATGAGGAATGGGATCGCAACGGCGTCATTAAATACATGGAAGCGTTCTTCAGTGTGGGATTCACTGCAAAAACGCTGACGACGATCCTGCTGGACCGCGTCGCGCGTCTCTACGCCGGACATCCCACAGATGATGCCACCGTTTGTACGGTACGCGTAAGAAAGAGAGAGAGCGTGAATCTGGCGTTCGGTCCTCCTTCCCGGTACGATGAAGGTACAAAGATGATGTCTCTGTTCTTTGCCCGGGAAGGCAAGCATATCGTATGTGGAGGTACCACCGCCAAGATTGCTGCCGCGTATCTGGGAAAACCGGTGATCCCGCAGCAGAACACACCGGATCCCAATATTCCGCCCATGTCCAAAGTCGAGGGCATCGATATCGTCAGTGAAGGTATCGTAACAATGGACCGTGTCCTAGTCTATGCGAAAGATTACCTCAAAGACAACGAGACCTTTGAGGAGTGGAGCTACAACAAGGATGCCGCTTCCATCATCGCCCGGGAGCTCTTTGAAACCGCCACCGATGTGAACTTCTTCATCGGTCGGGCCGTCAACCCGGCACATCAGAATTTGACCCTGAACTTTGATGTAAAGATGTCTATTGTTTCCGAACTGGTGGAATGTCTTCAGAAAATGGGAAAGATCGTTCTTGTCAACTACTTCTGATCAAAAAAATCAAGCCTGTGCAAACCAAAAAAGTTTGCATAGGCTTTTTCTGTTTCTGCAGTATTACTTCCCGACACAGAACCGGCTGAAGATCCGGTTTGTGATATCCTCTCCTGTCTTCCTTCCGGACAGTTCCCCGATGGCCTGCATCGCATCCTGGATCTGAGTAAGAACGATATCCGGTGTAACGCCTAGCTTCATAGACTCCGCTGCCCTGTTGAGAAGCTCCAGCGACTGCCGCACCGCATCCGCCTGCCGCAGATTGGTAAGGATCTCTCCGGACGGGACGGCTGGCATGGGAAACATTTCCCGTATGGTCTCTTCCAGTCGATCCAGTCCCTCCCCTGTCCGGACACTCAGGGAAATCATGGGGATCCCCTCCTGTTCTCCGTGTCCGCGGTCATTGAGATCTGCCTTCGATCGTACCAGGATCCCGTGCGGTGCTTTTTTCACTTCCTCAAACAGACAGCGGTCATCGGTTGTCATTTCTTCCGACTGCCCGTCCTGCAGCATGATCACGAGTTCCGCCGACTCCATGGCCCGCCGGCTGCGTTCCACACCAAGCTGTTCCACTTTATCCGTGGTGGTATCTGTGACTCCGGCAGTATCCACCAGCCGAAGAAGAACTCCGCCTACGGTCGCTTTTTCTTCGATCGTATCTCTCGTGGTTCCGGGGATCTCGGTCACGATCGCCCGGTCATATCCCAGAATGGCATTGAGAAGGGAGCTTTTTCCCGCATTGGGTCTTCCTACGATGGCCGTTGGGATCCCGCTGTTCATCTGTTTTCCGCGTTCATAGGTGTTCAGCAGTGCCTGCAGCTGTGCCTTCGCAGACTCCAGAGTGTCTTCATACTGATTCAGTTCGAATTCTTCGATATCCTCGTCCGGATAATCCAGCACAGCATGATAATGGGAGCAGATCTCAGTCAGCTCCTCATAGATCCGCTCTGCTTTCTTCTGCAGCGATCCCCCAAGCTGTCCTACCGCATTTTTTGCGACATCCGCTGTTTCGGCATCAATGATATCGATCACCGCCTCCGCCTGCGTCAGTCCCATTCTTCCGTTGAGAAATGCACGTTTCGTGAATTCTCCCGGACCGGCCTGACGGACACCCAATCGGGCAAGGGCATCCATTGCCTGCCGAAGGACCGCCGGTGACCCATGACACTGAAGCTCTGCTGTATCTTCTCCCGTATAGGAACCGGGTCCGTGACTGATGGTACACAGGCAAAGATCCATGATCTGATCATCGGAGTCCATCAGCTTCCCATAGACCAGTTTGCGGTCTTCATACGAAGACATCCGCCGGCCGGAGGATGGGCGGAAGATCTGATCGATGACATCCAGTGCTTTCGCTCCGGAGATCCGGATAATGCCGATGGCGGAGACCTGTGTTCCGGTAGCAATGGCGGCGATAGTATCTGACATGGTAATGGTCCTCTCTAAAAAATCAGACCGACTCTAGGATCGGTCTGATGTGTTTCATTGTTTTACCCGCAGGTCCGGGTTGAGCAGGCAGTCCGCCACGATGGCGATCTGTGCCCGCGTGATCTGCGCATCCGGCTGGAATGTTCCGTCCGGCGATCCGGAGAACACACCGGCGCGGCACAATGCGTAGATGTCAGCGAAGTACTGATGATCTGACGGAACATCCGTAATCTGCTCGCGCTTGATATCGTTGATCTCTTTCAGATCGGTCTTCGGTACCGCGCGGGCAAGGTAGTGAGCGATCTCTCCGCGGGAGATGGGAACTTTCATTTCCTCCCAGGGATAGTCTTCCACCGATCCTGTAAGGATTCCCTCTTCAATGGCATATTCCAGATAAGGACGGTACCACTCCTCACCGGAAGCGGCTTTCAAGGAGATCTCTCCCTCTTCCTTGATCTGGGAAATCATACACGCGATCACGACCGCCGACATTCTGGACACGGCCAGATCCGGTGAAAACGTGGTCTCACTGGTTCCGTTCATGATACCCTGTTCGATCAGATCCGCAGCAGCATCGTAATACCAGTCGGTAATGCTGAGATCAACAAAATCCGACCGTCCTTCGGCGACCTCCACCGGTCCGGCAATGATCAGAGTGGAAAGACGCTGTACCTTCAGCTGAAGAGATGCTTCCGGGCCGACCACATATCGGTGTCCGATCTCAATACCGGCATCGGCCAGGGCCTCTCCTTCGCTGACATCCAGGATCCGTCCGTCACTGCGGCCGTTGGATACTTGTCCGTCTGCCAGCATGAACCAAGCTCCGCTTTTCAGCGTGATAACAGTCCCACGCCCTGCCAGGACAGATGCCTTGGTATCTTTCTGAGGATCCAGTCTTTTCTGCGTATTCACGGCACTGTCATATACTGCTCCCATTCGCGACTCCAGAGGAGTCAGAGAGTTCGACATCACCTTCGCGAAGAATTCACCGTTGGCATAGGATTTCGTTGCAACCGGATCATCCGTATTATTCGCATTTTGCCTTGATATGGTAAAAGCGGTAATGACCGCCGCAAGTGCGACGGCCAACACCATAATTGCAATAACAACTGATCTTCTCACTGTTTCATCCAGTCAGGACCTGTTAAGTCCTGTTATTCAATCTCTTCTGACGGTTCTGACGGGCGAGTTCCTCATCCGCTTTGTCCGACACAAAATAACTCAATGCGAGGAGACTGTCGGAGAAATGCATGTTCTCTACCAAAACATCGCTGTTGGGATCGGTAAGCTCCACATTCGTGAAGTTCCAGAATGCATCGATTCCCTGCTCGATCAGATCATTGGTCATCTTGACTGCGATCTCTTTTGGCACACAAAGAACGACAACATCCACTTTATTCTGCTGCAGATAATCACTCAGCTGCTCCTGGCTCAGAACGGGAACCCCGTTCACTTCCTTGCCGATGAGCTCTGGTTTTACGTCAAATGCAGCTTTCATGGAAAAGCCCCACTCTTCAAACGAGAAGTTCTGTAAGAGGGCATTTCCGATATTACCGACGCCGAGAAGAATGGCATTGAATCCCCGATCCATGCCCAGGATGGTCGCAATATCCTGTCGAAGCGTATTGACATTGTAACCATAGCCTTGCTGTCCAAAATCTCCAAAGCAGCTAAAATCCTGACGAATCTGAGAAGGTGTAAGTCCTAGCTGCTTTCCCAGCTCTCCCGATGAAATTCTGCTGACTCCCTGTTCGTTGAGTTCGTCCAGTTTCCGAAGATATCTGGGCAGACGACGGATAACATTATTGGACACTTTTATCCGTTTCATCTTCGTTCCTCCTATCCAAATTGACCTATCCCTTAAGTCAATTATACACTATTTCTGAAATAGTTTACCATATTTTTCACATAGTATCAAGGCATTCTCCGCTTCAAAAATGGTGCGGAAATCCATCATTGGACCATTTTTTGACACATTTTTGATATTAAACATTCAAGTTCCGGGAAATGTGTGGATTGGAAAGCCGTGTCCCTGCCTCGCAGGTGATCTCCCGGAGTTCTTCCAGAGAACTGACTTTGGCAAACCGCTGCCGGAAAGGTCCGGAGTGAGGAACTCCGTGGAGGTACCATGGCAGCTGGTGTCGTGCCTGCAGGCAGGCATAGTGTTCGTTGGTCTGCTCTGCCAGCATCGTGATCTGCCGGACCGCAGTATCCAGTCGGGAAGGCAGTTCCGGCAATGCCGGACACTCCTCTCCCCGCAGCAGGGCTTCGGCCTGCCGGAAAATCCATGGGTTTCCAAAGCTTCCTCTGCCGATCATCGCCGCAGGACAGCCGGTATAGCGGAGAAGATGAACGGCTTCTTCCGCAGTAAGAGCATCTCCGTTTGCAATCACCGGAATAGCAAGGGCCTTTCTTACTTCCCTTATAATATCCCAGTCTGCTCTTCCCTGATACATCTGTACCCGGGTTCTTCCATGCACTGCTACTGCGGATGCCCCGGAGTCCTCACACATTTTGGCAAACTCCACTGCATTGACATTCCCGCCGTCAAATCCTTTCCGGATCTTTACGGTAACAGGGACTGATACCGCATCGGCAACACTTCGGATGATCCGGCCAGCGAGGTCCGGATCTTTCATCAACGCAGATCCGTCCCCGGATTTCACTACTTTGTTGACCGGACACCCCATGTTGATATCCAGAATATCTGCACCGGAGGCTTCCAGCGCCAGAACGGCCGCCTCTGCCATGACCTCCGGCTCATGTCCAAAGATCTGAACGCTGACCGGATGCTCATCCTCCGGGATATAGCAGAGATCCTTTGTCTTTCGGTCATGATACGTCAGTGCCTTTGCGCTGACCATCTCAGTAGTGGTAAGTGCCGCTCCGTTTTCCCGGCAGATCCTGCGAAAGGCAAAGTCAGTGACCCCGGCCATAGGTGCCAGCACAAAGGCTCCGTCCAGGGTAATCGTTCCTATGGTTACCATATGATATCCAGTCCCACGGGGCAGTGATCGGAGCCGGTAATCTCCGGGAAAATGTACGCATCCTGCACGTTCCCTTTCAGCCGGTTGGAGACGAGAAAGTAATCAATACGCCATCCTACGTTTTTTGCCCGGGCATTGCCCCGGTAGCTCCACCAGGAATAGGCGTCTTTCCGATCCGGATAGATCAGGCGGAAGGTGTCTGTAAATCCGGCGTCCAGAAGCTCACCGAATTTTCCCCGTTCCTCATCCGAGAAACCGGCATGCCCAACATTGGCGGCAGCATTCTTAAGATCGATCTCCTGGTGCGCAACGTTCATATCACCGCATACGATGACCGGTTTTTTCCCGTCCAGATCCATCAGATATTTCCGGAAACAGTCTTCCCAATCCATGCGGTAATCGATCCTTGCCAGTTCATTCTGAGCATTTGGGGTATAGACGCATACCAGAAAGAATTCCTCAAACTCCAGCGTAACCGTACGTCCTTCATGATCATGTTCATCCACTCCGATACCGTATTGAACGCGAATCGGCTCCACCCGGGAGAAAATCGCAGTTCCGGAATAGCCTTTTTTCTCCGCATAGTTCCAGTATCCCTGATATCCGGGAAGATCCAGCTCGATCTGCCCCTCCTGAAGCTTTGTCTCCTGCACACAAAAGCAGTCCGCATTCAGATTCCAGAACACATCCTCAAATCCTTTTCCCACTGCAGCGCGAAGTCCGTTTACATTCCATGAAACAAATCTCACTGATCTTCCTCCTTTGTCTGTGCCTCCGCATTGCGGAACAGCTCACTGGTCCGATAAGGACGTTCGATCCCCGCCTGATACATCCGAGGCGCGGGACCGGCTTTCCGGTCCTTCGTCTCTTCGGAACGGTTCGCCACCAGACGGTTGATGGTGATTCCCTGTGCATAGAATTTCGCTTCGTAATCGGTCATGATCCCTTTTGGGCCATTTGCGTGAAGGTCATGATCCAGTTCCGAGATCTCCCAGTTTTCTTCCCGGAATTTCTCTTCCGACCACTGGAAAAGCGGGTCGTTGTCGGTCTTGTAATGAATTTGCCCTCCTGCTGCGAGCACATCGGCATATCTGCGCAAAAATCCCGGCGCAGTCAGTCGATGCTTTGCGTCATGGCTTTTCGGCCATGGATCCGGGAAGTTGATATAGATCCGGTCAATCTCCCCGTCCTCAAAGACTTCTTCGATCTTTTCCGCATCCATATCGATGAATCGAACATTCTCCAGTTCCATCTGACAGGCCTTTTCCATCGCCATTACCATCGCATCCGGAACCCGTTCTACCGCAACAAGAAGAACTTCGGGATTCTCCGCCGCGGTCCCTGCGGTAAAGGTCCCTTTGCCGCATCCCAGTTCCACATAAATTTTGCTATATTCAGGAAACCTTTCTCTCCATTTTCCCTTCCACTGTTCCGGCTCTTCGATCAGCACGCGGGAACACTGCTCCATCCGGGAAGTAAGATTGGTTTTTTTTCGCATTCTCATAGATTAATCAACTCCTGCGCCTTAGAATAACACATTGCATATGGATGGGCAAATGATCTTTTTCTGCCTTGTTTTTTACGCTTTTTCTCCTCATATTTTCGGGGAAATTATTATTTGCAATGGCTGATGACTTGTTGTATACTAAACAACGTTATCCGGGTGTAGCGCAGTTGGTAGCGCGCCAGCTTTGGGAGCTGGAAGCCCAGAGTTCGAATCTCTGCACTCGGACCAGCGGAAAATGTTACGTAAAAAGAACATTTTCCGCATTTTTATGCCATTTTTAAGCGGAAAAAGTTCTAAGTTTGAAATCGCAAAATTTGCGATTTTATTCTAGATTTTGTGAGATTTTAGTAGGGTTTTTTTCGTGTTACGTAACATCTACGTAACACATGAAAAGAGTAAAAAAATTATTTATCAAAATATCAAAAATCAAGAAAGGAAAAACCGTTCTGTTGACCCTGATCCCTACTAACATTTTACTACCTCTTTTACCCCTATTCCAAAGTGGTATTTGGGGGCAATTCTGACGTTAAATTAATAGTTGTATCTTGAGCATTTTCCGGACAACACCTCATCATCCAGATACAATAATTACAGCACTATCTCTATTGAAAAGGCGCCGGGGATACCTCACAATCTCCAGCGCCTTTTCTCATTGTTTTCCAATTATTAACCCATTTCCCGGTATTTCTCAATCCTCTGCGCATGAAGTCAGTTTTCCTTCTCCGCCTTCTCTGTTCTTACCACAACACACTCAAACCATTTTGCAAAAAAAAGCACTGCAGTTGAA
>Ga0326512_10004549_pt1 | contig 10056 bp, 24 predicted proteins | sample 1_2617_0518_D_FD_203652 | JGI IMG/M metagenome (GOLD analysis project Ga0326512, IMG submission 203652) | Bovine rumen microbial communities from UC Davis, California, United States - 1_2617_0518 | ecosystem: Host-associated > Mammals > Digestive system > Stomach > Rumen | place: USA...
TTAATAGGTGTAACCATAATTGTCACAATATATCTTACAAGCGTTGATACGTGCCGTTGTTGCTGCATTGTTGTAACCGCAGTTGTCAAACGTTGCGCTCTTAGTGTTGTGGTTAATAACCGCAATCTTATTGCCATAGAAGAAAACCTCTGTGACGTTATTCTCTGTCCTTACGACCACGTTACTGCCACCCCAAGCCTTTTTGCTATAGATAGCGTTGATAATGTCTTCTTGATACTTTCTCATAATCTAATCTCCTTTTTAATTTATTTATTTCTGTGATGCAAATATACGAAAAAATAATGAATCTACCAAAAAAATTAGTGAGAAATGTCTGGATTCTAACAATCTTTAACATTTCCCACTTGAAAAAGGAGATTAAAGCGTGTAGGGAAGGAGGGATTCGAACCCTCACGCCCCTTGCGGAGCAGCAAATTTTAAGTCTGCCGTGCCTACCAGTTCCACCACAACCCCATATAAAAAAAAAAACACTCCCAAACCATCCATCACGGACATTGGGAGTGAAAAAATTATTTAATTTCATTAAAAACTTACTCGATATTACAGAAAACCAGTGCTTTTGAGTTTTCAACTTTCGATGGTCTCCATGTTATTACTCCCTCTGTCTTATAATCATCCCAAGATAATGATAACTTGTCATGCAAATCATCAATCTTAGTTAATTCAATTTTTTCAACCTTTGGAAGCACAACCATACTATCACTATCCTTAACACCAACGTTAAAAGCAGCGAAGATACTTTCAGCATCACGACTAATCATGTTATGCTTAAAGTTATTATTAATTGCTTGTTTAAAATTCTGTCCTATTGTACTCATATTGCAAAGATATAAATAAATATTGGCAATTCCAAATTATTACGGATTTATTTTTAATCCTCCTCCAAATCTTTCATTTTGGTGGTATAGTGTGGGTCACTTGTAATGTCCCACACCATAACAGCCATACAGAAAAGCAGAAATATTCCAAACATGGTAATTTACTTTTTAATTTCCTCAAATGTACCTCTCTCTGGGTCATACTCATACCCAAGATACTTACAGATGATTGGTCGTACAATGAAGTCAAAGTAAGCAATCTTATCCTCGTCTTCACCAATTATATCGTACAATTCACTCCAAACCATGAGACGAGGGAAAATGTCACTCCAATAGCCAACAATTACATCTTTGATGCCTTCATCGTCATATTTGAGCAGTCTGCCATCATTGAGATTGTGCCAAGACACATAACGGCACTTAAAGCCCACAACCTTTGCCCATTCAGATGGTTTTAAGCCACCACGAAGCAAATTTACATCGTCTTGCTTGGTGAGGTCATAGATATAAGAATCATCGCCATAAACAGCACTTTCCTCAATGAACTTGTTCCACAACTGAACCAATTGAGGTGCAGTCAGCTTTGAGAGCGTAGCAACGAGAATGTCTTTCTCCAGTGGCTTATAGCTACCAATGATTTTGCAACGCAAGAAACCACGTACATTGTAACCTTGCTCTGTAATGAAGTCACGCATTTCTTCATCAGTAGTCTTAACCCAATCGTGCTTTGATACCTCTGCCTTGAAATCATCGAATGGGTCTTTGAAAATACCAATCTTATTCTCATAGTCACCCATGAAATCGTTGAGGTCATATACACACTCATCACCACCACAATCGGCAATGTATTCGGAAATCTTAGCATCTGATGGATATTCCAAACCCTTTTTGCGACACTCCTCACGAATATACTTACGGAATGTGATAATTTTGTTTGCTCTTTCAACTAAATTTAAATCTGCCATAATATCTCCTTTTTAATGTTTGATGGTGTAAATATACGGAATATTTTTCACACCACCAAACTTTTTATTACTTTTTTTTTTAATCTCGATAAATTGCAACTTCACCAAGGCTCTGTAACTCGTCTTTCAAAGTGTAGAGGTCAGCACCATCTGCAATAGCTTTTTGCAGAAAATGAGCATACTCTTCTTCTTCGTCACTGAAAGCATCAGCAATCCACACATTGACCATTTCCAAGTCCTCAACTTTGTCGAGGTCATACTGCATAAGGTCAAATGGATTGTTCTTCACCATTTCCACCGCAATGTCATGCAGTTCCTTTGTCAAACCACAAGATACTACCTCGCAGTTGTCTAACTTTGTTCTCTGAACTTCTAAAATCGTACTCATAATCATCTTTTTTGTTTTACAATGCAAATATACGAAATCTTTTTGAATCTACCAAAATTTTTTAGTAGAAAAATATGTTAAAAAAACACAAATGGGGTAACGTTTCGCAACGTCACCCCATCAAAACTAAAAACCTAACAATTCAAATTATGGAAAACAAAGAGCGTTACCACAACGCAAAACGAGCATTTTGCACCCCAAAGTGGACTTGAACCACTGACCCCCACTACTAAAAACACAGAGTGGTGCTCTCCCAACTGAGCTATTAGGGTAAAATGACCTTGCCAAGCCATGCACATTGACATGGGTAGAGGCGGTAATATATTTTTACTTAGGGTCGGTCTCTAATCATAACTTCTTTGTAGGGTTTTTCAAGGCTCACCCTCAACCTCTATTCGGCTCAACTAATATTCTATAAAACTTCGATAATACTAACTATAACCCTTTAACTGGGCGGAGGTCGTTCCATACTACTTCTCATTTAATAGGTTAGACATTCAGTACGATTTTACTTCAACTTCTTGATTTTGTAAAGCTGAATAGTTTCTACTTGAGGTTTTCCATCCTTATCAAGAACGTTCTGTCCGTCTCGGTCAAGAATAGGAATCTCTTTCTTCTTCGAGGGCATTGCTACCACTCGGTTGTTTCGGATAGCTCGATTGAGCTTTTTCTGTCCACTCATTTTGCTTTTACCTTTTTATTATTAATACTTTGTTTCTGTTTCACGATGCAAATATACGAAATTTTTTTGAAACTACCAAATTTTTTTGTAGAAATTTGCACTCATTAACGTTTGTTAGCAATTACCTTGCTGATTCTCAAGGAAGTCTTCCACCTCAATGGTTTCTTTGATGTCAGTTTCCAACTTATCATCGTCAATGTCGCCATCATAACGATAATCGTCAAGACACTTGCCTCTCAATTCACACACAAACTCGCCATCATCCGTGACATCAAGCCCATCAATGGTTTCTGTCACGATGTACCCCAATTCTGTTTCGTACACACTCATATCACACTACCTTTTTCTTTTGTCCAAGACGAGTAATAATATGTGGTGTGGCGAAAAGAGCACTTTCCACGATAATGAGAGATATAATCTGTAATACTGAAATATCCATAACTATTGCTTTATTTGTTTCTTGATGTAAATATACGGAATTAATTTCAAATAGCCAAGGAAAAAATCACTTTTTTTTTCAGAAAAGTTGGTGGGGATTATTTCACCCCACCATAACTTTGTCTTACTCCGCAGCAGCCATAGCCATTTCCATTTCCTCTGCTGGAGCAACCTCTTCTACCTTTTTGGCGATGCCAAGTGTCTCAACGGACATCTTAGCGTTCTTCACGTCAATCTTGGGATTGGATTCAGATGCAGCGAGAGCAGCCTTGAAATCCTTGGTCTTGGTGCTATACTTGTCGTAGAAGCGACACAGAGCATGAGCCACGTTGGGGTTCTTGAACAACTTCTCATTCTTGTGGTGCTTTGCGAACAGAGTGAGCCAGTTGAAGATGGTCTCAGCCTTTTTCTCGTTGATGTTGGTGTAGCCATCCTCGAATACCTCCTTGCGGTGAGCGTTCTTGCCTACTGCGAAATATACGAGGTAGGTGATGGGATAGTTGTTGTGAGCATCCGAAAGTTCAACCAACTTCTTGCACACGTTGATGTGCTGTTCACGCAGTTCCTTGTGCTGTGGCAGCTTGAACCATACTGGCATATTATGCCCCTTTTTACCACTTGCGATAGTGCGAATACGTGACTCGATTGTTGTCTTCTTTGTTGTTGTCTCTTTTGTCATAGTTTTAATCTCCTATTCTTTTAAATTATTAATAATGTTGTTTATTTCTCTTGTGGTGTAAATATACGGATTATTTTTAAATTGACCAAATTTTATCTGGCGTTTTAACCCATTTTAACAATTTCCTTCTCCATGATGCTAATATGCTCATAGTAATCGTCATAATTGCAACTCAGATAGAATGATGTATCATTGCGCTCCAATGTGTAATCACAATCCCCATCTTCTTGCTCTTTCTCAATTTCATCAAGGTCGAGACCACTATATTTGTTACTCTCTGTGAGCAAAGTGCTGATTTCGTCTTGCATCGTCTTCTTTGCAGTCTCCAAGTCTGCACATGGTGTGACTTCGATTAAAATCTGTCCGTCACAATTACTTTCTTGTAATACGATATAAACCTTATCCATAGTTCTTTAACTTTCTATTACATTAATAGTAGTGAAATCCTTTGCATTATAGACATTATCAGCATCGTCACCATCTTCAAAACTACCACTATCCAACCACTCTGAAAGTGTAATATTGGTGATGTGCTTACCCTCGAAATGTACCCAAAGTTCGTAGGTTTTTTCCTCGATTGAGAAGAAAGCGAGATACCCATCACTACCCTCATGGTCGAGATAGTGCCTATCTACCTTAATATCAAGCACCCTCTTTGTCTTTAAGGGAGTATCACCCTCACCAAGTATTACTTCACTATCAATAGCGATGGTTGCATAGATGCCACAAGGGGCAATATCGCTGCGTTTATCAAAGTCATGGATAAGAATATCCTCAACCACTTTTTTGACCATTGTAGAGCCGTAGAATGGGTTTTTACTACCCTCTCTATTCTCTAACATTTCAACTCTTAACTTTGCTTCTACCATGTTAGTTTGTTGTTAATTTAACTCCAAGAATATTAACCCTATCATCATTAAGAGTAACATTTGCTTTCGCAAAGTAGTCAATCAAATCCGTTGCTTCAACCGCATCAATCTGAGTATCATCAAACTCATAGTCGATGTCAATCGTCATTGTGTAAGTTCCTTTTATCATACTCTCTTTAATTGTTATTTCTTTTGTGGTGCAAATATACGAAATCTTTTTGAATTGACAAAGGAAATTGAGGAAAAACTCTGGGATTTTAACCCTTTTTAACAAAAAATGGGGTCGATGAACACTCATCAACCCCACATGGAACAACTAATATAAAACAATAAAAAACTATGAAACGCTAATCTCCCCTACTAAGTATCTGTGATTCACGTTCACCACAAATTACAAACTCTTTCAAATCCGCTTCTTCTGCTTTATTACGAGCCTTTTCAAGTGCTTCACCCTCATCTTTTGCATCTACCTCGGTAGTGTAAGACGCATTGAAATTACATTGTATTGTAAACTTTCCCATAATCCTTATGCTACTTTCTTTGGTACGATTTCAACACCATCACGATACAATGTGTTGAAAGCAATTAAACAATGAATAACACCAATCTCATCAACACTTTCAAGTTTCTTATCACTTATCTTGTTGATATAATCCATAACAGCCGTAGCCATTTCTTCACTCTCTCTTACTGCTTTAAGTTGTGGATAACTCATGTCATATCTATGACCCTTATAGTTCTCACAATACGCATAGCCATCGTAAATCTCAAATGGTATCTGATTCTTAAAACCCTCTATCGAAAGTTTCTCAGTACCAATTTTCTTGCCACATAGTTTTTCCCAAATTTTACTTTCGTTCTCTACCATTTTTACTATTAATTTATTAGTTTTTACTTTGGCAAAGATATATAAAAAAAACGAGATAACCAAAGTTACCTCGTTAAAATTTCTTAATTATATCAACAACCTTGTAGTCTCGGAATACTGCAAACTCATTTTTACCCCACTCGCATGGTACAAAAGATATATGGTATATCCTTATATATGCCACCTCTTTGCCATCGCCATTGATGTCGGTTATGGTCTCTGTTGCCGTGCAACTCTTATCAGAGTGCCACTCCAATGAAAGTGCCGTGATTCCGCAACCACTTGGATAAGCATCAATGTAGAGTGAATCATTAGTAAAGGTGTAAGTCACTTTGGTCATTCCATCGCCATCTTGCGTGTTGTATTCCTCTGTAAGATACTTACCCTCTAACTTATTACCTTTGGCATCACAAGCCGTTAGAGACAAAGCAAATGCCATTATAAGCAAACTAAATAACTTCTTCATATCTTTATGATTTCTACACTCTCTCTTTCGTAAGATATAACAAGCCAGCCATACTCATCAGAAAGATAATTAACTATCGCATCATCATCATCACCAAAATCCCTTGGTAACTCAACTTCTGTTGGGAGGTCCACGTCCTCACCATCAGTTTCCCAAACTATGTCGTATGCCCTTGTAACTTTCATGACTTCGAAAATATTACAGAATGTTCACCTTGTTCATCTACACCATACAGAGTCTTCGGTGCATCACCTTGCCCATAATGGGTGCAAGCAGCACTATAACGCTCAAATATCTCTGAATCCTCTCCGTCCACAACGGATATGTAATACGCATATTTCTTTGCCATAACCCTAATTATTATTAATGTCCTCTTCTGTAAAATCATACTCGCATGAGGTGCAATGATAGCCACTTTCGGTTTCCTCTACACAGTGGTCTTTACCACAAAACGGACAAGTCATTTTTACTTTCATATCTCAATCTCCTTTATTGTTTCACGATGTAAATATACGAAATTATTTTGAATCTACCAAATTTTTTCTTGGAAAAATGTGGTGGGGAATTAAAATCCCCAATCCACATCACTCTCTTTGTCAAGATTAATTACGAATGGTGTCTCTGGTGCCACAAAATGTCCACTCTTATAATCATTGGCTGTTTTATGGTAGTGCAAACCCATGATAGAACGCTTTGGGTCAAGATAGCGCATATCGTAGTCGTTTGCGTCTATTACATCGTAACCCCTAAACTTCTTGGGTAAGATACCCTTTTCAGAGTAGAACACTACCGCCACCTTACCATCGTTCTGTAAGAACTTTTCGCACTCTTCCCAATTATAACCATCGTAGCTAAATGTGAGGTCGTAGTTATCGTAGTTCTCTAAGAGTTTTGTTCTGTTGTAAACTTTTGTGTAGTCGTAGAACTGCACATCGTTGAACAACTCTAAGATGTTCTTACCAGTCTTGGGGTCTCTGAATGCGAGTGGTGAAAGGTCACTTGTGCCATTGAGACGAACACTAAAGCCATAACCCATGCGCTTTGCTTTCTCTCGCTTACTCTCTATCTCATGAGTGAGCATATCCATGAATAAACCTCTATTCTCATAGAATAACTTGGTTTTCTTGATGCGTGAACGATTAATCTTAGAACCTTCCACACCTCTTGCAAGTTCATCACACTTGTTCTGTCCGCTTCCGTTAAGACAAAACTCATTGCAATGCTGTCCTTTGGGGCATACATTGTAGCCACTCATATTCCAAGGGGCGAGGTACAAACAATAGGTCATTGTGCCATGCTCAAAGGATAAACGCATTTTCATGCTCTGTGCAACACTACCTAAGTAGCTAATTCCTAACTCTTGTTTTGCTTTGATGTAACCTAACATAATCTTTATCTCCTTAATTGTTTTCTGTGGTGCAAATATACGGAATTATTTTCAACTGGCCAAATAAAATCCAAATTATTTTCAATTTATATTAATATTTTTCCACTTTATTTACAAAAAAAAGGTGTAACCACATTAGATTATACCTTTTATATTATTGATTTAGAAATTCCACATTAGCCATCTGTGTACCACAATCCTCTCTATTACAAAGGATATTATAGCCACTCAATAGATTTTCATCATAGATGGTTAATATCATATCATCATCTATCCTCTCCCCACAATTAGGACAAGTTATAATGAAATCACCATAATTATCCAATGGGAAATATAAAACTCCCATAGAAATAAGGAATATCAATACCTTAGTATTACACTCCCCATCATAGATGGCAAGCATACCATTCATACCATCATAACTATTGATTAACTTGAATGCTTTGGTATCTACCGCATCATTCATAAGTAAACCAATTTCCTCTGTGGGAATATATACCCTTATCCTATATGTCTTATTTACTACCATATTAATCTATATCAATAGACATTTGCCACAAATAGGTTGCACCTACCTTATAAGGCTTGCCATTTGAAGACACCTTATTAACAAACTCCTTATCACCATATACATCGTGATAGTAACTATCTTTAGCAAAGGTATAAATCACCTCAAAGGTAGAATAGCCAAATTTGTCTTTCTCGCTAATCTCCTTGACGGACTTCACCTTAACCCTAACATATCTGTAAGGCATCATGCAACCATCACAAGTGTTCAATCTCGGTTTTCTTTTCTTCATCATAATTTAATCTCCTTTTCTGTTATGGTGTAAATATACGGAATTATTTTGAATTGACAAAGAAAAAAGGGGAGAAATTTATCTCTCCCCCTCAAATTTCTTTTAGGCTGCTGCAAGACAGAGGTCAAATGTCTTCTGCACCTTTTTGTAGATGTTACCATCTAAGATGCTATCGAACTTGATTTCCTCGCTGCGCTCTGTAGCTTCGTTCTGGAAGTAAGAGGTCATTCCGTTCATCAGCCACATAGCAGTGCCACGCTCTTGACCCTCTTGACCTACACCACTCTCCAAGCACTCCTTAACACCTAAGAAGATGTTGCGTCCACGAGTCTTGATATTGTCGCTGAAGATGTCGTGATTCTCCAAGAAATCCTTTGCAGCATCTGGAGCCAAAACCACTTGGGCGATGATGTTATCAAGGTCTCTCTCAGCCAACTTGATGTTGCGTAAGTGCTCAAAACTCTGTGAGAGTGAGTTAGCATAGGTCTCAGCCACATTCAGAGCCTTATAAGCAAACTCTGCGTTCTCAGCGTTGAGCAAATCGAGACGTGACATAACTTTCGAAGAGTGACGGAAAGCGATACGTCCGATATTGTTCTTCATTGCCCAATTAAGAGTGTTGTTGCAAACCACACGTACTGGAGTAACCATGCAGCGAACTGAACCAGTGCCATCATGTGAGGTGGTAAATACCACATACATATCTACGAGGTCATCACGCTTTGCATCCAAGACAATGCTCTGAGGGAACTTTGCGGTGACAAATACACGCTCACCATTGCCAAGCACACCACAAGTCTCGATAACTGGGGTGTTATCCCTATCAGCGAACTTACCGCTACAGAACATATCCACGAACTTGAAAGCATCCTCGTTCTGTACGATACCATACTTATCAGATACGATACCAAGTGACTTGTTGCTATCGAGACGCATTGTAGCCATAGTATTGTCCACAAGCAACTCTTTCAGCATTGCAGCATTGATGAAAGTGCCATTCTCCATAGCTGCACGTAACTCATCACTCAGAGCAACCACTGGCTGCAAACCTACATTGTAATCAGCATGACAGAGCCTAAGTGCATCCTTAACGAACATTGGTTCATCTACCACTTGTCCAAGTCCATGCCAAGCACGCTCACGCTTACCATTCTCAGCAAAACTTGCACCTCTCTCTGTAATCTCAATCATTGCGCTCATAACTAATCTCCTTTTCTTTTAATTGTTAATAACTGATTTAATTTCTTTCACGATGCAAATATACGAAATAATTTCGAATTGACCAAAGAAAAAACCAATTTTTTTTAGATTTATAGTATTTTTTCCACTTTCTTGACAAATACCCCTCATTTGCACTTTGCAGCGCAAAGAGAGATATAGTTACCCTTTAACTTGGTATAGAAATGAAGAGTGATACCATCCATCTTCACCTTAACACCAAATGGACGCTTGGTAGAAGATACATACTCCACACCAAAGGTAGGAAACTCACGGCTGATTGTGCCATGCAAGCACTTGCCATATTCGTTGATGTCCTCATACTCGCTTTCGTCTCTCCATCGGTCATAGAGATTGAAAAAAGCCTTGGACACTTTCTCATTGTTGATGATTGCCTTTACGTTGTCAATTGTTGCCATAATTCCTTAATTTAAATTGTTACTACTTCTCGTTCTGT
>Ga0326512_10004550_pt1 | contig 10056 bp, 6 predicted proteins | sample 1_2617_0518_D_FD_203652 | JGI IMG/M metagenome (GOLD analysis project Ga0326512, IMG submission 203652) | Bovine rumen microbial communities from UC Davis, California, United States - 1_2617_0518 | ecosystem: Host-associated > Mammals > Digestive system > Stomach > Rumen | place: USA: California...
GAGTTGCAACTTTTATTTATGAAGGACAAGGATATGGAGTTGTAGACGCTTCGGTATTTTACAACGTGTTTTTGCAAGAAACATTCGTACTTTGGGATACAGTATGGTTTGATGTTGGAGTAACTGGGAAGAAAAATGAGGACTGGTATCGTTCAAATAACAACATAACAGTACATACTTATGATGATGGAACATTACTGGAATCAACACAAGCAGTAAACATTTATGCGAACAGTACAAGTAACATCAATCGTTTCTTAACAGATGATTTTATAATAGAGTTTGATGTAGTAAGTTTCAGTGGAAATGTTAATGTAAGATTAGCATCAACCAATGGAAATTATGATTGGCAATTTAACAATAAAAGCATTACCGATGGTAGTCATATCAAATTAGAATACCAAGATGGTTCTTTAACTCATACTGTTGATGATAATAGTCCAGTTACTACTGCGACTGGTTTGAATGGTAATCTTGGTGTTTCATTCAGATTCAGTACAGTACAATCCTTAAAGTACAAGAATTATAAGATATACTCTATTTAAACAGAGTATATTTTTAGGTTTTTGTATTTGAAATCTCCAAACTTCCCTGCTGATGTTCTTAAAAATACACGAAGAGATTCATTATTAGAATCATTAACAGATAATACAATAGCATTATCTTTGTAGAAGATTGTAGTATCTGGTAAGAATTCAATAGTGTATACTGCACCAGTATCAATAGATATATTGTGATAAATTGTTGATTCACCTGTGGTATATCTTCCACTTTGTAAATATGTTGATTGGTTATTTGCAACATCATAAACTTCAAATTCAAATCTTACACCATTATCAATTGGTATTTGACTTGTTGGCAGTTGATATGTTGTTGATTCACTTGTACGGTCGGCATAATATCTTGTACCATCATTACTTCGTGTTAATTGTGCAATACTGCTCCACAACGAATCATTGTGATTAGCGATTGTACCGACATCACATATGATGCAATCGTAAACCACGAATGTTTCTTGCAAAAACACGTTGTAAAATACCGAAGCGTCTACAACTCCATATCCTTGTCCTTCATAAATAAAAGTTGCAACTCCATTTTTATCAGTAACCGCACCTATTTTTGTATCTTCAATAACTAATAATAAATTTTCATAAGGAACAGGCTCATTATTTTTCTTTAATATTGTCTGAAATGTTATAGATTCTCCTATAGAGACGATATCTTTATCGGCGGATAATGATAAAGAATAAACATTATTTGGGTGGTTTTCAGGTGATACGATATATATACCATTAGCAATTGCTTCCGATTCATTATTAACAGTATAAATCTGTAATCCAATATCATCTGGAATATCATTGAGAGTAATAAAGTTAGCATCATTATTAAGATCAGTTATTTTTGTAGGTATGCTTGGTTTATTACTTAAGTCATTATAATTACCACTAAATGCGTCAGATTTATTTAATTTACTTAATAATCCAGTATATACAGCTAATGCTGTTGGATATTGTGTATCAGTTGAATTCGCATTAATAGTAGTTGTTTTATTAGCTGTATTTTCTTTTAATTTTAGCTGATCATATAATAACTTCGCGGAAGGATATTGTGTATCTGTGGATGAGGAATTGATAAAAGTTACTTTATTAGAGCTGTTCTCCTTTAATGCTAATTGATCATATAATAACTTTGCAGAGGGATATTGTGTATTTGTGGATGAAGAGTTAATAGAGGTTACTTTATTAGAACTGTTCTCCTTTAATGCTAATTGATCATATACTAATTTTGCAGAAGGATATTGCGTATTTTTAGATGATGAACTAAGGGAAGTAACTTTATTAGAAATATCTTCCTTATTTTTCTGTAATTGAGTAATAGCATTATTAATAGTAGTAATCTGAGGATTTAATGTTTCTGAAACCCATGTATTAAAATCAGCTATTTTCATATATGGTGTTAAATCAATATCAGTGTTTCCAATTCTTTCGTAATCTGATTTATCATTATTCCAGATATACTCATCAAAATAATCCTTTTGTGATGAAGAATCGGTATCATGAGTGTGTCTTACTAAAAATAAATATGATGTATCAGCATATCTACTGTCACCGGATTTTGGTAAATTATTTACAGATTCCAAGACAACAACTTTAATTTTATATTGCTCGATAAATCCATCAATAGCTGTTTTATTATAATAATTTTCCTCTAAATAAGTACGTAAAGCATAATCACTTAATGGTATTGTAATTGTTGCGGTAGGAGCGTCTGTTTCAGCCTCTTCCTTCCAAAAATTCTTTTTTTGAATAGTTAAAACCATGTTTTTGTTGGTTTTATTGGTCGGTGTTTTTGTAACGGTTGGCGTTGTGTATGATACGCCAGTAAGTATATAATCGTCTTCCGCACTAGTGGTTCTTTTTTGATTCTTAATCATTTAATCACCTAATAATATTTCTCCACTACTAATTGTTGTGTAACTGTTACAGGAATTTCTGGTACATTATGTGTATCGATATATGTGGCTCCCACTTGATAAGTGCCAGGAGCTAATCTAATATTTAATACAGCATAATCATTACCCTGCTCTATTTTTCTTGAGTAGGAAACTCCGTTTACTGTAAAATAAATCCAAGGCATTGGATGATCTGTTGCTGAGTAACCCGCATGAGCTTGTATAACTCTTGCATAAATAAAGTCAGGGTCGTTATATTTATATTGGTTATCTGAATTTTGAACATTTCCTCTATTTGACACATTAAAACTAATTTCTTTTGGAACTCCATCTATTTGATCAGCACTTCTGCTATATGCGCCAAAGAATTCTTGTTGTTGATCTGTTGGGGTACGGAAACCTGTATTACGAAAACCCCTATTTTGGCCGACACCCAAAATTAAAAAAATTTGGTATCTTTTCATATAAGCAATGGATTCATTGAGAGAAACAAGATTACTATTTAGTTGAGATATTTGTCCACTAAGTTCACTAAATTTATTTGTAATAACAGAATTTCTTACAGGATTGTTTGAATTAGATAAGGCAGAATCTATATCAGTTTTTTTAACATATTGATTTAATGTATTAACTTTTTGAGTATTAGACGACACAGCGTTAGATAATTGAGTGTAATTGCTTTGAATGGAGCTTAATTGGCTTTCTATATTGTTTGTGATATTACTTAAATCCGCCACTAATAATCCCTGTTCATTTTTAGAACATAAGCTGTTACCATTAAATATTACATCATATACGAATTCTAATTCAGAACTTAAAAATGGATAATCTTGCCAATGATCAATACTTGGAGCTTCTATCCTTGTAATAAGCGAATTAATATGAGCTGGAGTATCTATTTCCGATATAGCATTAGAGACAATTGTTGTAGCAATTTGTCTCATTGTTCCTTCAAAATCAGCATGCTGTAAGAATCTAACATAAAGATCATTCATGGAGATCATCTTTAACCAATTTTTAGCGGATCTTCCCTTATACCAAAGCCATGATTCTTCGTTTTCATCATCCATGATAGTAAAATTATATCCGGTCTCAATAGGACAATCCAATGGGCTTTCATAATCATCAGGATAATCATCTTCGTCAACAAAGATAAATACGTTATTCCAAGCTTTTTTAACGGCTTCTGTGTATTGTGCATATAAACTTTCTGTTGTAAGAATAAATTGTAAATGATTAACGCTTCCAGCGTTTAATACTCTTCTGGTTACTTGCTGAGATGGGTTTTCATTTTTAGGACAGACAACCTCTTCATATAAGAAATCAAAATCATCCAACATCCCCTTATATTCATCATTAAAATCATAAGTAGATAATCCTTTTCCTTCTTCTTTATCTACTTTGGTATCTTCTAAATTTTGATATTTATTATTAAGATTATTAAATAACTCAATTAGAAAAGAAGACAATATCATTTCGTCTTGTATATTCAAAGCCTGCGATAGATTTGTGTACACATCAGAATCAATTTGAATACCATCTGTTTTAATATATTGTGTTCCAGTAGTATTAGTTAATTCTAACGATCCTATCTTAATTCCAGATTGTAAAGCTGTATCAGCTTTCAAACCTTGCTCCGCTGTTGCAAAAGCTGTTGCGTGAAAACCATCTACGGTATCAGCATCAAATCCATTTCCGTGGCCTTGTAAACTATTTATGATATCTAAAAGCCATTGACTTAACATCTCCTGATTATCTTCGTCAAGGACAACATTTCCTATATATATTCTTTCTTGATCCGGCATAATATCCCCTAATCTTCAACCCATGGTCTTACAATACTCTCTAATTCCTTAATTCTCTTCTCCATGTCTGTTATATTATCAGCTTCAATATCTCCACTAACTTGTAAGTTTTTAGTAATTTGAATATTTTTTTGATTTAAAATAATTTGAGATAAATTTTCTTTTTCTTTATCATTTGGCAGGCCTATTTTAATTTGATTTACATCTCCAACAATGGTTTTATTAAGACTTCTAATACGGGTAATTGTATAAATCTTTGATACGTTGTCTATAAGAACATCAACAGATGTACTATATTTGGGAGTGTAATATGTGTTGGATTCAATACATTCAGGCATGGTCATTTCTCCGGTTCCGTTAACACAGTTATATGTTTTTTTATCGTCTCCGGTACCAACTTCGACCTCCCAGCCATCAGAATTAAATTTTGCTTTAACAATACGTTTTAATTCTCCTTTTTCAGTAACAACATCTTCTTGCTCTCTTTCATCTTGATTTAAATGACCTTTTCTCGTTGCTGTTTGTGCAATATCTTGAAAGTGTCTTCTAAAACGTTTGTTTGTTGGTGTATAAGATTTAGCCTTTACCATTTTTAGAACCTCTTTATTTTAGAAAAAAATATATTATATCCATTATTTAAAAGTTAATTCTTTTAACCGGAATAAGTTCCGTCCTTTAACTGCTGCGCCTCTTCTTGGCTTGATGGAGTTGGCCCAGAAATTCTTTCTAATGTTGCTCTTGGAGGGGACATATGATCTTTTCCATCAATACAGGAGAAATCAGCGTCACAATTGGTACAAAAAATATGCCCCTCAGCTGTTCCTCCCTCTGTGGTTCCTTTACATGGAACAGGGCCAGATCCCCAATTCCATCCCCAAATTAATGTATTTTTCCCACAAAATCCACATTTATTTTTAAATACGGATTTATAATATTTATATCCATACTGACCTTCTCCTACGGCAGAAGGACGTCCAATAGCTAAAATTTGACTGCCATCTTCACTAACTCCACAATGATTAAATTTACCACTGACTCCACCATTAGATGAATTATTTGTTCCATCTCCATTTCCGCTTGTTGGAGCCTCTAATTTTTCTGGAGAGGTTGGGGCAAACTTACATTCAATATCTGATGTAATAGGAGTATCTCCTTCCCATGAAGTATTAACACCATTAACAAAGAGATATTCAGGATCTCTACCTTTGGCTTTTCTATTCTCATCCTTCATGGTATTTGGATTTTCCATTGTAATAATATCTCCGATATCTATATCAGGTTCCGTCAATATAGTACTTTTGATGAATACTTCCATATCCCTTAAATGAGCTGCAAGATAAGCTTTAGCTTTCATGATAGCTGTTGTTTTATCAACCTTAGGATCATGATACGTGATAGATACTTCTCCAAAGATTTGGACTAAATCTTCATATGACTCTTTTACCTGACCGTCTTTATACTCTACAATAACAGTATTATAATATCCATGATGATTAATTTCCAGTTCGTACGATTCATCTTCCATTTGCCATAGCTTTACGTTTTCTCCCTCAACAAATCTTGCCTGATTATCTCTAAGATATTTGGCTTCGGCAAAAATAGATTCAAAATCAGTTACAACAATAGTACTTCTTTTAACGAGGAATAATAAATCAATACCATTGCAGATTTCTCCTACAAGTTCTTCAAAGGTCATATCACCACTTAATAATGGTGACACATTACTTTTTCCTCCATTAGATGAAGCTGAACTTGTATTTCCACTACTACCGACATAGCTACCTGAACAGATTTTTTTAGCTATGGTTTGAGCATCGGGGCCCGCTACAAGCTCTACATTTTGTGCTTGCGGGAAATATTGAGCCGCCGTCTGTCCTGCAACACCAAATTGAACTGATGTAAAATCATGTTCTCTTGGAACAATATGCTTTTGAATATTCTCATCAGACATATATTGATTCCCAATCCATTGAGGCCAGACAAAAATACATTTATCATAGTGATAATAATGACCAATACCAGCTACAAAATCCTGTGGAGTATCTAACCCAACACCATTTGTGATGAATACAGCTGTTTTTCCTTTGGATGCACTTGTCTGTCCATATGCCTGTACACGACCCGGACCGATACCTAATGGGGTAACGCTACCACCACTACATTGTTTGAGATAATTACAAATATCATTAAGGGTTTTACTGTCTTGACTTGTTCCTCTATCAATTCCAACAGCGTAATCTGTCATTTAATCACCACACGTTTTTGCAATAGGAGATCCATGAGCTGAGGCTGCTGTATTATTAAATAGAGTATTAAATCCATATGTACGATATGGGAAGTCTTTCCATGTTCCGTCTTTATCTTGATATAAGACAGACCTATGATTACTTGCAATTGCTGCATATTGAACAATCTTTGTTTTAACTCCTTTTGCTTGTAATTCACAAGCTATTAAATCACTAACACCCCAACAATCGCCTTTTCCTTGTTGTCTAACGCAATCAGCTGTTTGACATGCTCCGCTATATCCAACACCATGCCATTGATTTCCAACAGCATCTAAAGCAGATTGTATATCTCCTGTTGATCCTGAGCTACCATCTCCGCTATAACTGGCTCCATACTCAGGAACTTCTTTCTTATCCGGTGATACAGGCCCAAATCTCATCTCAATGGAATTCATAATTGGTCCGTCATTATCCCAGCTAATACTATTTCCAGTAACAAATAAAAATTCGGAGTCCTCTCCTCTACTATTATGTATCTCATCTCTCATTGTTGCAGGATTCTCTAATGTTACTATATCTCCAATATCAATGTCTCCATCGTGTAAGATATCGGCTTTAACTGTTACTTCAAAATCACGCATATGAGCGGCTAAATATGCTTTTGCTTTCATAATTGCAGTTGTCTTATCTATTTTAGGTTCATCATAAGTAATTTTGACTTCTCCAAAAACACGAACTAAATCTTCCATTGATTCTTTAATAGTTCCATTAGCGTATTTAACTTCAACTGTATTATAAAATCCATAATCTTGTATATCTAATTCGTAAGATCCGTCAGCTAATTGCCATAATGAAATATCTTCGTTTTTAACAAATCTTTTATGATTGTCTCTAAGGTACTTAGCTTCTGCATAGATTGATTCATAATCAGTAACAACAATAGTACTTCTTTTTAAGATAAAAACTAAATCAATACCATTGCAGATTTCTCCTACAAGCTCTTCAAAGGTCATATTACCTTCTAGCAATGGAGATGTTGTTTTGCCGGAGGATCCAGATCCTGACCCGCTTCCGTCAGCGGAGCCATCTGCTAATATGGCATCACCGGCAGAGGCCATATCAGTTATACCATCTCCTTGTGTTGATGTGTTTGTAATATTGCTATTAGTTTTAGTTAATGTTGATTTACTTCTAACAGCCGTAGAATGAGCTGCCGAAGCAACACTACGTTGCTGAACGATAGTCAATCCTGATGGAGCACCAGACATCATTGTAGAAACCATATTACCACCCGAACCATGAGGCTATTGTTTTACCAACGTTTTGAATGCCAGATACAAGCGCATTATATGCTCCGGTAACTACTGATCCAATAGTACGAGCAGCATTATTAACTTGTTTTTGAACATATTGACTGGCTCCGGAAAGACCTGCACGATAATTCGCACTTCCTAAAATTTCTGAAGCTCCATTTCTTTTATCTTTTCTTATCGTGTATTTAGCCATAGTATTCAAACATGGTTTTACTTGTGAATTATAAAAAGATGGATGCTGAGAAGCGTAAGTAGCAATTTGACTTGATGGCAGGTTATTTGTACAATCTCTTTGAAAGAGATATACTGTCTGTAATGCAGCATTCATTCCGTTATTTTGAACATTAGAACATACTCTGCTTGGGGCATTACAGTTTCTGGAGCCGCTACCTCCTCCACCACCGGAAGATCCGCCGCTACCACCGCCTCCGCCACCAGAGGCGCTACCCCATGCTCGATCACCATAAATACTTTTACCAGCTGAAAAGCTGCCGTTACCACCTTGACTATCAATCTTTTGCATTACAGGTGTCTTTTCTTCATATTTAAGGGTATAATTAATATTTTCAATATTAAATAACTGTGATTCTAATAATTTTTGATTTAATGTTTGTTTTGACACGTATTTAGATGGATCTGATTCTTTTAATCTTTCAAGTAAATCAGGCATTTCTTCTATTTCTTCTCCATTCACTACTAAATTACCATCTTCATCCATACCTACCTGTTTTAATCTTGTTTTAGCCGCTTCTGATATCGAATAAGAATCTATCTTTAAAGCAGCAAACATTAACAACATGATTTGGTATCCATTTTTATTAAGTACATTGTCTTTTGCATAAGATTGGGAAACATCTTGCTTAAATTTCCAACCATAATTTTGAAAGGTAATTGATAATTCGTATCCATCTTGAATTAGTTCACGAACTCTACCGACAAATAATAATTTATAATCACCTTGATTTGTTCCGTATATTGCACAGGATTGTCTAATAGGTTCCCAATATTCCATCAAATCCCAATTAAAAGGACATCTTAATTCGCAAGTATGCAAGAAGTCAGTAACTTGTGCATCAATAGATAATGAATGAAAATAAGTATGTTCTTTACCATCTTGATTAGTTACAGCTTTAACTTTAACAGCATGATTTGGAGTCTTATCAAAGACGGAATGTAGTTTGATCTGAGATGTTCTTTCTCCGTCCAATAATGGATTGTTGATTTTTGCTGTAATCTCTGTAACATGATCATTAGCCTGAGCATCTTTGGTTCTTGCATGCATATCCTTAATATTTTTAAATGCTTCTGTCGTAATAGAGGAAGTATCAATTGATCCTCTGCTAAACTGATTTGCCTTATTAACATTAACTTGAGTTGTTGCCATATTATTCCCCTAATAATTTTTACGTATTATATGCCCTGAATGTCTACCGTTTTCCTGACCTAATGGAGCCGGATTTAAAATTCCAGCGTCAGCCATTACCATTTGACCACGATATTCTATTTTACTCCATTCGTGAGACCAAGCTGTTCCAGTAACAGCTGAAACCCATGTTCCTCCCCAATGTTCGCATCTTACACCAGCAGCGGAACATAATGCATCCATTAAATTTGATTGATCCACACAATTACCTATTTTACTAGCTAATAAAGCGCTTGGGCTTTGTGATGCCCCATAATAAACATGAGAAGGATATTTAATAGTATACGCAACAAAATTATAAATAGCTGCTGCCTTTTGATCTCTTGTTCTACAATTCGCCGTTAATCTTTGAGCCATTTGTGCGACGTCAGTTGTGATTTCTCCTGTATAGGTTATTCCGTCGGCCGATGTTGCATCACTATAACCACCGGTACCAACCTCTGGTACTTCTGGATCGTCAGGGTTTTCCGGTCCATACCTTAAATCCAAATCAGAAATCATTGTGGACTCACCGGCGTACCATGAAGTAGTAAGACCATTGATGAAGAGGAAGTTATCACTCATAGTCAATGGATTTTTTATCTTGATGAAGCTTGACGCATATAGCTTACCAGTATGCAAGACAGATGCTTCAACTTCCATTGAAAAATCTCGAACATGAGCCGACAAGTATGCATTTGCTTTAAGCACCGCTGCATCATATGAAAGATCCTTCTCATCATAGGTAACTTTGACCTCTCCATATACACGAACTAAGTCATCATAGGCTGCTTTGATAGTTCCGTTGGCATAGTTCACTTCAACTGTATTATACATTCCGTACTGTGATATATCT
>Ga0326512_10004552_pt1 | contig 10056 bp, 7 predicted proteins | sample 1_2617_0518_D_FD_203652 | JGI IMG/M metagenome (GOLD analysis project Ga0326512, IMG submission 203652) | Bovine rumen microbial communities from UC Davis, California, United States - 1_2617_0518 | ecosystem: Host-associated > Mammals > Digestive system > Stomach > Rumen | place: USA: California...
CTGGAAGAACGCCATGAAGATCTACGCAGAGGAGAAGGGCCTCATGCATGACGATAGCGATAGTGATGCGCCGGAGACCTATGGCGGAATCATCAACGGCTTTGACACCCAGACTGCGCTGTATCCGACAATGTCCAACAACCCGGCGGATGCTTACCTTACATCCTTCACATACCTCCTTCCGGAGTTCAGGGATGTCCGTGCCGGCAAGCCGCCCGAAATGATTGACTATGACATGGCTTGGGTTTCCACAGTCATGAACAAAGTCAACAAGCTTCCGTTCAGCCGTGTCCGCACTTCTCAGATCGACATCAGGGATGCTGAAATGAGAGGATCCTGGAGGGCTAAGGGTTACCAGAAGGGTCGCAAGAAGACTCCGTCCGGAAACCTGAAACTCGCTCGCAGAACGACCGATCCGCAGAGCATCTACGCTCGTACAGACCTGCATCGTGACGACATCGTTGACATCACAGAGTTCGACTATGTCGGATACCTCTACAGGCTCAATGAGAAGTTCTTCAAGGAAGAGCTTGCTACAGCCATTCTCTTCGGAGACGGCAGGGATGACGGTGATCCGGATAAGATCTTCCCGGAGCACATCAGACCGATCTGGACGGACGACGAGCTTTACACGCGTCACATCGAGCTCGACCTCAACACGGTTACTGCGCAGCTTCAGGGTATCGAAACCGACTCTTACTTCGGTGATGCGTTCATCCTCTCCGAGGCTATGATCCAGACCCTGCTTTACGGCAGAGAAGATCACCTTGGCACTGGCACGCCGGACCTCTTCATCACGAACCACATGATGAACCAGATGCTCCTTGCCCGTGACCGTAACGGCCGCAGGATCTATGGCAACCGCGCTGAGCTTGCAACAGCTCTTAACGTTGGCCAGGTCGTGACCGGTAAGCAGTTCGAGAACCGCATCCGTACCGACGCTACATCCGGTAAGAGGTACAAGATGCTTGCTATGCTCGTTAACCTTAACGACTACAGCATCGGTAACACTAAGGGTGGAGAGATCACGCACTTCAGCCAGTTCGATATCGATTTCAACATTCAGAAGTCTCTTATCGAAGGCCGCTACAGTGGCGCTCTTACACGTATTCAGTCTGCTATGGTCATTGAGCAGGAAGTTGACGCCAACGGCGATCCGGTTACTCCGGTTAACCCTTAATGGGCTTGTCGGTGACGGCACTTACTGATGAAGATAACGCCGATCTCTTTGGGCTTAACGCCTCTGATCTTCAGGAGAACGTTGTCATCGGTAGGAATAAAATCTCCGGTACTTTGAAATATGTGAGTGATTACAGCAGTGCGTTCGGCGGAGACCTCGCGCACGGCAACTACATCGCAATTCACGCTGAAGTACCTGACGAAGAAGACGTAACCATCACGATCAAGATCACGAATCCTGTGACTCTTGACGCTGATGGCAACTTCGTTGGGAGAATCGCCGACAAGAGCACGCAAACCATTACGGTTGTGGCGAGCAAAGACGGTTACAACGATGTTACAAAGGTTTACTCCCTTAAGGGACTCAACTGCTTAAGCGAGTAATCAAAATGAGGTGAATTATGGCAAAGTATTACGGCTATATCGGTTACTCTGAAGACCGAGATAAAGGACATGGTATATGGGAGGAGCACGTCATCGAACGAGAAGCGAGAGGAGACGTCCTTAGCTCCAGAATTCGAAACGACACTAAATCTGAACAGATGCTTGACGACATCAGGGTGAGCGAGGAACTGAGTATAATAGCTGACTCCTTTGCCATAAAGAACTTCCATAAAATTAAATATGTGACACTTTACGGGGCGAAGTGGAATGTGTCATCGGCAACGGTGAACTTCCCTCGCCTCAATTTGACATTAGGGGGATTATACCATGGACCAGAACCTGATGAAGACGAAGAGGCTTGAGCTTGACGAACGATTCAAGGAATTGTGTCCGAATGTATATTATCAGCCGCCTGACGGACTTAAGATGAAGTACCCGGCCATCCGGTATAGAAGGTCATCTATAGAAAAACAGGAGGCAGACAATCTCCCGTACATTGTAGACGCCGGCTATGAAGTAACTGTCATTGATAGGGATCCCGACAGTTCCATAGTCGACGCTATATCAAAGATGCCCAGGTGTCGTCACGTACGGCACTATACGGCTGAGAACCTCAACCACGATACATTCATCATCTATCCTTAAAGGAGGAAAAGTATTATGCCAACAACACCAACAACATGGGATGCTCAGGGCGAAAGAAAGTTTGAAACCGGCGTAGATCATGGCGTGCTGTTCCTTTTCGACAGTACTCTGGGCACATATGGCTCGGGCATTAAGTGGAATGGTCTTACGTCCGTCAGCGAGTCTCCGTCTGGCGCGGAGCCGACCACATTGTGGGCCGACAACATTAAGTATGCAACTCTTATGTCTGCGGAAGAGTACAGCTTTACGATCGAAGCTTACGATGCTCCGGATGAGTTCGCAGCATGCGATGGTCAGGCGTCGTTTGGCGGCGGAAAGATCGGTCAGCAGCCGAGACAGATGTTCGCGTTCTCTTATAGAACGAAGGTCGGTAGTGACACGCTTGGAACAGAAGGTGGATACAAGATCCACTATGTCTTCGGATGCCTTGCTTCTCCGTCCGAGAAGAACCATCAGACAGTTAATGACTCTCCGGAAGCCGAGACGATGAGCTGGACGGTTAACTCCACACCGATGACTGTCGGAACCGGCGCGAGCGCTAAGACGTTCTCCACATTTGTGATCGATGATGCGAACGGCACTTACGACAACACCACGATCCCGACGTTCTCGTGATCACCGGAATCAAAATGAAGCACTTTTGGAGCCCCTTCATGGGGCTCCTTAACTTTTAACAACTGAAAGGAGATACGGCATGTATAAAATCAAGAAGAAATACGAAGACTTTTTAGGACAGGATCATGAAGAATCATTCCGTTTTAACATTACAGAGTCAGAGATGCTCGACCTGGTCGACAGCGATCCGGCGTTTAATCCGGATTATCTGCTCTTCATTACAAAAGAACACAACGGCATAAAGATTGTCAACGTTTTACGGAAACTTATCGTCGTGGCATACGGAGAGATGTCCGATGACGGCCAGCATTTCTGGAAAGACGACGAACGGCAAAAAGCGTTCGTACAGTCTGCCGCATTTGATTCGATTATAAGCGACTTTATCGACGGGCAGCACGCTGATCTCGTTAAGGAGTTTATTCTTAACGTCTTCCCGAAGAAATACAAGGAATCTCTTGCCAAGCATGCTGCGGAGCAGGAGAAAGAACTTGCGGAGATTACGCCGATAAAGGAATAAATATATGGGAGACATAAAAGAGATTCGAATACCGCAAGGCGAATTCTGGGACGAGAAGAATGAGCGGTTTATCTATACGAAAGCGTATACGCTTCGTCTTGCAAACTCTTTAGTCTCCATATCTAAATGGGAATCCGAATGTCATAAGTCATGGTTTGACACAAAACTCGGCGGGGAGGAGCTGATGCATTACATAAAGTGCATGAACATCTCCCCGAATGTTCCTGATGAGGTATACGCTCGGCTCACGCCAAAGGATATTACCGACATTCTCGATTATATACAAGATCCCATGACAGCTACGAAGATAACCAGTACCGACACAACGGTTGGCCGTGACACATATGTCACTTCGGAGCTCATATACTACTGGATGACTAAATTTAACATTTCTTTTGAAACTGAAAAATGGCACATTAGTCGACTTATAACTCTTATTCGTGTATGTCAAGAGAAAGAGAAGCCACCAAAGAAACTAACAAAGGACGAACTATACGCGAGACATGCCGCGATACAGGCACGAAATAGAGCTAAGGCCGCTAAGAAAGGTTAATACATGGTTAAGGTAAGAGTTAGTGGCGACTGGAACTCCACAGAGGGACTCCTTAGAGGTATAGGGCGGAAACGTTATGCTAGTGTTCTTCCAATTTATGGAGATCGAGGCGTTGCTGCTCTTGCTAAGGCCACACCAGTTGATACTGGCGTTACAGCTGCATCTTGGCGCTATGAGATTTCGGAACGAAACGGCGAGATCAGATTAACATTCCATAATGACAACATACAAGACGGCGTAAATGTTGCTCTTGTCGTGAACTATGGCCACGCCACTAGAAACGGTGGCTGGGTCGAAGGACGTGAATTCATAGAGCCAGCGATCCGAGACGTATTCGACGAGCTTGCTGACGAACTCTGGAGGGAGGTCAAGAAAGGATGAGCATGCTAAATAGAGGCGGTAACGACACACGAGTTATGTCCCTCGTTTTCGACAATTCGAGATTCGATTCTCCCGCCAAGAATTCACTGTCCATAATTGAACGCCTAAAGGGCGCTCTTGAGGCCTCTGCCAGTTTACGGTTGTTCGAGGACATAAACCGAGGTGTCAGGTCCGTCACGCTGGCGCCATTGGAAGATGCCCTTGGAAAAGTTCATGCCAAGATGTCGGCGCTCGACAGCATGACGGATCAGTGGAGTAGAAACTTTGCAAACAGCGTTGAACAGCTTGTAAAATCCGTGACGATAGACCAGCTTACTGCTGGATGGGAGAAGTACGAGAATAAGACCCAGGCGGTTCAGACCATAATGGCGGCTACGGCTGAGCACTGGGCGGATCAGGCTCAGCAAATGAACTATGTGAACAGTCAGCTGGAAAAGCTAAACTGGTTTACGGACGAAACATCGTACAACTTTGTTGACATGACAAGCAACGTTGGTAAATTCATTAACGCCGGTGTTAAACTCGATGACGCCGTAACCGCGATGGAGGGTATCTCGACATGGGCCGCGAGATCCGGTGCCAATGTGCATGAAGCGTCAAGAGCTATGTATAACTTGTCTCAGGCCATGGGTTCTGGGAAAGTCCAGCTCGTGGACTGGAGATCGATCGAACTCGCTAATATGGCTAGCATGGAGTTCAGGAAGACCGTCCTTAAGACCGGCAAGGAAATGGGCATCTTAAAAGAAATTTCCGACGGCGTATACGAGACACTTGATGGCACGGCCATAACTGCGAAAAACTTCAGAGAAGACATGAAAGAGGGCTGGTTCACATCAGAACTGCTCGTTGAGTCTTTGAAGAAATATGGATCGTTTACGGACGCTTTAAATAAGTCTATAAACAGGCTTGACAATAAAGTTGTTGCGTCTCAAATCCTTAGGTGGATTAAAGAATTTAAAGCTGGCACATTCGATGCTGCTTCAGCTGCAGAAGAGGCCGACGTTAGTATCGAAGCGCTAACAACAGAGATCGAAGCATTAAGCGATGCGTCTTATGATTTCGGACGGGAGGCGTTCCAGGCGGCGCAGGAAGCGAAGACGTTCACCGAGGCGATTGATGCCACAAAAGATGCGGCTAGTACCGCTTGGATGAACATTTACGAGAGTCTATTTGGCAACTATCTTGACCAGAAAGGCCTTTGGACAGATCTTGCCGAAAAGATGTACGACGCGTTTGTCGAGCCAATAAATCAAATTGGTGACGCTATCACCGGAGCCTTCGAGAAAGAAGCCATCATTGGTGAGCGCGAGTGGAATCTTTTAAAAGAAAATGGCATTGTCTCCGACGACTTTATCGATGAAATCATAGAGGCCGGTAAGAAGTTCGGATACATAACAGACACCATGCGCGTTGATGCTGCGGAGTTTTCCTCTTCTTTAGAACAGGGATGGTTTACAGCAGATCTGTTTGACAAGATATTTGAGTACAAGAACGGGATGGTTGAGTTCTCTGATACAACGAGAACCGGCATAACGGATATTCGAGACTTTTTAAAGCTCGCCGAGAAACTTCGGCATGACGAGGCACTTGGCTTAGATCCGGAGCACTGGGCATACGATTACTCAGCGGCGGGCTTCAATGAAGATAGCTATCGGGCGTTTGTCGATACGGTAACAAGAGATTTTAATAAATTGAAGTCTGTCGAGGGCGATTCCGCGACGATAACGGATGAAATACTAAAGAATGCGGCCGCTTCTGTTCTGTCATTGCAGAGGGGAACTGAAGTAACAATAGACGAGGTTGATTCGATAATCGAGGGACTTAATCGTGAAGCCACGTCATACGACAAAGTAGCAAGATCTGTCGATGGTCTTACTAAGGTCGCGGTCAACAAAGAAGGAAAAGAGACTGTTGCAAGGATGGAAGGCTCCTATTACTGGAGTGAAGCCTTAAGCGGGTCAATGGACGTGCTAACCGAGTTCGTAAGACTTCTTGGGGAAAGATTTTCTGAGGTTTTCGGATCTGCTGGTGAAGGCGAAGTACAAGATTTCGCTGTAGATATCTACAACTTGGTCAATCGCATTCTCGATCTTGTTGAAAACTCGGATACCCTACGTGTCATACTGGATACGCTATTTAGTATCGTCAGAATAAAGGCATCTTTGGCTATAGCGAAGATAATCATCTTAAAAGATATCGTAGAAGGCCTTGTCAAAGTTGTTACGTCGTTTGTTGAAGGACTTACTGGCGAAAAGAAAACAATAAGTGAAATAGCGAAGATGCTTGGGAACGCCGCTGCTGGATTTGCGTCTTGGCTTCATGAGACTGGGATAATCGAGAGTGCGTTTGATATAATCGCCTCTGTTTCTGGGGTTGCTGGCACAGCCATTAGAGCATTTATAGATACTTTCTTTGGGATTGACAATGTTACGGATAAAGCAGGTAAAGCGAAGAACGGGATCGTCGGCACGTTCACGGATATTGCTAGATTCATATCCGGTGTGTCCGAGAAATTCGGAGAGTTCAAAGATAAAGTACAGGAATTGGACCATGTGAGTCTTGAAGATCTTAAAACAATGTTCGGCGAGACTGTCGGCGCATTCGTCGAAGACTTTGAAGGATTTTCTGATATAAAATCTCTGTTTGAAAGTATAAAGACTTGGGCAAAAGATGCTCTAAAGAGTGTTGGTATTGATCTCGACGCGATTGCCAAGTTCTTTAAATCGGCGTTCAATACTGGCGGCGAAGTCGTAACTGTTTGGCTCGACGGCCAAGGCTACGTTACGACGACCGTTCCGACCTTCCTTGATAAGATTCTGCAGTCTTTGAAATCGACGTATGAGGACATAAAGGAATTCCTTGGAAAGATCATACCAGCGCCTATAGAAGACCTAGTTAAGAAGGTTGTTTCCTACTTCACGGATGACAGCAAGGGAGTTAAGTCGTTTGACGAGACGATCTTCGGTAAGATATTCAATGTTGTGAGCGACGGGCTTAATGACGTGCTTGAATTCTTCGGGGTGGAAGACCTATCTCTTATCGAGTTCGCCGGATCGGCTCTTGAGAGCGCAATGTTTCTTTTGCAAGATGCCATAAACGGCTTTGTTGAGTTCCTGGCCGGAATAGACTTAATTGGTCTTGCTACACAGCTTGGAAACATAACCCTTGTGATGAGTGCTGCTGGCGGAATCAAAGGGCTCTTGGATATAATCAAGTTTATTAAAACCCCGTTTGAAGTAGCGGCGGACGCGCTTCGCGGCATAATAAAAGATTTTAAGAAAGGTCAGTTTGCAAGAAACGTCCTTATGCTGGCCACGGCTATCGGGATACTGGCTTTGAGTCTATATACTATTACTGAAAAGATAGATGAGAATCATCTTCTTAATGGCATCATGACGATCGGGATACTCGGTACATTCCTTCTTGTTTTGTCACAGGCCATCGGATTTTTCGATTTGTCTGCGATGCCTGGCGCTGGCTTTCTCAGATCTTCCGCGATTCTTCTTCTTTCCGTTGCTATCGAGGTCATCGGAAACGTTTTAAAGCTCGTTACGGAGCTCGTATCAGCTCATGGGGTTAACGTTGCATGGGCGATAGCTGCTATGGGCGCACTCATGGTGCTTACCGTGTATATGTATCGGTTCTTCTCCAGCATTGAAACGATGGCATCATTTGGTGACATGATCAGTTTATTGCTTTTGATGTACGCAATCAAAATGATATCAAAAGCGCTTAAGACCGTTACGGAGCTTATATCGGAGCATGGGTTCAACGTCGCATGGGCCATAGCTGCCATTGGCGGGCTTATGACAATCGCGGTCTACATCTACCAGTTCTTCTCCAGCATTGAAACGATGGCGACGTTTGGCAACATGATCAGTCTCTTGATGCTCGTCTATGCCGTTAAGATGATATCGACGGCACTAAAATCTGTTACTGAACTTATTTCGGCGCATGGCGCCTTGAACGTCGGGTTGGCCATTCTTGCCATCGGCGGTCTTATGGCTATAATGGTCTACATTTATCAGTTTTTCAGCCAGATCAACAAGATGGCGACTATAGGGAATGCGATATCGCTTGTGATTCTCATCTATTCTGTTCAGATGATATCAAAAGCGCTTAAGACCGTGACCGAACTTGTGTCAGCTCATGGATTTAACGTTGCGTGGGCCATAGCTGCTATCGGTGGGCTTATGACAATCGCGGTCTACATTTATCAGTTTTTCGGCCAGCTTAATAAGATGGCAACTATAGGGAATGCGATATCGCTTGTGATTCTCATCTATTCGGTTCAGATGATATCTAAGGCTCTTAAGACTGTGACCGAGCTTATTTCGACGCATGGCGCCTTGAACGTTGGGCTGGCTATTCTTGCTATAGGTGGTCTCATGGCCGTTGTGGTCTACATTTATCAGTTCTTCAGCCAGCTTAATAAGATGGCAACTATAGGGAATGCGATATCGCTTGCGATTCTCATCTATTCGGTTCAGATGATAACTAAGGCGTTAAAGACTGTGACTGAACTTGTGTCAGCTCATGGGTTTAACGTGGTTCTTGCGATTCTTGCTATAGGTGGTCTCATGGCCGTTGCGACCTACATCTATCAGTTCTTCAGCCAGCTTAATAAGATGGTGACAATAGGAAATGTCATTTCATTCGATCTTCTCATGTACGGCATAAAGATGGTGGCCAAGGCGCTTAAGAGTGTGACCGAGCTTATATCAGCTCACGGTTTTAACGTCGCATGGGCCATAGCTGCCATCGGCGGGCTTATGACAATCGTTTTGTATATGTACCAGTTCTTCTCAATGAGTAAAAGCTTCGCTGGTATCTTCGATATGGTATCTCTTCTCGTTTTTGCTTATGCTATACGAGCAATAGGCAATATTGTCAAGCAGCTTGCGAAAATCGAGAACCAAGGAAATGTATGGTCTGCGGTTGGCGTTGTCGCTGTCATAGGATTGATCCTTGCTGGTATAAGCACGATCGTTGGGAGTGCCGGTCTTATCACAACTGGTAACGATATTCTTGGTTTGCTTGCTGTCGCGGGGTGCATCACATTACTTGCGCAGGTTATCGGAGGTCTTGCCAGAATCAAAGAAGGTAAACTGTGGGACGCCGCTGGCGCACTGTCTCTAATCACCGTTGTCTTCACGGCTTGCGCAAACTTTATACCGATTGGAGCAAGAGCATCGTCTGGACTTGTTGCGATGATCGCTGTTACGGCTGTTTTAGGAATCCTTATTGGTGGTATGTCAAAGCTTGGCGGAGACAACATGTTAGAAGCGGCCGAGGCCTTGGCGATTGCTATGGCGACATTCCTTGTAGCCGGATATGCTGTGGCTGGTCTTGGAGGACTTGGCATGGCTGTTGGCGCGGGGATTGTCGTTATGCTGTCGCTCATCCTAGTGGTCGGCTTGCTTGGCATTTTGGCCGATGCTTGTGTGGATTTGGAACCGAAAATGGAGGCTGCTGCTGAATTTCTTGGCGGTGTTGGCTCTGCTCTTGGTGCTTTCGTTGGCGGATTCATGGGTGGACTTGACGAACATTACGCTAAGCATCTACCGGCGATAGGCAATTACATCGCCATGTTCACACGAGTTACCAATGCGATCGACAACGACGCGTTTGAAGAAGGACTTCAAAAGCTCAAAGATATGAGCACGACTATGGCATCAATCGGCTGGGATACAATATTGGCTGGATTCGCTAATATGCTTGGTCGTATTTGGACGACCGAGGACGAAGATGGCGTGATCCAGGAGAAAGAAGTTAACATCTG
>Ga0326512_10004554_pt1 | contig 10054 bp, 12 predicted proteins | sample 1_2617_0518_D_FD_203652 | JGI IMG/M metagenome (GOLD analysis project Ga0326512, IMG submission 203652) | Bovine rumen microbial communities from UC Davis, California, United States - 1_2617_0518 | ecosystem: Host-associated > Mammals > Digestive system > Stomach > Rumen | place: USA...
GCTACAAGTACGTCGTATCTCCTTACATCGACTACTCTATCGCCAGCAACGGCACTGCCACCAAGGACGGCCAGTACCGCTACATCGGTATCGGTCACTTCGGCTATCTGGCAGAGCAGCAGCACGGTGAGTTCCGCTTCAACATCGATGGCACCAGCCAGGCCAACTTCGACCGTGGCACGGTGGCTATCGGCATGACCACCGACTACTCGCTGACCGAGCTCTCCGGCAAGGTGAACAACGGCAACGGCACTCCCCAGGCCTTCAAGCTCATCAAGCTCGTTGATCCCGCATCTTCCAACGAGGTCGGCAACTAAACATCTCTAACTCCGTCTTGGTTTCATAGTTCCCAAGCCGAAGGGGTAGGCATTGAGGAAACCCAGTGCCTCCCCTTCGGAAACCAAGAAGGAAAGTGAGAAACAGGAATGTTTAACAAGTCAAACTGATCGTGCAAGATGCTTGAATTAGACGAGATTTTCTACAATGCTCTGACTACGGATGAAACGATTGTCAGCGATACGGACGGGCGGATTTTCAGTACATGCGTGGAAGTTCCCCCGACGGATGCAGACAACACGCCACTGCCCTACATCATCATTACGGATGACGGCCTACAGAACGACCAAGGTACGAAGGATTGTCTGTGGGAAGGTGCGGAAGACCGGGTGCAGGCAAGCGTGGAAATCGCAGCTAAAAGCCCCAAGGAGGTGAAGCGGTTGACAAGGCTTTGCCGGAAGGCCATTGCCGACTATATCTCCACCATGACGGGCGAGCGGCCATACCTCCAATCCCTAACGACGGAGGGAACGGCATGGGACTGGACAAAGCCATGTTACTACAAGCGTCTGCAATATCAGTGCGACATATATAATGATTACGACGATGAGCAAAGCTAAGAATGAAGAAGATGTTCTTGACGGCACAACCGTTGAGATTCCCGAAACGCAACAGGCAGTCGAAAGCGGGAAAACCGCATTCATTGACGAGTTGTTGACAAAAGGCACCGTCGTTCTCGAAGCTCCTACCAGGGAGGCGTTGGCCGAAATGGTTGACAATATCCCGGCTGAATGCAGATATGCGGTCGGAGCGGTAGGACGGAAGGGAGACGGCAGTGGTTACACACTCAAAGTTGACACTATTAAAAATTAAACGACTATGATATTGAAAGGACAAAATTTCCGAATCCTGGCATTCGACAGCACCGCCGAGAAGTTCAAGTGTGTAGGTATGGCGACCAACTGTACCGTCACGCTGACGAACAACACCGACGATGCCTCGACGAAGGACGACGTAGGTATGGCCGCAAAGCCTACCATGACCAGTCAGGGCTGGAGTGTCAGCGTGGAATCGCTCGACGTTAGCGATGCAGCAGCCATGCTCACCGCTATCAAGTCACTCACTCCCTTCAAATTGATGTGGGATGAGACCAGTACCACGGACAACCAGACAGGCGCAGGTGCAACATACCAACGTATTGGCGATGCTTACTTGAACGATGCCACCTTCAACTTCAACGACCGTGAAAATGCAACGAAGTCATTGCAATTCACCGGCAGCGGTGCTTTGGTACATGACACTCAAGTCTATTTCGAGGCTGTCAGCGCATCAGCCTACACCAAGGGACAGTTCGTGCGCCTGTTCTTGAGTAGCGATAACACCACGGCACCCGCCAAGGTCATTGCCGCAGCCAAATCACTTAGCCTGCACGTCAGCATGACGCTCGAAGATGCCACCACGAAGGACACCGAAGGAAACTGGCAGATTCAGGAGCCGACGGGACTCTCCTACGACATCTCGACCTCAGCCCTCGTTCGTGGCAACGACACCATCACAAGTTCCGTCGCTGCACAGGACTTGGCAAGCATCGAAAGTATCTACGAGGCCGGTACGCCCGTGAAGTGGAAGATTGCCAACGTCGGTGGTGACAACAACCGCACGGCATCCTCTACAATCGTCAGCGGAAGTGCTATCCTGACGCAGCTTCAGGTGAACGGGCCAAACAGACAACGGGCAGACTATACCGCCACTCTAAATGGCTACGGCGAATTTACGGTCGCTGCGTAAACTTCACAAAGACTGCCTGCACTGTCTCATCTTTACCCAAAGTGAGCGTGTGGGCGGTTTTTTATGTCTTATTTAAAAAAAAGGAGAACTATGAAAACAAAAGAAATTACCCTTTGCGGAAAGCAAGTCACTCTTGCCTACTGCTTTGCCACGGAGATCAGTTTTAAACTTTTGGCCGAACAGGAATGCACGGCTTTCATGCGTGAAATCATTCTTGCCCTACAGGAAAGCAAAATGCCCGACACACGGAAATCCATCTATCTCATCATGTCAGCCATGACTGCCTATTACGAAAGTCGTGGCGAGAAGAATCCACTCGAAGACAGAGAACTGGTTTTCCATTCGTCGCCTGAAGACGTAGGATTGGCTGTCGGAACCATCGCGGGATTATACATTGATTTTTACAAAATCCCTGTCGGAGAGCCAAAGGAAAAGGAACCCGCTGACGAAAAAAACGACTGACCGCCAACGATTTGTACCAACTGTTCGTTGGCGAGATAGGAATCAGCAGGCGTGAGTTCTTATACGACATCCGCTTCTGGGAAGCCCGTCGAATCATCCGAGGCTACCGACGGCGTGACCGCCTGAAACATCAACTCCTTGCCGAATGTGCCTACGCTGCCATCTATGCGATGCGAGACCCCAGGGGCAAAAAACCGCAAGACTTGTTCCCTGAAATCTTCAAAGAGGAAGATGAACACAACGAACCGGAAGTAAGCGAGGAAGTAGTATCAAAATTACAAGCTGAAATGGCTGCAATCAACGCATCCATCCAAAAAGGCGAGACATCGTAACAGGTGTTTCGCCTTTTTTGTTTTCGGAAGGTAAACCTTAGACGTGTTTTTGACCGAACCATAAAGGACAAAAATAAATCAGATATGAAATGGTTGACAATAGACTGGATAAAGCAGCACTCGCGCATTGACTTCGATTGCGAGAACGACCTGCTGGAACTGTACGGAGAGGATGCCGAAGAGACGGTGCTGAACCTGTGCAACCGCACGATGGAGGACATCATCGAGCAGTACGGGCAAGTACCGAAGCCGCTGTTTGTGGCGGCTCTGATGCTCGTGGAAACGAGTTACACGCAGCGGGCATCGGTTAGTATGCAGAATCTCTACACGGTGCCTTACGCCTTCGACATGAAGGTGAAGCCGTACATGAAGTTGACATAACCGTGCCGGCGCAAAATCCCCGGCACATAATCAGTAATAATATGCAGATAAAACAAATTTTCTTCAAAACCGACTTCACCATTACTGAGAAGAGTGAAGCCGGTTACGGTGTGCCCTTCCGTTTCAAGTATTTCACGGGCGCACCTTCGAGGGCATTTGTGGCATCGTTTGATGGACAGGAGTACCACAACTGCCGCCTGGATGACGACGGTAATCTGGTCATCGGTTTCGACGATCAGAAGATGGGACTCGGCATCCTGAAGGTGGAGCGCACGTACTATCTGAACGACGCGAACTATGCCAGCGGTGTGTGTGACGAGTACATCGCACCGAAGCCCGTAGTGATTGAGGAGCTGGACGACCAGGGCCAGCCCGTGTATTTCAACCTGCAACTCGCGCTGCAAGGCGATGCAAGCATCAATGCCGTGAGCACCATTGAACCTTATTGGGCGAAGGGAGACCCCGGCGAGAGTGCCTATCAGATTGCCGTTGACCACGGCTATGTGGGAACGGAAGAGGAGTGGCTGCAATCGCTTCATGGAGCGACAGGCGCACAAGGCCCGCAGGGGCCACAAGGCCCGCAGGGTGAGCCAGGCGTCAGTGGCGGTATGCTCTTCCCCGTGATGGACTTCGATGCTGAGACGGGCGTGCTGACCATCAGCGGACTGGAGCAGGAAATCGACCGTGTGCGCTACGACGAGACTACGGCTGAACTGGTCATCCGCTTGTGGAGACCATAAACAAACTGAGTAATAACAATTAAAAGTATAAGGATATGAACGAACAGATTCAAGAAATCCGCTACCAGGTCGGTGAAGCCTGGAAAGGTGCATACAACAGCGCAACCGTATATGGCAACGCAGCCGTCGTTCAGGATGCTACGGGGCTGAGTGTTTATCGCTCGCTGAAGTCGGGCAACACAGGGCACCCGCTGACAGATCAGCAGTGGTGGTTCTGCATCATCGACCTCTCAAGCATCAAGCAGGAGGCTGACCACCTCGTTGAGATTGACGGGCAGATGACCGAGAATGAGGCTGGACGTGTGGCTGCTGAACAGAATAGGGTGTCAGCGGAACAGGCGAGGATCAATGCGGAAAATAACCGCATATATAACGAACAGCAGAGAGAAAATGCTGAAACTTCACGAATCCGCGCGGAACAGGACAGGGTCACCCAAGAAAATCAGAGGGTAAATCAAGAGGCTGCAAGGGTTGGAAAGGAACAACAGAGAGTGGCTGCGGAACAAACACGAGTCAATCAAGAGGCAAGCAGGGTGGCTGCGGAAACTCAAAGGCAACTCAATGAAAATAATCGTCAGGCTGTCTTTGCCGAAGACCACGCCGTGGCTGTCGCTGATCATCAGCAGGCAGTAACGGATGCTGCGAGAGCCCAACAAGATCACGAAACAGCGGTTCAGGATAATGCACAGATGACCGACCTCGTGAACCGTGCCGACGCTGACCACGTACAGGCAGAAAACGATCATGCAACCGCTACATCTGACCACACCGATGCTGTCAGCGACCATAATAAGGCTGTCGCTGACCACACCACAGCAGTTGCCGATCATCAGCAGGCAGTAAGCGACCATACCGCCAGCGCAGCAGCTACGGAAGCCGCCAACGCAGCAGCAGCCGGAGCCAATGCGCTTCAGGAAAACTTGGAGAATGGTAACGTGGTTCCAGCTCTCGCTGGCAATCTCGAATCGTGGGCAGAGGACGTATCAGAGGTTTCTAACTCTTGGGACGAGACTATACGTTCTACGGCTGGGGATGATCCTATCGACACGGCGTATGGCGGCGTGTTGGCGAGCATCGTGGCGAAGAGCGACTTTAAGTGCGACGCACTTGTGACCAGCGGCTACAATCTGCTGCGACTGGCCAGCAATGGCGGTGTGGCTGTGGCTGTGGGCAATGGCTGGTACTTCCCCGTACCTCACCTGGAGCTGGGCGCCTTTGGTGATGCCACTAAGAACAACGGCGTGCTGCTGACTGACAAGGATGGCAACAACATCAAGAATGCCACTGTGCGCTTCAAGGCCCTGGCCGACGGTGTGCCTACATCGGTGAACGACGGTGTGGCCGCAAATTATCAGGATGTGACCTACAACGACGAGACTTTCCGTACTTATCTGACCAGTGGTCCTGGCTATCTCATCGTGAACGGCATTACCTACGCCGATACTTGTGCTCATCTGGCTTGGGAGGATTGGTACGATAAGTACGTCAGTCCTACCGCCGAAGATGATGCAGGTGACAGCATCGACCTGACTGCCCTCTTTACGGCTGCTCCCAATGGTACGGGTAAGTTCCTTGTGCTGGGTTCTGGCGGCAATACGGTTGCTACCCGTGCTACTCGCACCAGCAGCACAAAGATGACCATTACCGACCCCATCGGACGTGTTACCTCTCCATCGTGGACTAACGAGTTACAGGAGGACGGAGAGACCTACAAGCACTCGCTCACCATCAGCGGCATGAAGTCTGACGGTCTGGCGCAGATTGAGGGTAGCGACCAGGTGCTGACGGTGGAGGGAACGACCGTAAGTTACACTGACACCAACGCAACGGCCATCAGTGGTGCTGTGCGCTACGAGAAGGCAACGGCTGCTACGGCCAACGTGACGCTCACCAAGACACAGTACGCGCTGAACGACTGCGGTATTGAGATGAAGAGCGGTGCCACGGGCGAGGCATACTTCGGTTGCACATACTCGCAGAACGTAGCCGACGCGCTCTCGCAGATTGCCAAGGTGAAACTCGACATCAGTCTGAGCGTGGTGGCCGAAGCCCTGCTCTATCTCTACAACGAGAACAAGGCTTTGCGGGAGTTGCTTTCAGGTAAGGATAATGCGGTGCTGCCATACATCAAGGCACAGACTATTGAGTGTGTTGACAAGATGACGCTGGGTGTTCCTGACGTTCTGGAGAGCAGCGTTGAGGGCGCTCCGAGTGCTGCCAACGTGCCTGACAACTGGGATGAGGAGACCATGACCGTATGGGATGGTTGTCCCCGCAAGATCGGTCAGCAGTACGTTGACAAGGCGAGCAAGAAGGTTTATTACGCTGTGGCCGTTACAGGAAGCACAAGCGACTGGGTGGCACTAAATTGAGTTAAGAGTTAAGAGTTAAGAATTAAGAATTAAAAGGTTAAAGATATGAAACAGATTGAACAGTATAACGACGCTGCCAGCTACAATTCCGCTGGCAAGCCGACCACCGAGAGTCGTGTGGCTAACATCAAGGACGGTAACGTCTCCAAGTTTGACGGCGTGAACGTGCCTACCACCGATACGCCTATGTTTGGCGATGCCGTATATCTCGACGAGAATGGCAACAAGGTTGCTATTCGCCGGGACGTGTATAACCGTAGCCTCGTGCCTGCATCGTGGACGTATAAAGGTGTGTTCTTGTACTACCATAAGGATGGTCGCTGGGCGACATTCCTGGGTAATTACAGCAGTCTGCCGACCTACAAGTATGCGGACGTATTGCAGTACGCACTGACCGCCATCACCAGCACCAGACTGACGCTGAAGCTCCGCATCTGCGACACCTCCAAATCAGGTGACGCGCAGTACGGTACAAATATTGACGTGCCCGTAACCCTCACCTCCACCAACTTCGACGCTACCACCGTTGCGGAGATTACCGCCGCGCTGGAGGCTAAGGCCACAGAGTTGGGCGACGCCGCCGCCTGGTGGTGCTATCTCGCCAATGACAACAACGAGAAGGTGGACAGCGATGCCACACGAATTGTTGTACAATGTGACGCATGGAGCAACAAACAGCAGAGCAATTGTGGTTGCACCGGCGGCACACTCACGTTCGTCACCTGGGGTGACATGCCCGCCAGCAATTCCTACCGCAAAGTGAACGGCAAAAGCACCAGCAGTCGTGGCATCATGAACTTTGCCGGTGCCGTATCATACTGGAGCACCAATGGACGCACACTTGAGGCCAACGTGGCGGTGCATAGCGAGTCGGGCACCACCGACCCGATGAAGTTCACGGAGTTCCAGGCATCGCCATACGCTGCCGACATCCGCGCTTACTACAAAACCTATGAGGCATACCTGCGTGGCGAGTTCGGCATCCAGCCGCTGATGAAGGTGGATGCTTTCGCCCTGCCCGACGGCGAGGCAATGACCGCTAAATACGGCCCGATGATGGCGCCTACGAAGAGCGGCAGCACCAAGGCAAAGTTCCCGGCACTCAACTGGGCATACCAGCAGGGCGGCCATCTGTGGGACGTGACGGAGGGCGTGCTGATGATGGAGGACTCCAACCTTGCTGCCATCAACGCTACGCAAACCAAGGCTGGCAAGGTAACGCTCAATAACAGCTCGCGCAGGTGGTTCGCTGAGATGTACAGCGTCAACAGCGCTTGGTATTTCAGCGGCGGCTACCGCTACCTCGGCAGCTACGGCGTGTACAACACGTATCAGGTTGGGGCGGTCACGCTTTTATAAAAATTAAAAATTAAAAGGTCTTCGCCTATCCGTAAGGTAGGCGAAGCCTTTAAAAAAATTCAAAAATATGGATTATTCCAAAATCCGCGACTACGGAGAGTATTTAGAATATTGCGCCGAACAAGCGGCATACAAAGCAGAACGGGAACATGAGCAACAAAGCCAACAACTCCAAGGAGAGTATTCTGTGTGATGCGAAGGAGTTGATGAAACTCTACGACCGCGTGACGTGGCACCTGCCAAAGGCGCGTCGCGAACACAGCGCGGTGCGGCGGTTCGAGGATGCGTGCTACGCCATCATCCACTACTGCACCATCGCTATGGAACTGCGCGGCGAACATGAGCAGCAGCGCAAGCGTGAATACGTGGAGCATCTTATCGGCTCGTTTGGTGAAATGCTGGCAGCCTTCGACATTCTTATGGACATGAAGGATATGACGCAGAAGAAAAGCGATGCCGACAGCAAGGGCGAGATGTACCTATTCTCCGACTCCGCGAAGCTCGCCATCGCCCGACTGCTGGAACGCATCGAAACGGGAGCGAAGAAGTGGCGCAACTCTATCAGATAATCAAACTCTATTGCGTCAGGACGCAGGAAGGGGTCGGGCAGTAATACCAAGAAGTCCGCGTCAGAACAGAAATAGTAAAAGGGAGCACGGGTGTCATTCACACCATCGTCAAATGTTGCTCGGATGCTCGAACAGGTGGTTCGCTGAGATGTACAACGTCAACAACGCTTGGAATTTCAACGGCAACAACCGCAACCTCAACAACAACAACGTGAACAACACGAATCAGGTTGGGGCGGTCACGAATTTATTAGAAAAAGTTATTACGCAAAGATGAGTTTGAAAGAAGAAGAAAGGTTTGTCAATCTATACAGACTAATGAAGAAGACAAGGAAGAATAAGCGCAGAGGCAAGGACTCTGTGGAATTTGAGGCGAACTGGGCACCGCTGCTGGTACGTGCTCTGAACGACCGCGACGACCGCACGCTGCGCATCCTGCACAACTACACCTTTCTCACGCCACGTCCACGTTGGCGCGAAATCTTCGCTACGGAATTTGGTGGCCGCATGATAGACACGGAGGTCTGCGAGGCGGTAATCCCCGAAGCCGACAAAATCCTGTCGCCGTTCACCTTCAACAATCGCAAAGGCATGGGCTCCCAGGCAGCCATCAATCAACTGATAGAACACATCTTTGAGGTGTCGGAGGGTTATACCAAGCCAACACGGATTATAAAGATAGACTTCAGCGGCTACTTCCCCAATGCCGTATGGCTGATAGCGGAGAAGTGCATCGACGACGTGATAGACCGCACGGAGCTGGACGAGGAAACGAAGGCATATCTGAAATGGTTGACGATGATCAGCATCCACTGCAACCCCGCTGCTCATTGCGAATTGCGTACCGCCCCGTATCTTTGGCGAGAACACATCGCACCAGAGAAATCTATCCGCACCAAGCCGGAGGGCATCGGTGCTGCCATCGGCAGGTTGATATGGCAGACGGCAATGGGGCTGTACGTCAACGACGAGATACTATGGTTGACCAACGAATGCGGCGTCAGACTCGTATGCTTTGTCGATGACATCGTGTTCGTCGTGCCAGAGGATCGCCACCAATACCTCCTGTCGCTACTCCCAGAACTGCGCCGCAGGCTGGCAAAGAAAGGTGTAATGCTGAATGAAAAGAAATTCTACGACCAGCCCTACTATCACGGTTGCGAGTTCCTGGGCAGCCATATACGTCCCAACCGCATACACCTGAACAATAAGACCTACGACAATGCCATCAGGAGTATCGAGAGAATGAACGAAAACAGATACAAGGAAATCGGCGCAATGGTGGATGTCTTCAACAGTTACAGCGGGCTGCTGAAAAATCGTACCGACTACAAGCGACTGCTGGAACTGAGAGACAAGTTATCGCCAGAATGGTGTCAGTGGTTGGAGTGGGACGACCGCCGGAGATGTATCACATACAAACAAGGCTATTCGCCTAACGAGAGATTAAACACAAAGTATCACTTAAATTTAAAGCATTATGACACAGTCAGAAATCATCGAGCAGAAAAATGCTCTGTACAGCGAACGAAACACGTTGGAATCGCAGCTTAGCAGCGACGATTACAAAACCATCAAAAATGCCGAGGCACAGGCAGCAGGCAAGCCCCTGCCCTACGACCCCGACGCGCTGCACTCCAAGCACCAGGCATGGCGCGACCGCATCAACGAGATTGAGGATGAGATTGAGGTTCTGAACACCATTGAGCCTGATCCGGACGACCCGCCTATATCTGAAGGTGGAGAATAAAAATAAGGAGCCTCACGAATGGGGC